>Ga0308160_10003309_pt1 | contig 18297 bp, 24 predicted proteins | sample PhyFR1_FD_201036 | JGI IMG/M metagenome (GOLD analysis project Ga0308160, IMG submission 201036) | Phyllosphere microbial communities from UC Gill Tract Community Farm, Albany, California, United States - DLSLF.R1 | ecosystem: Host-associated > Plants > Phyllosphere > Unclassified | place: USA...
ACGTATCATCGTCGTTGCTCAATCCACTCACCGGTCAACAACCTTCAACTACCGTTTGTGATACTCCAGCCTAAATCAGCCTCAGTGCAGAATCAACCTCGTGAGCTCAAACAGGTTCCCCTGTCAACTTCGCTTACTTCAAATTACTGAGACTAGAGTCATACAGCACCCCCGGTATAGCGACGCGAGAAATGTCCCTCTCTACGGTATCATCTCGGACTGAGCCTAACTTCGGGCTGCACTTTCACAACTCGGCCCCCAGCGACGTTGTGTTGGCTGTCAAAATCGACTATCAATGGTGGTTGACACCTATCATACAGACTCAAGCGTCGATCTATACCCTCTCCATCCACGAAGGGGCTACTGTTGAATGGCGAGCTATATCTTCCCGGGCTTGCTCGCTGCACAACCTCGTCTACCGAACCCACTATCGCCTCGACGATTTTGCAGCCTTCCGATGCGATGATTTAATCGAATGGCAAGGCCAGGTAACTGTCTCGTTTGGTATGCTGGGTCGCGTTGCTCAGATCTTTCTATCTTAGGCGTAGTGAGGATGAATCGTCGATGACCGATCCGCTGCTGTGGAGACGCCTAATATCGATGTTTGACGTGGAAGTATGAAGGTGACGTGAGATGGCTGCCACCCCACACAAAGTCTGCCAGCCGATAAACAATATCATGTCTAAACACTTCACCTCATAAACAAAGCGGTCCCCGACAGCTGCAACCTTTCGCTTGTTGTTAGCTTCACCCACACCGGCTGCTCAATCCCTATCATAGTAGGTCAGCGCCGTTTCTCTATTGTGGGATTACACCACGTGTATTCAGGGAAAGGGATAAAAGCAAGACCTTGAACGCGGCCGTACATCTCTATGCCGAGGCTGTGGGTAACTCCACGTGGCAAACTCCGGTCGTCCCGACTAAACAACGCAGGAAGATCCCCCTTCCCGACCTTGACCGCGCTTCTTATGCCTACTGCTTGCAAATCAGCTCCATTCGGTATCGAAGTGACACGAGTGCGATCGCAATCCTCACGGCAACCCGTACTCGATGTCAAACTGATCCACAGAATCGCCGAATTGGAATTAGAACTGCTCAGTATTGTTCACGATCACTATGGCCATGATCCGCCGACTGTTACACCCATGTACGTTCCGAACGTGGGCATCGGGGGTAGTACACGTGTATTTGAAGCGTGCAAGTCCGCCTCTGAGCCGATCAGACACTGCGAAGGGCCTGGCTATTATGTGCGTAAGCTGATGAGCCGCTTCCAGGCAGATCGACTGAGCAGCCAAGCTGACACGGTAGAGCAGGGCAACAGACATAGAGACACCTCAACAATCAAGTGTAGGATTCTCAAAGCATAATTCACTCGACCGTCTCGCGGAATGGTAAGCAATGCCAACTTTGGGACTGGATAGCTTATTTTACAGCGTTATACGACATCGCCAACGCGCTGATCTGCCTATCGAGGCAATTACATTGTCAGTCAAACCAGTGATTGGGCTTAACGTGCCGCTGACCTGAGTGTAGCTTCGAAAAACAGGCTCGAGCTCTCCTGACTGGAGATAGCGTTGAGTTGTTCTCCACGGAAGCCTATGGGTATCCGGAGCTAGGAATAACGGCCGCTAGAGACCTGATACCCAATCAGGCAATCCCGGGACTCGATATGCTCCTTGTCGAACTTCATCAAGTCGAATGCGAAGAGGATCTGACCGACCTGTCCTTCAACACGACATCGATCGCGGAATTCCAAGGAAGATGGTTTCTCGGTCTCTGGGCTGGGCGATTCATCAACGTAAGAAGGATGATCACGCTTGGGGCCGAAACTGATAAATCAGCATGCATGCGTGCCGAACGCCGCCTTCACGTACGATAAACGTCCCAAGCAACATATGCTTCTTCCAGGCATTTACGTTCAGAGCTGCTCAATAGGCACCAGTGTTGTCAAAAGGGGAAACGAAGTGACCGTTAATTATGGATCAGGCTACTGTAAGTCTCGATACCCAAGACGCGACGTAATTGACGTGTCAGTCGGACCAGACAACGCTGAATGGTGAGTTCGCGCCATCAAATAAAGTATAATGATGATGTCAGTCGGTGCTCGACGAGACAACACCACTCAAGTGCACCTTCCCCCCGGTCTAGCCTTGGACTTTTGGCTGATGTCCAAGCTAATACTGCTTCTTCGGTCATCTCAGGTGGTTCGAGAGAGTACCTAAATTATCATGTCAGAGACGACGGCGCTGCGCTATCGGACCTCATCGCCGAGTCTCTAAGCGAAGTTCCGGAGGAAACGAGATGTCCCCACGGAGATGTTGAGATTACTATACAGCACAGCTCTGGTCACGAATACTACGTGAACACACCTTTTACGGCTCTTGCCTCGAACTCCAAAGGATCCCGATGGCAGGAACGCTCTTCTTATTACAAGAACAACCACGTCCTACTTAAGAAAGCGCGTAGACAAAGGAACCGCATCGCCATCAGCTTGCTTACGATTGCTCTGCCACTAGAGCTCCGTCACTCGAGTATACGTCCTCTCAACGAAGAGATCCGTAGGCTCGGCTGGTGGGAAAATAGGGAGGGTCTGGATGAATCTCAGCGAACACAATTAGATATATACCGAGAAATCCAGAGGGAATGGCAGAAACTCATCAAGGCGTGAGGGAGCTTAAATTCGGCGTCTCGGTCATCGTGACCTTATTGAAGTAGATGCGACATGGGTTCATATGGTGTAGACATGAATTGTGGGCAGTGAGAAACCGCCGGCGAGCCTGGTCAGAGTTGAGCGATGGCTCCGCTGATGCTGTCTCTTCTGAATAGTGCCTCTCCAGGAACGCCCTCCTCACTGTGTTCATGCTAAGTGTCTCCGTGCTCATTGTCATGGCTCGCTAGCTTGCCATGAATATCCCTGACCTGGTGTTCTCAGTAAGCGGACCATAATTACCGGATGCCGGGGTAGTTTCGCTAGCAGTGCAAAACGGACCAGACTCGTAAACGCGACACTTCCACCATCCTGTGAGATCTCTCGCTTTTCTCGATGCGTCCAAAAAGATCTTCTCCTTCTTCATACAAGTCCCAAAGAGCTTTGTAGCTCGCGCATCCATTGTGGATTTATCCGCCCGACATATGGAAGATTGCGTGCGGGTTTCAGGCACATAGTTAGGAGGGAGGATGTCGGAGATGTTAAGAAGGCCCGCATGGTAGTACCGCAGTGTCATTGGCAAGCACTCGGTCAGCTGAATGAAAGTAGCTTCCTACCCCGCAGCCTTGAGGACTCTCTTCTGACATAGTATCCCAGTATCCCCGAAACCAAGCATGTCTAACTGGAGGATGCGCGTCCTCTTCTACGAAAATCGAAGGGAAAGGATGGCGGTCTTCTATAGTTGGCCCGGAATCTCGTCCAGCCGTCATATTCAGGGCAGCCTTCGGATCAGCGGGTAGACGGGGACGCCTCAACATCTTACACCCAGCCGGCGGCCCTGGACCCAGCAGGCCGGGTCCAGACGCGTAATCCGTCTATCTTCCGTCGGAAATAGAGTAGTAAAACCCAATCGACCGCCACGTTACTACTGGCTACGACGGGGAAAAGGCGCTGCCCTGTGTAGCTTAGCGCACAATGGGGATCTCGCGAGGCCTCCCGGCTAGACCTGTGATACCTGCGAGCTTGAGAAGCCCCCAGATCGCCGGCCGGCCCAGCCATCACATTATCTAGAGCACGGAAGTCGTAATCTGAGCTTGTCGACACCTATCACCACATATACGTATGAATCGATTGCATTGGCTACTAGACGCTTCCCCCCCTCTTGTCAATTTCCGGTGCCAGCTTTGCTCTAATGGTTCTTGGTCCTTGCACATGCTCCACTCGACTGTGCGAGAATACGCTCAACGTACATGGTTGTCAATCACGCTCGACAGGTGACTATTTTTGCGATGGTGATCAGCTTTTTTCGGACGTAAACACGTTCGTCTACAACAAGAATGGCGATCGAGCCTGCAACGTCGAGGGTGGCCCGACAAGTCTATTCTGCGATTGTTCGGCGCGTTTCCTCGAAGAGATTCCGGAATACGATACCCCGGTCAACATTGCGCAAGGAGGATTTTGGCCTATAACTGCCGGTAAAGCGGGCGAGAACCATTTGGATTATCTCAGTGGTTTACCTCTGGGTCCTTGTCAATGCGACTTGGCTCTGGTCTCCACCACTGAGACGTATGAAGTTCTGTGAGTGGCTTTCGCGCGATGCCGATCCGTCAAGACATGATCCAGGCTGATACTATGCTGCAGGGGCTACGCCAGTATCGGCAACGACACTACAGCAGCTTATTGCGATGGAACTGATGCCGGCTACATCTATGACCAGCCCAACGGCACCCCGTTCTTTCACTGCAATTACGGGGGAAATCTCGCCCCCGATGTCGTCAGTTTACCTGGATATAAGAATTGTCGATGTATCTTCAGTCCGGCCGATTACTACGGAGCGAACGCGCTTGGTAGCACTGCCGTCGCCGGACCCAGTCCCATTGCTTCCCGTCTAGCTGCCTTACAAAGCAGCGCAGCCAGTCTATCATCTCGAACAGTATCTTCAACTCGTCTATCCACCTCAATATCCACTTCGACATCCATCTCTACCTCGTCGATCGCTCCAAGCAGCATTTCAAGCTCTTCGCACGCCGATCATATGGAGCCAATGTTGTGTACAACGATGTTGATCGTGTGCAGTGTGGCTTGGCTCGTGAGTCGAGGGGCCTAGAGAGCTATTTTGCTGACTGACTCAGCTTCGTGTGGCAACTCTTTCTGGATAAGATCATATGTGTTGCGACCGACGAATTTGCCGAGCACTGATTTGAGATCGTGCTTAGAGTGATGGCGAGCTTGGATAGCCTTTCTGTGCCGGACGCGATAGAGGAGACGGATGCAGACAATACTCTTTAACGCTTTATCACTGTGTTTCATGTTCCGGAGCAACTCCATGTAGTTGATAGATTGTCCCCCCTGCAGTCCTTCTTCATCATTCTCTACATAGAGCTGCTATGAGCTGTAGGTAAGCTACGTGTTCGTAAGATAAACAGAGAGCTGATAGGGACTACAGAGCCAACGTAGCCGTCTTGGTAACAGCACATCGTTCAGAAGACCTGAACTCCTGCCTCCAGTTTAGAGGTTTATATACCAATTCTATGATGGGGAAACCCAGAGGCAGATAAAAAAATAAAACTCATGAATGCATGTTTTGTCATAACCTGATAGTAAAGCACGCACTATATTGCCTAGTATCATTGAAAACAACTCCAGAGTCAATGTGGAAAGAGTTATGTGGAAAAAGCAGACTCACCGATAATCCACCCCCAAAGCAGCCGGGATCAAAAGTTGTGACCAAGATCAAGTCTCGCAACCCATGCACCATCACTGTTGCTTGCCACCAGTTAACGCCGTACACGGAAAGGTGTCCTACTGTGAATCTGGCACCGATGATCTGGGTTTCCCGGTTCCCCCTTACATTGCAAAGCATGGTCCTCTGCACCTGTTTGCCCTTCAGAAAGACTTCTCTGATCCCATCATCGAAGATAGTTCTCGATGAGCTGGCGGACATTAGGGGCTCGAGCTGTTGAGGGTATCGAATGCCACCAAGCATTGGGGTAGAGTGACTTGGAAGGTGTCCGGATACCGGCATTCCATCCAGGAGCGTTCAATCTATCAACTATGGTCTGAATTTTTTCTTTGGACGGTTTGTCGGCTGCAGCTCTGTCATAAAGATGAAATGCAATGCGTCGACCAGACGCCAAGGGATACGTTATAGCCGCTACACTATGGTAAAAGAGATACATTGCCTGGCCGCTGGTTGATCCCAGTAGATTCATGGTCTTATAAGCTGATACCAAGCAACTGCTATAGCTCTGAGATAGTCCCTCGCCAAGCACTATTCTCTCAATTGGTCTTGGTCTGGAGCGAGTAGCCGGGATCCAGAGAGTTGGTGTTTTTGACCCGTTTATGGACCTCTTCAAGACTCTTGGCTTGAAGACATTTTGTATGTAGCCTCCTTCGCCGAGTCTGCAACCGCCTCAAATAAGGCTTCAGTCCTTATATATCAATAGCATCGGTGGTTTGGATCATAGTTGGATTGTAGTGGTCTATGGAAGCGTCTTTTGGTATGTACGCCGCCGTGGAGAACGCGAAGAATTTGGTCGCCTAAGGAGTTCGCGCCTTTCGGCAGAATCGATGGAAATTGGTAGAGGTTTGATCGTCCGGATTATTCAGTCGATAAACATGAATGACCAAACAATATTGGTCCGACTTACGCATGTTCGCATTGATGCTGGTTTCTCCACACCGTCTAAACAGATCGAACTGTCACCGGCGACGGAGGACATGGTGCTGGATGACTCGAGAACTGCGACGTGCTTGTACTTGGACTGGGACTCAGTCTCCCCCAGGAGCTGGGTTTGCTCGACTGTATCGGCCTTGTCCGAGGAAGAGAGTTGAAGAACGTGGAAGATACGAGAGTCCAGGAATCGGCGAGTCTCGTCGCGGAGAAGTGATCACCGTTGGATTCAAACAGATTGACTCGGATAGGCGAGGCGAGGCTAAGCACAGCTCGATAATGTTGAGAGTAGGAGTCGTATTCATTATCACCAATCTTGCAAGTCGGTATTACGTTAATCTCCCTGGAAAGTCAGCAAGAGCTTCGACAGTGAATGGATGACACGACGTATATGAGGACAGCTGACAGGAAACAACTTACACGTCAGAGTAGATCTTTCCATGCACGATATTACCCTCAAGATAACACCACACCTTCTTCTATGGCGCCTGAATGCGAGCGGGATCTGTATAATACTCGGAAGAATATGTATAGCAGTGGTGAACATTCCAATTCCGCAATTTTTTGGACGATGTCGAGACTAAGCCCCGATTGGCAAGCAGGCTAGTAGTGGATCCGCTTCGGACAATTCTTAAACGGCGCAGACTTGCAGAAACTACACATCGGAAAGAAGATTAGGGATCGGAAGAGAGGTACCATTTACCTTTCTTTGCGGGTGTATTGCAGTGCGACGGGACGACCGGAGTTGCCCACGTGTGGCATTGCCGGCTTCGATAACCGCCGAACCCCCAAGCGCGCTGACACGCGGCCAACGCACATACATGACAAGCTGTGAGTTGAGCTCGTAGGAGCCTTAGAACCACCAGACTCGATCCGATAGTTGGTTGTACGATGCCGAATGTAGGAACGAGATAAAGCGGTACATGTTCGATGTGAACTTCAATAAGTCCGCTGTTTTCTGCGTCTGCACACGAGCCACACGCACCCCAAAAGACAGCCTGTCTCTGCAATAGCTTACCATACGTGACATATTGAGGCTTGCGTACACCGAATGTTCGGTGATGGATTGAGGATACCGTCCTCTATACCAACGACCCATTTACTTTCCAAGCGCAAAGAACGAAACACTGATAGTACATCGAACTATATGAGTGGGCGCAGAACTTTTATTGCAAACTAAATTGCGAATATACTCTTCGTCTTGTGATTCCAATGCCTCAATAGAGAAGAAAACATGGTATAGCTGCGTCTGTTTGCGATGAGATGATCAGCAGGGTAAATGTGCTATATCTCGTGGTTTGAATTAGTCAAGTGATCACAGTCTCAAGTGCGCCCGAGTACTGATACTTATCACCGGCTCCGGAGGCCAACTGTAGCACACCGACGGTATAATAGTGCATCCCTGATTCGAATTGCACTGGGGCAATAACGTGAAAGGTCTTCGTATTTGTATACAGCCCTGAATATTACCGCGGTGTTCGAGGCGTCGGAATGCGGCTTGGGCGTGGCTAGCAATGCTGACCTCGCCCCAGGGTCTTGTTATAAATTGTCCTACGTGTCATTCAGTCATCACGCACCTGTCGTGCTGTAGAGTCCGGAACCGTATACAGTCCTGCTTCAATGTTCTGAACACATCAATTGCACAGATGAAAGAGTAAATCTGAAACGGACAACCTCATCGAGTGCTACATATACACTGCCAATGGCTCCTTCTCGAGGATCGCAAAGTAGTGAACGTTTTATCTCAATAGAGAAATTGTCAGCTGGTTTTGGTATACTACAATCGGGACCCCGCTGGATTCGATAAGACTTGCGAGGGTCTCAATGCCCCTCTTGTTTGACTGCAGGCACACTGCCTACATCTGAATCCGCTGTGTCGAATTAAAACGTACGATCGTCGTCAAGTACGAAGTCCATCATCGGGAACTCTTGGAACGTAGATCTGTTCTACTCGTTGTGCAGACAACGGCTTCGGATCGGAGACGATGGGACAAATCGTCGTTGCCACTGGGATGACAACACCTGTCTTTCTTGTGGCTTTCATCCTGATTATTGGAAAGATAACTGTGACCTGCCGCTGTCGGACGCACATCCCTGTTACACAGGTCATCCAGGACATCGATGCGGATGGTGAGAGGATATAAACACTCGAGGTGTGCAGGATCATGCTCGAGACGTGCCATGTTAAGACCCATGTTAAGAGCATAATTTCGACTCTGCTAATGGACGGCAATATTACCCGCTTAGGTAGTCTCTTTCTTGACCGCTTTGCACCAACGACGCAATGCTGCACCGGATGCAATGGTCGATTCGCGTATCACGGAACCTCATTATCCTTGGTATTCTTGTTTCATACTGTTTCTTCAAGTGTGACTTAAGGCGATAAGTTCCTGTTAAAAAACCGCGAGATCCGCAGGATCTAGCTTGACGGACGCCTCCTCGAAGATACTAGCACAGTATAGCAGTCGATGAAAGCGGTTTGCCAAGCATCACACCGCCCAACGCTCAACATGAGACAATTTTGGTCCCGGCTTTAAGGTTCAGTTACCGTTAGTTTGCTTTTTAGCTATGACTTCTTCCACACACTGAGATAAACACTTAGATGCCAGCAATAGGTTCCGGCGATGCTTCGAACCAGGATATGCTGCTGTATACATGCATGAAAATCGAATCGGTCCAACACTCCGCCCGGGCCCAGAATTGATGTGTAATCCCCTAACTAATACATAAGAGAGTCATACATGGGGCTGTCGGATGCCGCTCATGGCCGAGGCGGATGCCCTTCGGTGCAAGCGATCCCAAAAGATAGTCGCCAGGGCTGAGAGTGCAACAAGAATGCAGCAGCCTACTAGAGATAAACAAGCCACCAAGTCGCTGTCCTTAATCGCTATTCCGGCAATCATGAGGCCTATGGATGCTGCAGACAACACATATCCCCATATAGTCCGTGCGCGAGATCTCTTCGGGCTTCCTAGGCCTGGGGCAACGCCCGTGTCGGCCCGGCTTATCGGCTGATACGAGAGAGTGGGCGCGGTTGGCGATTCATCGACGTCTTTGAAGGACTTCCAATGGCTGCCAGGGGTGGTATGATGACTTTGAGGCGCCTGGAATTGTGGTAAAGAGTATTGCAAGCCTGCTGGGGGGTAGTGCGTTCCTTTGGTTTGAGCTTCCTGAGTATCGGTCGCGAACGCTGGTATGAAATGTGTGGTGCGGACGCCGGACATTGTAAGATTCGCTTGTGGTTGTGAGGATATTGGGTCACAGCAAGGTAGTTCGACGGTTCTGCATCTTTAAAGCCAGACCAATGGTAGGCCATGTATGATCGGTCGCATTTGAGACGGCGAGTGCCGAATGGCCGAGACCAGTAACGTAAGGGGCCGACTGTTTCGCATCTGCGCGCCAATTGTGCCTGAACAGTAGATACCACTCTGGGCCAGGCTTCTACAGAACGTGAAAGGTGATCGTGTCCGTACTCATAACGGCATTGTCTCGAAGGGCGGGACTCTCAGAGAGCGGGATAGTAGGCATGTCCCGGTGAGATCAGATCGAAGAAGGGATCGTTACAGGGAAAAATAGGGAAAGAAATCGGCCTGGACATTCTAGACTGAAAGGCAATCCTCGATTTTCGGCTCGGGGTGAATTGCAAGCCACCTTATTTCGGCAGACTGTGGACGCCTGTCCGTGTCATAAGATTATGTATGCTTGTGGTGTACATCGATTTCGACACATGCCTCTTCCAGTAGTACTTCAGAAAAGATCTCCATTGGTCATTGCGAGATTCGCTCTATAGCACGCAGTAAGCGCATGGCCTGGCCCTGGGCTCGACTGGCGATCCTCGGTATCCAAGGATGATGCATCTACCAGGCGAGAGTTATATAATAGAACAGACCTAGCGTGCTCTACGTTCTATTGGACTACATCTTAACCTCCCTAATTCAAGACTCACTCAGAAGGGTCCAGAATCCATAGACATTATGGCGTCAAGGATCAATATCAGCAGTGCGATTCGCCCTCGCACCATCCATCCATTCATCGACCGGGATGAGGACGGGAAGTCGGTAACCGCTGAAATCACGCCCATACATCTCGATCGAGGCAGCTCTTTGCCAGCCAATTCCTCTGCCTTTGGACTTGCGCTGAAAATGGGTGTCTTCACAATACTTCTTGCAGTTTGTATGGGGATACCCTCAGGGGTATGGGTTTGGTATGCTTTCGCGGACCGATTCACCATGTTTGACTGGTCAAACCGGATCCTGTATTCAACCGCCACACCGACTCGCCTATTGCTTCTCTCGACCTTTAGTGCTGGCATAGCCAAAGGAATCATCGGTCCGCTCATGTATGTACACGCATACACTACCGCATCCCAGTGGCTGCTCATCTCCCACTCGGCTAAAAGTAGCTCCCTACCGACCCCTTCGCAGTGAGTACTGGCCACCGGGAGTGACACTTTCTTTTCTGCCCAGACTCATGAACAGACTTACCGCGCTTATGAGCCTGTACCAGACTTCTGGCACGATCGCCTTTCTTACAACTGTGAGGATGTCCATCACATCGATACATAAGATTCCTTGGTCACCAATGCTACAACGCTCCTGTATCTTGCTGGGCTGGCTGCTAGCCGTAGCGTACACTTTATCTGCGGTCGACATCTGGCTTCATTTCGACGCCAAAGTGTCTGTCGACGTTCCCACTTCGACCGACTACGCGGCGATGGGCTTTTCACCTTCCTCGATCATGTTCTCGCGTAGCGTCAATCGCACGTGGTGTGACTCGTACACGACGGATGGATCTAATCTGCAAGCGAACCTTCGCTATCAAACTTGCGGACAGATCGAGTGGGCGTTGTCTGACTTTGAGCCTTCAGCTGACAAACAGTGATTCTCAGACATCGGGGTATCTCACCCGCGCGGTTGCCGTCAAATCCGTCACCAACACCTCCACAGTAAGCCGAGCCGCGTGGTTAAACGACAACACCGCAGTCCTGGTTCCGAGCAAGCTGCCTATCGTCGGCTACGAAGCCAGTACTATCGGTATCAACGTTCAGTGCAAGAGTGTCACCACTGAGTGCGTCTCGTGCTCTTCGTACCAGCCCGATACCATCATAGACTGCGATGGATCGAAGGCCGGCCCCGCCCTAGATTGCACAGGCTCAACCAAGATCAATGCAATCGATCTCGTCGATCTCCTGAATTACGGTGAGGGACCCACATTGCTTTCTGCTCTGAACGGCTCGGCCATCCGCTTCCAGGCTGAGAGAAAGTAAGTTTGTGTTTTCGGGCCGCGCTAAGAAACAGCCCGTTCCCGCTTGGACATCTGGTCACGTCCTCGGCTTATATGAACGAAACACTAAAACTGAGCGGGGACTACTTTGTCGGAGATACGTAAGTAGACACCAGTCCTGAGGATCATCGCTCACATGCGTTTTTTTAAGTGGCTTCTTGCTCCACAGTGGCGGAGCATACAACGTTATGTTTTGTGAGGTGGCAGTGCTCGACGTCAAGTATTCTTTCACCCCTCCCGACCGATATTCCCTACTCAGCAAATCTTCGGCCGATCTACAAACAACGCGATATGTAGCAGCAGGAATGTGAGTCCCGCTAGGCCTGAGTATTGGCTGCTTTGCTCATAAGATAAGGGCCAATTTTGCACGTGATGCAGCCGCTGTCATTCTGGCTCCGATCGATGGCTCTGGCGAGAACACGAACATCACATATACCGCGAATTATTCTCGCTTGTTGGCGAAGTGGGCAGTTGCGGGAATCAGCGGGGTAGTAGGACAGTATCCTGCCACAACCTTACTGCCAGGGCGTCAGAATGGCACCGCTGTCACCCTGGTTGGCATGCTGCTTCTTTTCCTTCTTGACGCCTTAGTGATGTACGTTTTCTGCCCAGTCTTCTTCTTTCCGAGCTTACTGAATTAGCATAACTATCGTCGTTATCGGCGTTCAGGCCATTTTGGTCCTGATAGCGCGTCCTGATCCGTACATCCGATCTGCCCAAGGTCGAATCACCTCCCTGATTCCATTTGTAGGTGATTCCTCCGGTGGCTTACGGTGTGACGCGAAGGCACAGTTTGAGCATGGCGATTCCGAATCGGCGTTCACTCCAGAGCTAGAAGCCGACCGGATGTTTCTTAGACCGGTGCCAGTGGTAGTTAACAGCATCTCGACAACGAGACTCCGACCAGTCCGGATGGCACTGGGGGCTACTGCTTAGGAACATATCGTGAAGGCAGGATGTAGGGACCCTTAGTGAAAGAGAACGCTCTTTGAGCCACCCTCAAACCCACTCGATAATGTAGTGGATGAGCAAAGTGATAGCGCCAGATGTCGAACATGCTCAGTTATCGGACAAATTCCATCGCGACCCAAGCCAAAGTCTAAGATCATTGACGAGCGTCACAAGCTCGGCATGAGTCCCTGTATAACACTATTCTAGGACGTGCGTTCCTCTCGAGAACCTGTGACAATGGACAGTCAAATAGAAACTGACGAATGTGAAAAAAAAAACACTTTCCTGAGCCAACCAAGATCTCTAACTGGCGCCTCTGGTACTACCGTGCCACTCAAACGAGCGATAGTAAAGCTCTCCCATCATGTCCATGATTGCTTGTCCTATTAATTTAAAGTTCGGAACAACCCTCCTTGGCTTTGCTGAAGGAGGTGATTTCTCCTCGACAAGTTTAGAAGGGAAGTCGCGTCTTGTGCAAGAATTTAGTCACCGTATACGCTCAGCATGAGATGATTCGATCATCCACTTTTCAAGTACAATGCTGATGGACAGGAGCGTGAACAACACCGGCACTCGATGACGGAAGGACAACTAACCACTAGCCGATGACACAGTCAAGTAGCCAATGAATATAAGAGCTCATCTCTCATTCCACATCGAGCGATTGATTGAAGATTTAGAGGTCTTTATACCAGGTTGGGGGTTAACGATGCTCAATGAACTCGGAGAGCTGCGGAATTGGTGAAACATGTGGAAAATCGATTTTGTTTCCGTCGGTAGCTGCTCCTGAAGCTGCGTCTTGTTGGAGGGCCGAAAATGTGACCTGCGCGAATGTCTTTTCTCGGCACCATCTGAGTTCGCGGCCAGGTTGAGGAGTTTGCGGAGTCGAATTCAAGATCGCACGCGACGGCTTCTCGGCGCCGTCCTCATCGAAACAGCTCGAAAGGCTGACCGGTATCTACTGACTCATACTTTCTCGTGAGAGTAGCAGATCTGCCAAGCTTGAGTTGTTCGAATTGTTGGAGAGAGCTAGTGAGCTGGTCAAGCTTGACGAGTCGTCACCCTTGATCAGTTCGACTTCACTCTTGATGGATCCAAGCTATCGTCGCTGTGGCTTGTGTCCTTGAGAAACGACCTCGTCAAGTAGTCCGCAGCCAACACCGGAATCCGTCACCAACAATGGGCACTTGGCTTTAGTCGATTCCCGATCACTGAGCCCTAAATCAGTCTCAAGCCCATCCACCCACTCGTCGACTATCTTCTGTCTCTCCTGATGCCATTTGGTCTACAATCCCTGCTCACCCTGCTTGGCCTTCGCTTTATACATCTAAACAACGCCTTGATTTCCTAGGAGATTTCTTCAGTCTCTCCTTTCAGATTTCTCGACCGGCCCCAATCTAGATAATGCAGCCAAGAAATGCTACCTCGGGCAAGATACCAGTGGCATTTGCCTATGCAGCATGGGCCGATGATAGTGGAGAAAACGAAGTGTCAAAAAAACACCCCGCTACTGCTGTCTTGGGCACACCCTGAGCAGCTCTAGTCATCTCGGCAATCGGCAGTGTCGAAATTAAGGTAGAACTGACAGATGGCAGATGCTGCTGATTGTGGTTGATGGTGGTTCCAAACGATATTTAGCAGATCCAATCCAATTCCGCGATCCTTCGGATGGTGTCGAGACTGAACACCGGTCGGCGAGCAGAAAGCGTTTTCGCTTCGATCTACTCCCAAAAAGCGCCGACTTACAGAACGTGGATAGCAAAATGATCGGAAGAGAGGTATAATTTTCCTTTCTTTGCGGGTATGTTGCAATGTCACGGGACGACCGGAGTTAGCCACGTGTGACTTTGCCGGGTTCGAACAAAAGCGCCGGTGCGCTGCCATCGTGCGATCGCTCTGGCAGTCGGCTGCCGGACAGGCTGCGAGGGTCGGCAGGAGCTTTGAGAGCACGAGCCATTCAATACCGGACTGAACGATGCGAAGTTAACTATTGTGTTTGACAGAGGTTCTATTTTGTGTGTGAGACCGCCATACACCAGTCGGAATTGCACCATTGACACACGTATTGTCTGCATGTTAAGTATTGGTTGACGAATCCTTGCAAAGTCAGTCGCAAGCGGATTCTCCGACAAGCAGATGTGAAACAGCGAAATTTGACCTTGCAGAGGGAGTGGTGAATTCAGCCAGTCCACTGTGTTGTACGTCTGCACACAAGTCGCAATGTCAAAGGACAGCCTGTCTTTAAAATAATTGTCCATACGAACAGAGAGTTGTCCGCCAAATACCGATCGACACTCGATTTATGAGTCCAGAGTCTGTGCCATTGATGTGCCCTTTGACTTGTGGGGTCACTGCCGACACCTGAATCTGCTCCGTTCAATCGCCAAAGACCCTAACTTTTCGTTGGGAATATTGGCCGAAGTCGGGATGAATCGGAACAAGGGTTGCTCAATTCGTTGTACCAACCATGGCTTCTCACAGAAGAGCGAGGAATAGCTCGTGGTCGCCGTGGGCTGTCCTGGAGCCTGACGACTCTGTTTACTGAGATGACAGGGCATGCTCTTCCTGTAGCTTTACTCCTGGTTTGTCGGCAAAACAACTATGTCCTGTCGCAGCCGAGTGCACATCCCTGCTACACAGACTTCGAGGATATAACACTTGAGGTGTTTCAGATTCTGCTCAAATTGTTGGCCAATCTTGTGCACGTATCGGTCCCAAAGTGCCCTAAAAATCGTACATAATGCCACACCCCTTCTACGGAATCTAAATCATGCCTGTCTTGTTCAGGATGTTTTTCAACTTGCTGCCGAAGATCAAGAGGGTTCATTGACTTGCTTCAGAGCCAAAGTTTGGGACGTCGGTGCACGGAAGATTCACTATACAGTGAATCGCTTGAGACACTGCTAATTGTCACATTCGCACACGAAGACACTCAGGTAGTCTCCCACGATGGTGACCACAGGAAACCAGCAGTCTGTAAGACCCAAACGTGACTTTCGAAGATTCTGAGAACGGCCATCTCATCCGTGTATCGATATCGGTCACACGGTCCACGGCACGATTGTAAATGGCTGCATAACGACTTAGCCCTTGAAGTTGGTGGCTGTCGAGCAAGACCCGGTGGAAGTTCGGTCTTTTGGTTATAACCGATTGCTATACCTTTCATACCCTGATTGTTGCAGAATATGCTCCAAGGGGATCTGTCGTGCACATCGGGAGTTATTGCGTCTGGATACAGCGATCAGAAGCATTTTGATGTAAAGAGTACTCCACCTAAATTAGATTCATTCGCTGACTCACTATCGGGACCGACACCCACTAGCTACACTCCAGCAATAATTTCCCTAAGTCAGTCATGAAAAAGCATGGAAGTGATTTGCAAGGCTCATGAATTCTGTAAAGCCTTCTGATACAGATGAGAAAGGCTGACAACCGCCTGGCCGCGAACACAGGGAATACAAGCATGTGCGTCCAGATAGCTCAGTTTATGAGGTCAGGTCGAAGAGGGCCTTATCATTGCAGACGATACAGTCAAACCAACAGCGCCGGGCAGCATCCAGTGGAGATATCTTTGTGCTGAGCGCATTGACTTCTGGGCCGGTAATCTGCGCTGGGGAGGAAGACCCGAAGAGCCAGGAAGGTAAGTTGGGATTACTCAAAAAATCATTCAGCGCTCGAGCCGGTCACCCAGGATTGATCCTGATACCGCCAAGAAGTGTTGTTTGCCTGACCAGCTGCGTTGGATGACGCGGCCGATTGCATGGTATCGTATCGTCTGGTTTCGGTCCTGAGAACAAGTGACGGTCATGACAGTAGGATGAGAGCTAGTCATGGCTCGTTATAACGGCGCAATGAGGGAATTCGATGGGGAGAAAGTCCAGGAATACCAATGTGATCTTTTCCACTGTTCTACGTCTCTTCGGTCGCTCCTTATTGTGGACAAGGGATGCCAGTCCAGAGACGCGATCGATATACTGGTATGTATGTAGTTCCTGGTGCCGCTCCTGTAGATATCGACCGGCAGCATTGCTTCCGACGAGATTGCTGGCGTCGATACTCAGCAGATTACGACGCATTCCCAGGCGGTACACATCGTCATGGAAACCGAGAAAACGGTATCCCGTTCGCCGAGCGCTCTCCCGCATGATTTGTCGCCTGAATACGCCAGTAGGTCTTACGTGTTCCTGACACGCAATTTTGTGGCCAGATTTCCGGGAATCTCTGCCGGAATGACCGTTCCCTGAGTCGGCTATAGCAGCCAATTGGCTCGACGTACGGTTTGCGCCTTGTATTCACTTCCGGCTCTGTTCTCCTTGTTCAACGTCCGATACACCACAGACCTGATTCTGCCTTGTTGTGACCACATCGTCCACGCCGAGGCCTTCATCTGTGTTCTATCCACGCCGCCTGCCAGGCTAACCCCCACTCCCCCCGGCTCAACCTCTCGTCTTCTGCACAGCACTCATCTCTCCCACCCCCGACCCGACTCGGTCTCACCACCGACCGAAGATGTCGGCATCCACTTCCTATGGCTACCATGCAAGCGACGACGAGATCAACCAAGGGCTTGCTTTTCTAGGCCTCGCAGCCCGGTCGTCGGTTGGATATCAAATTGCCCTATTTCAGACCTCTCTGCGCGACTCGGTAATACGGGCAGCAGATGAGCTGGCAATGCGCCGTGGCTCCCTCGGGCCGTGTCAACCCATCGACCGCGCTGGTCTGGGCAAGTTCAATCTGAACGGCAACGACTATTGACGTCAAGTGTTTTCGTCCAGTATCGCCGAGGAGATTGCCAGGAACGAGCAGTACTGCCAAATCATATCAAACCGGCGAATTGAGTCCATCGTCATGACGGGGGGTCAGTACGACTCGAACGGATGCCTCATCCCCGGCACCCAAACTCAGCAAACCATTTGGGAGACCCCCGAGACTACGCACGCTCGTCTCAACAGAGCCTATGTCACGACCTGTTTAGAAAGGTGGAATTCAGAGCGACTAGTCGCAACATCGAGTGGAATCATTAAGGGATGGGCCACCGCAGCGTATCATAAGGAAACTTGGCTTAAGGGAATATCTGGCACGAGGGAGGATCTGCCTGGGGCTGGACTGGATTTTGGCGAGACCAGTTGGGTTGGAACGGTGTTAATCCCGTCTGGACTACCCGGGTGGGCGGCTCAATGTCAGGACGCGCAGCTCGTTGCGTCGCTCTTCTGCCTCTGCCCCATGACGTTGGAAGCGATACATCAATTTGTCTTGACGCCATTCCACGGCTTTCACGAGTACTCTTTCTTCTCCTCGGAATACAATCCCGGAAATCTAGGAGTCGACCACTCGACGTCTGATGGTAACACACCAATCTATCTCAGCCGTGACCTCGCCGAACGCTCGTCTGTGTGGCTAGTGATTGCGAATCCGGGCGGAAACATATGCAGGCGACACACCATGACCGGTCATTCCTTCTGTACATGGGTCCGAGTATTCAGCAACCCGCTCCCAATCTCAGTCGCCAGGTCAATTTTCACGGACTGGATGTGTGCTCTAACGAACGAAGATTCCTGGAAATCTACTCTGGGTTCCTCAGAAAACACTGTAGACGTGTATGAAGTGCAGCGTGTCCTTCGACAAGAAGACGTGGCCGCGCACGATGCGCTTTTGGTAGGTAAGCAGAAGGCAATGCGTAAAAAGATTTTCACTCTGGGGATCGCCGGAGGGGATCTCAAGCGGAACAGTGCGGCGCGGAGCG
>Ga0308160_10003310_pt1 | contig 18288 bp, 15 predicted proteins | sample PhyFR1_FD_201036 | JGI IMG/M metagenome (GOLD analysis project Ga0308160, IMG submission 201036) | Phyllosphere microbial communities from UC Gill Tract Community Farm, Albany, California, United States - DLSLF.R1 | ecosystem: Host-associated > Plants > Phyllosphere > Unclassified | place: USA...
CCGGCTGATGCCTGGTCTGGCTTTCGAATTCTGTGGTCGGGGTGAGAGGATTCGAACCTCCGGCCTCTACGTCCCGAATAATGAGTGCTAAATCAGGACATCAGCGAAAATGCGGGCTACAGCAGATATACCCAGCCAGTACTACACTCTGTACTACACAATCGGCAGGCAGAATAACAAAGGTTACCAATACTAGGCCATTTGCCGTTACGATCATCCGACTAACACCCAGCGCGAGTCAAAGTCGGGAAAATCTAAGTGGCAGGTTACCTATACTAGGTTGCCTAGTCGCCATATTCCGCGTACCCCCTTTTTCTTGTAAAATTGCTACCAAGGGCAAGTTGCACATGTGTGTCGGTGTACAGTTGTCTAGTATGTAACGTCGATAATCGGCTTCCCACGGGAGCGATTTGAAGTCGGCCGGAGAACACCTGACCAAGGTACTCCGCAGTCATCAGAGTGTGTCGAACGTCTTGAAGGCGAGAAAGCGAGAACGTATGAAGTTTATACTCAACGTAAGGAAGGTTGAGGAGAGGGATTTGAATTCAAGAACCCCGTTCTTACCCGACGGTGAGGAGTATGAGATGTACCTCAATGCTTTTCATAATGAACTTTCCGGAATCAGTATCTTTTCGAAAGTTGTGCGAAGCGGCTCAAGCTTCGAGATCGAGACTGCGCAGCCGACCGACGAGGAAAAGTTGAGAGAGCTCTTGAAACCAATTTTGCAAGCTACTGTCGAGAATTTGCGTTTTGTTTCTCTGGTCGCGTCGTAATACTGATGGTTCGTACAGATACGGTTGGATTTATGAAACTCCAATTAATGCTTCAGTAATAGCTAAATACGCCCGTCGCTCGCCATCGAAAAACGCTTTCCCATCTAATAGGAACAAAGATGAATGATCAAAAGATGGAAATTCATGACATCTGCGACAAGCTACAAAAGCTCGCAGACTCAGGGGTTTTTTCTCCGCATACTGTTGAAGCCTGTACGCAAGGAGCGTCACTGCTCAAAAAGATAAGGGAGGTCGTCATGTCCAGCCCAGACGAGGGAAGTATTGTCGAAGATCTGAGGTCAATCCTAGCCGAACAAGGCGAAGGTTAGAAGCTCCACATCAGCTATCGTGAGTGCTGTCCGAGGTGAACGGGGAAATTGCCTTGTCGAACCTCGCGCTGCTCTTATTATGGACTGAACGCACATACCTGAATGTCGCTTCAAGCGACACTCGTTGACTACTACTCAACGGCGAAGGAATCCGTGCGTCTCTGATAAAATCTAAGCGCTAGGACAATTTACTTGGGAAGTAACTTTACCCGACCGTCTTTTCCCTCTGTGGCCCTTCGTCCGTGCGGTATGGCGACAACTCGGCCATCTCGGCCTTCACGTGACGTTGCGCCCTTCGGAACGCACACGACGCGTCCATCCCGACCCTCCCGAGAGGTACCACCATGCTTGATCGCCACAACTCGCCCGTCGCTTCCTTCCCTCGATGTGCCACCAGGCGGAACCGCCACTACGCGTCCATCGCGTCCCTCACGAGACGTGTAGCCAGAGGGTACTTTTACTTTTTTATGATCGCTGCCGGTTCGATATCGATTTGCCATGAGGTCTTCTCCTAAAGTGGTATTTAGTCGAAACCTAATGCAATTTTTCGCAACTCGGCCGCGGCGACGTGACTAGCGAAGAAAAGACGTCGGTGCAAGAACCTCTACCGATAGGCTTGTCCCTAAAATCGCTTGGTACACCGTACGTTCAATTTCAGCCCGATCGTGAGATATCCAGACGTAGCAAAGAGCTGCATTTCGGGTTAACGAGGCTCCTGTCCTAGTATCGTTCGTTACCAGTCTTCCATCTGACGCTCGTAAGACATAATTCGTGTCCATATCTCCTCTGCTTAGTAGGCATTTCCTTTAGTGAAGTCCGCAGGCTAAGCCCCTTTCAAACAAAAATCAAGCCAAAGCTCATACGAATAAAAGGAGCGGGCATTCAACCATATTGCGAGTCCGTGCTAGACACTGAACAACGCGAATCACGCGACTTCAATTCCTTCTGCACGTGCCTTACTTAATATCTCTAACAAGACCAAGCTCTGTTTTTCCGTAGGAATCTTCTTAGGAATTTGCGTCGCAATGCTAAGAACGCCTGCCTCTTTGGGGGTCACAAGCTGCTTTCTTGAAAGTACACTGGATAGATGCGCCCATTGCAACGCAGAAATATTGAGTACCTGCTTCTGAGCATCAATGCCGTTATCAATCTTTTGGGTTCTTTTTGCCGATTGAGCGTCAACGGCGACCTCATCTGCAGAGATGAGTTCCCCCCAGAACTCAGCTGGTAGGCTCGCTTCAATTTCAGGAATCCGCGTCTGAATTCTTGACCAGCAAGCGTCCTTTTTGCACCACTCTGATATATTGGATACGCCAGCTGTAGGTTGTGTAATGTCATTGTTCACAATCTTCGAGATTGCGCCCAAGGTACTTTCCAAAACCTTATTAATCCCTTGATTATTCCAAATGCGCAGAAAGTCCAATGCGCTATCTCGACGCCTGCTAATCTCGCTCAGCACCGCGATCGAGTAAGCAACAACGTTTGCGCGATAACCCCCGTTATACCAAGGCTGTTCAGAGACTAGTTTCTCGGTTGCGCGGAATATCAGCCCCCGTGCAATGGCACGTCTATAGTAAAACTCATTAAAGTCGTCCGAAGATTTTTCCCATTCCTTGCCGATCCTCTGCGCATACTTCGCAAAATTCTTTTGTGCGCCGAGATTGACCCATTTCGGATGCTCGTCCCACACGTTCTCGAATTTTGCTAAATCGGTTTTGGTGAACATCTGAAACTTAGGATGTGCCGTCTTAAAACGTTTTTGATCGGCCGCAGTAAGGTTGTTTTGCGCATCGGCATACTGTCCTCGAGCACGCTCATAAAACCATTTCGTTTCCCGAATTGCGCCTGGCAGCGCTGGGGCCCATATGCGCCTCGAGTATTCCTCGATTCGTATGTGAAAGGGATGATTCGAGAAGAAATCGGCAGCATTAACCTTGTTCTGGGTATTAGCATATTCCGAAATCTTCGGCACTATAATTTCGCTGTCATTACTGTCAATAACAGACAATTTCATTTGGACAAAAATTTGACCAAGCGCAGCCTTATCCCGGCGGCGTGTATGGAAAAGCGATGCAGTCGTTTGCCCACCGTTCACAATCTGAAGATCGACAATCCTTTTGATCTGCATCCCCGTATCTGCGCTAATGGTCTCGACACTTTGGGCAGTGGCAGTAATACCGTTGTTGTACGCAAAAAACATGCTTGGCTCGTTCAATATCGTACTTCGTATGCCTTGATTAACGGAGCCTCGTGCCTGGAGAAATGTCCTTACATTCTGTTCGAGAAGCCGTGCCCCAAATCTTTCGTATAAATCGGAAAGAATTTCTGCTGGCATAACGATCAGGTAAGACTGGTAAGCGTTCAATCCTAAATGAGCGGGCAAACAGGGAATGCCGGCACCGAACATTTCGATGAAATCTAAATTCAGAGCTTCTTTATGTCCGCGAGAGGTTCGTTGCCGGTAGAGGCGCGAGATGTCCCATATATGAAAACTTGTCAAGATGCCTGTCGTTTCGCCGTCGGGCAAATCTTGAACCTTGTCGCTAATCGTCCGCTCGGAAACAAGTATCACATTGATTTTGCGAATTAAATCTTTTCGATCAACGATTTGCCTAGCTAGGCCGTATTCTGGTGACGTGACTTCAAGCTCGCTCGCTAGGTTCTTATTCACGCTAGCTTCAAAGAAATTGGCTACTCGTTTAAATGCAGCCTCTAAGTCGGTCTTTGTAAGGGTCTGCAGTTCGTTTCGACAGTCGAAATCCGCTACGAACAGATCGAGAGTTCCTTCGTCGTTGAACCAATAGCCGTCTACACGCATTCCACGCTGGGCTCGATAGTGGCAAAACTCAAAACCGTCTACAAATCCAGTTTCAATAAGCTCCGAGGTAACGGCGTCCATGAAAGCTGCAAGTTGGAAAGTGCTCTTTGCTTCAGCATCAATCAATATTTCTCGGCGAAATTCCTCGAAAAATTCCTCTTTTGAAATCTCCACTTATGACCTCTCCAAGATCAGCGAATCTGAACACATATACGCCTTAATAGATTCAAGTTTAATTTCATAAGAAAGCCGAGTGATACCTTGGGGTAGGCCAGATCGCACAAGCTTCGGAAAGCCTTCCAACACTTGATAACACTGAGAGTTGCTCACGACAAATCTGGGGGTGTCATATTCAGGCAGAGGAATGTAGCCAAAGGAAGATAGTTTTTCTGAAAAAGCTTCAAGCGCTTTATCGTCTGTTAACTCCAACTCAATTGTCCGGATTATGTCGTTCAAAGACTTTGCATGATCGGAGTCAGGCATGTCGCTGAGTTTATATATCATCAAAAAAAGATTGCTGGACAGTGTCTCAAGCTGATCTTCAGACGAAATCCTTACGCTGTTGCGTTCCCTCCCACTAACTGACTTTATCTCAACAGCGGTATCGCCAAAAATAAAGTCTTGATGAACACTGTCGATTCCGCACCAAGCGTCCAACGCCGCACTTTCTGATAGGCGCCGGGTATAGAGTGAACGCAGGAACTGAAGCTCTGCAAACAGGCCTTGTATCTCTTCAGCCGACAATAGCCTTAGTTTCCGCCCAGCGAGAAACGCTTTCCAGCGCTTAATATGAACAAGGACGACTGATAGCGCAACGGAGGCGTCCGAGACCGGAACAAGACTGGCGATGAGTGTCTTGCAAAGCCCGAAGAACAAGTCTCGATCTACGTGCTTCTCTAACGTTAGAATAAGACGCTGTTTGAATGGAACCTCGCCATTTCGGAGGTCCACGGTAATTCCATGCAGAGTTATCACGTCATTACGAAACTGTGTGCTGTGATCCCCATCTAGCTCGATAATTAGAAGGCAGTTACCCTGCACATTCTTACCCCAGAAAATAGGAATGGCGGCTGTTCCAGCTACTTTCCGCACATTAAAGTCTGCTTTGGGGCTGCCAATATCGTCCCATGGCGTTTCGCTACTCATCATAGTCGTCTTCATCATCTGGGTCGTCGTTGAGCGATCCAGCCATTTGTTCCAGCCATACCTTATTGGCTACGATCTCAACTTCAGTGCCAAAAAGACCGCCAGGGAAGCTTACGCCAAACGCTGGAATACGCTGATCAATTGACTCGTTCCCCTTGGGGCAGAGAGCGTGCAACATCAGCAATGGTTTGTTCCTGGCAATGCGGAAATGATAATCTGCAGGGTTTGCGCTTGTGTTACTCGTATCTTTGGACGCCTCATTTACGGCTTGTGCTAGCTCAGCCTCGCCCAGGCCAAGTGCTTCGTCCCCCCGACTTGCAACCATGTAGCCATTTAAACGCCAGCTATCCGTCGTGAAATTCTCAAATTTCCGTTGCTGCGTTCCGAGCCTATAGGTGCTTTCAGCCGAGGTCGTATCACCAATCGAAATCAGCAAGACATCACTTAAATCAAATCTGTCAGTAATTGCGGCAAGGTACTGAAGCAACAATGCCTTTTGTAGTTCGAAACCCTTGTGAACTTTGAAACGAGTAATAAATTTTTCAATTTCTGACGTGGCGACGTCTTGGATAAACCAACCTTTATCCGTTGCAACAACTTTGCCGCCGAAGCCTCGCCGCCAAAACTCTTCAATAAGCTCATCATTGAATTGGTTAACTGGCGACTTAGTTGGCAGAAGCGTACTCTCGACAAGCTTCCCAGTAAGATTTTGTTTTACTATAATTTTTTTGCCACTACGCATTTTATTGGCCGCAGTGATCAGGAGGCTATCCGGATGAGCCTGAACATAAAGACCGAAATCTTTCGGGCTCATCTTATCCCGGCGCATTCGCGTGATTTGCAGCCTCAGCTCATCGGACGCGTTCGCAATGTATGAGTACCAATCAATAGATTCCTGCGGCAAATGCACTCGGCAAAGATCTTCAAATCCAAGACGGTACCCAAACCACCGGCCCATTTGCATGAGAGTATCGTACATCTTTGTATTTCGATACATGTAGCTTATGGTGAGGCCCTCAATCGTTAGGCCTCGGGAAAGGCTGAGCCCGCCAATGGCAACCGCTGTAAGACCGATGCCATCTCTTTCATATTTTTTGTAATCAAGCACCTCGTCGCTTTTACTGTTTATGACGTATATGCGGAGATGATCAAATACGCTGTTCAGCGCTTTCTTTACAGTGTGCCATTCAAAGCCGCAGTCCGAGAATTCCTTATCGAATGCGCTTTTAAGCCCGGTCATGTATTCGTTTTTGTTCGACACCTCCTCGGGCATCATATAGTTAGCCTTGACGGCCTCGCGAATTCTTTTCTCGCGCAAGCTTACAAAATCCCTAACGACCTTTTGTGTCGCCATAAAACGCGATATGTTAATCAGCATGGAGCAGTGTTTTTTTTCCTGCCCACGAAGATTTCGGATCGCCCGCGCTACTATGAATTGATCGAAGGCGGCATAGAGGCTTGGGGGAAGCTCTAGCAGAGCGTCGTCCTTTTTATGTGAAAAAGGAAGGTACTTCTCGCAATCATTTATCGGACAGAGAATTCTCGCACTTGACTTTTCGTCCAAGAATACTTTTTCAGGCCCGAAGTAAGTGTTTGGCGCGTCAAGCGAGTAGATGAAATCTCTAGGGAAGAGCTCTTCTCGAACGTCTTCATCGTAGGCTTCAGGGTTAATGAAGATGTTCGCGAATGGGGTGGCGGTGTATCCGACATAGCACGACTTTTCGAACAGGCCGAGGATGCGTCGTATCATGGAATTCGTGCGTGTCGGACTGACGTCTTCCTTATTCGTATTAATGGAGGCGTTATCAGCTTCATCGTCGATGAGGAGCATTGGTACGTCTGATATTCGGCCATCACCTTTCGCGTTCAATTCTTTTAACCACTTATGCAATGCGTCAAGCGTCGTGACATTTTTCTTGATTACCAATATTATTGGTTTGCTAAAATCATTAATTTTCCACCCACTCTTTGCGGCTGTATTCTTGTTGAAGTCCTCGTTTATGTTGGTAAGGGTTGCTGGATGCGGAAATTTTCCATATGTCCCTACTCCGATCGGAACCCGGTTTTCAGGGTCGCTAGACCTGCCGATAAAGCCTTCATCGACTCTTTCTTGCGTTTGCTTTCGGAGGTTATTGTGAATGCCTGCAATTACAATAATGAATTTGTATCCGGCATCAGCAGCCTTCGCAATAACACCCATGTAGTTCGCCGTCTTACCTGATTGGACGTGGCCGATCACTAGACCTCTACGATTCCAAGATCCATCGCTCGTTGGGTCTTGAAGATGCGAAAGTATCTTCAGGCCAACGTCGCTCAAAGAGCGGACAAGGGTCGGTTGCCATTTTTCCGAAATAAGATATTTTTCATATGCGTCGGAATACGTCCATTCAATTTCTGTGCGTTTATAGACCCACTCGTCGTCATGATTCGCTTCGATATTAACTAGCGACACTCCTGCGCCCATACGTGTGTCTATCGCTACCATTGCTTCTTCGATAGCGCTCCGCAAGTCGCCTTCATAATCGAATACGACTGCTAATTGCTTTGCTTTGGCCTCGACTTCTTCTTTCGTGGGCGGATCTGACTTTCGGAGAAGCGCAGCGATCAACGAACTCACAAAGCCTTTGTCCATCTCCATATGGTTTATCGTATTCATGCAAAGCTCTCGCGAATGAATTGTTCTGCCAGTTCCATATTGTTCTCGAAAAGTTTCGTGGATTTCAAAATTTCACGGAATGTTCGCTTGTCCGCTGCGGTACTGCCATCAATCACTTGCCTTAGAGCTAACAGCCTGTCCATGAAGAGATTATCGTCAGGTAGGAGCTGCCTTATTTCGCGAGGGTTAGTTGAGTAGTCAGAATAAATCATCTCAATCGGCAAGGCCGTTGCTACCATTTCCATAAGAAGCCTCAACTGTTGTTTTCCGTCGCTGTCTAGGCGCTCGCCTAGACCCTGTAGAACAGGATGCTCAGAGTTAACTACGTAGCGGACATAGCCGTGGTCCGCGTAGCGTTCCCAAATCGGTGCAGTATTTTCTTCAAAGAGCTTCTGCCCTCTACCACGATGTACTCTCGTGCTCCGGGTAGATACTTGGGAAATTATTTGGCGTAGTCGTTCGCGGACAGGATGGGGAGGGCGTGCACGCGACTTCTTTATATCGATGGTCCATGATTCGTCAAGGCTGTTTGGGAAGTCTATTTGCACTCGAGCCAGTTTGGTCGACTCTCCCTTAGGTATCAATCTGAACCAATCTCCCCAAGCCATCAGACGGCCGTTTCGATAGATATAGGCCCCCTGGTTTGAGATAAAATCACTTCGGTTTTGATAGAAGTCGTATTCGCGTGTTGATAGCCGGCTGTGGTGGGGAAGAATATATGGCTGCAATTGAACCGCGACTTCTCCGATATAAACTACTTCTTGGGGCAAAATTTGAGTTGCAGCGTTATTCCGACAAAATGGGTCGAAAGGCTGTATTGCATGGCCGTTAATGGAAATGGAGATCTTCTTTCGGCCTTTTATTTCACCGGATAGATATCGATGAAATACTAGTGAAAGATGCTTTTCTAGTACGTCGAGTTTTTCGTTGACTATTTCGTCACGGCGACCGCCCATTTGATCTTCAAGCATGCGATCTAATTCTGCCCAGATTATTACAGTCCCATCCCCCGATAGCATTCTACTTTGAGGAAAATCTGATGTTTCTGTATCGTCGAGGATGGAAAGAATCCAGTCATCTCGAGCATCGATTTTATCCAAGCTCCACGTGGCGCCGCTGAGGCACGCGTTCTTCGCACTGATTACCGTTAAGGAACGGCACTGTGAGAACGAAGCAGTTTTTAGACCGAGACCAAATCTTCCCAAGTCGCGTGGTGATCGTTTCTGTTTCGGATTTGCGGCGCCATGTCGCATTGCGTCCACGATCTCGTCTTCGTTCATACCCCAACCGTTGTCTACAACTGCGAGTGTTGGCGAAGCTCCTGTAAGGTCGCAGACTATGGAAATATCGGTTGCGTTAGCAGAAATGCTATTGTCGACCAAGTCGGCGACAGCTGTTTCGAGCGAGTACCCTAGGTCTCGCATGGACGCGGAGAGGCAGGCAGCGCTCGGTGGGAGGTGATGATCGCGAGCCATTTGTCGCCGCTCCTTGTTGACTGTGCACTTCGATGACTGTTTGGGGATTCGGACCTAATAGTGTTACCAAGCAATTATACCCGGCATGCAGCCTGTCCGGCAGCGTCACTTACATGTTACGGTGAGCGATTTGAATGGGTGACTTGTAGAGAGGCCGGAGCGGCAGAGCTGGATCTACTTGTGTTGCATCGTATGGTCGAGCGGCTCTGCGGCAGGTTGCCAGAGTGCCGCTCGGTAAGTGGAGGACAGTCAGACGAGGACGTTCTTCACTAAGCTGGCTATTCGATTCGCTAGCAGTGGGGGGACGGCATTTCCGACCTGATGAAACTGCTCAGTTCGGTTGCCCATAAAGAAGTAGTTGTCAGGAAAAGTTTGCAACCTGGCGGCCTCGCGAACAGTCAAGCTACGGCATTGCGTCGCATCGGGGTGGATAAAATAGTGACCGTCTTTAGCGATATGGCTAGTGATAGTTGTAGAGTGCGCCCCATATCGTTGTACCTTGAACCTGTCGGCGAACTTGCCTGTTTCCCAGTTATCGTGATCGGGGCGCAAGCCAGATAGGTCAAACTGTTGGTGCCCTTTTGGCGAAAAGCCTCGCAGCTCTGCAAACGTTGCGGCGTATGCGTATCTTCGAAGATCGCTTGTCATATGGGCGCGTGCCTCATGATTTAGCCATTTATTCAGATTCGGGTCCAAATACCACTCTCTGAGTTCAAGCGGTAAGACACTATCGCTTGCACCAGAAAATCGATTGCTGCCGGTTTCTAAGTTATATTTAACCCCAAACGCAGACGACAGCAGCGCACAACTTAAGTCTGCGTCACCCTTTGCGTTTGCTTCAGCCGCCAGTGAGCGGAGATGATCGATCACAGTATTTGCCCATACGGAGCTTGAGTCTTGTTCGCGGGTTAGACTACTCCTGAGGGCTGGAAGGCCACTTAGCACGTCTTCCACAAGGTGAGATGGGACATTCTTGCTAAGTCGACCTGCCCGCACATTGATGTCGGATCGAATTCCTAAAAGGATCACCCTATGCCTAGCTTGGGGTAGCCCGTGCTCTTCTGCTTTGATTATGAAGTCCCTTGGGTCAATCGAGCTTACGTCCATTCCCTTTTCGAACGTCGTATCAGTCACTAACGAACAGATTTTATATCCGAAGTTTGATGGCGCCTCCCCAAGCGCTGCTCCTGGATCACATAGGTCCTTGAGGATGTGATGAAAGATTTTTTCACCATCAACTTTTGCAGAAAGAATCCCTTTAACGTTTTCCATCACGAAAACAGCGGGGCGGCGGCTTCGGATGATTCTCAGGTACTCTTTGTAGAGGAAGTGACGATGATCTTCTTCGGCCTTGTAGCCAGCCTTGCCGAGATTTCGTGAACGGCCTACAAGCGAATACGCTTGACAAGGTGGGCCACCGATGAGAACACATTCTTCGTCTGCACTTAGGAGATTGTCTAGTATGGCGTCTAGCTCATCGTTGTCTGACGGCTTGCCAAGCTCGAACTGGCGGGCCTCACGTTGCGCATCCTCCCAAGCAGCCTCCGTCACGCTGTCGTATGGGGAAGGCGCATCGCCATTGCAAAAGCGATAGTAGCGACGGGCATCGCGTGGGTTGTGCCTTACACGCCGAAAGTAACTGCGGAGCGACAGGGTCTTGTGAGCGGAAGTTTCCATCTCAGCTGAAACGATAATCTTGAAAGCCCGACCGTCGTCTAGAGATGAGAAGCCCTCGCCTAGGCCGCCGGGTCCTGCAAATAAATCAATAATTGGTATAGTCATCACGAATACGGTTAGGCGCACTCACCAAGTGGCCTGTTGAAGCAAATTGGGACAAATGATAGATATTGTAGATAAATTGGTACGATCACGAATGATGGCGGCAAATAAAGCTAAAAACACCAAGCCGGAATTGTTGCTCAGACGGTTCTTACATGGGAAAGGCTTTCGCTACAGAATCCACGTTCGCAGCTTACCAGGTTCACCCGATCTAGTGTTGGCAAAGTACAATTTAGTGATTTTTGTACACGGTTGTTTCTGGCATCAACATGTCGGATGCCGCTTTGCCACGACCCCAGACGAGCGGCGTGAGCAGTGGCAGGCGAAATTTGCTGGGACCCTGGCAAGAGACGCTCAGCATATTACAGCGTTGCGTCAAGGCGGGTGGCGGGTATTCTTGATATGGGAGTGCGGCTTGACAAAAGGCCAGGCGGGCCAGTCCTTAGAGTGGCTTCCAGAGGCAGTCAGGGACGCTTCTCTGGACTTCATCAGTTGGCCCGAGCCTGCTGTAGGGTTGATCAAGCGCTCAACATGAGGGGCGAGCCTCGGTTCAGCCGCCATCAAGCCGGAACTAACATACACTAGTTGCCGTTGAGTCGAAACGCATCAGCATGTATGTAGTGTAGTGTTGCTCTACCTAGTGACATACCTAGTCGTCCGTTACGTAAGTACCGAATTCACTTACTGGCGAAGCTGGCGCGCAAGCAGCCGCTTGCAGTGTCAATCTGGGAGTCCAACTCACCGGCGGCTACTGCCACCTTGAGCATATCGAGCGTGGGGATCAGTTCGGCCATGGTGCCGACTTCGATTGCGCTCTTGCCCTTCGCAAGCTCAAGAACCTTCGCCCCATACTTTACGATCAGGCAGACCTTACCGCTGTCTGCGGTAAACCACCATGCTTTGATACGTTTAGGAGCCTCCACGCGGCGCACGTCGCCAGTCTCGCGGTCTTTCACTTTCCGGGTGTGCACGGGCGCATAAGCCTTACCTTCCTGTGCGCCCTTCGCCAGCTCTGTTTGTTCCCAAATTTTCGCAATCAGACGATTACGACGTTTAACAACAGGAGGGATATCAGAAGGGCGTTTTGCGGATACCAGTTTCAGCGAAGTCAGAGTGTTCATTTGTTTGCCTCATCAGTTAGTTAGTACACCAATGATGCAGTCGCGTTATCATCTCATCAACTAATATTCTAGGTTTTTGACTTGCATTTGTTTAGCGGTTGTTTTGCGCTATAAATGCGATTCTCTAGCAGCGATATCTCGTGCGACCGCGGAGTTCCGGGCCGCTTCATATCCTTTACATCTGGGTAAATTTCTTTCTGATGCAGATATCTTTCTGTATATCTGAATGCGACGCGAAGGGCTAAGCGAGCAGCTTAGACCAGCGTTAGCATTCCCTTGCATCTGAGCGAACAGCGAAGAGGCAAGGTGCCGATAGGCATAAAGACGAAGGCGGAAAAGATGACTAACGAATTTAGTCAGAAAAGTAGCTACCCAATTCAATGGGTATTTGGAAGTTGCATACGCGTATGTTCACGACAAACATCTGTTGCTTGCAGCACCAGAGCATCAACCGCGCATGCCGTCCGTTGCTCCGCGCCAGACGGCTTGCTTGTTTCTGCGTATTGGATATGACGTGGTTAGGTAGGAAAAAATTTACTCAAGACTATTCTTAACCCTCGCTGTGGTTAAGATCATTTTCCGCATCATGCAACCCCCTCGCTTATCGTATGCCTCGCTGTCGGCTCCGCTTAGTCTATGCACCCGGTTTTTACGTGAGTGGTCGTTGCTGCTGTGGTTCCAGTACCGCTAAGTTGTCCTGGCAGCTTTCAGTCGTTGCGACTGTGGCGCTATTGCGTTATCAGTATCGGTGCCTTATCTAAGGGCCGCCGGCTTTTCTAACGTGTGAGCCATGTGGAGATCGTAAATTACTGCTCGTTGTCGTTTTTCTTCGTAGCCGTATTTAGCTCCAGTTGAGGATACAGGAACCAAAGGAAATAGCAATTATCTTTGGTTATAGGCTAAATCCTTGAATTTTCTAGATTCTTCTCCAGATCAGTCTTGCGTTGATTTCCGAAACCAAAGAATGCATCCTCCGCTCCGTGGTTTTCTTATATTTTCAGGAGTTAATGATGGCGCAAGCAAAAACCCTAACGGAAAAAGAGTTGAAGCGCGTGCTCGCGCATATCGCAATCGGTAAGCATGCTGCACGCAACAGGGCGATGTTGCTGATTACACATTGGGCGGGATTGCGGGTAGGGGAGGTCGCGGCGCTGCTGATTGGCGACGTGCTTGCAAGTGATGGCTCGATCAAGTCGGAAATTCGATTGTTACCTGAACAAACGAAAGGCCGCCATGCTCGCACGATATTCGTTGGGGAGCGTCTTCGCAAGGAGTTGACCGTGTACATCGGCACGTTGAAGAATCGGACGCCGGAGAAGCCACTGTTTTACACCCAGAAGCGGCTCGGTTTTACAGCGAACACAATGTGCCAACATTTTCATTGGCTTTATAAGCAAGCCAATATTGATGGAGCCAGCAGTCATTCGGGACGACGCACGTTTATTACCAATCTTGCTAATAAAGGCGTCGGGGTGCGCGTGCTTATGGCATTGGCTGGGCATAGGAATATCTCGACCACCCAGGTGTACATCGATGTCAACGATGAAATGCAACGTGCTGCTGTAGATTTGGTCTGATTGCAAGTGTCGCTTTAACCGACACTTCGCTTTTACTGCTTGCGTGTTGAACGTGCAGTGGCAGAACTACAAGCACGTGCGTAAGAGAAAAGGATAGCTTGCAATTGCCTTCTGGCCTATCTAATTCGCGATCAGTGGTCGCGATTAATGTAATCACCAAACTTTAGTATAATTGTGGCCGCGTCGCACGCAGCGACCCCTACGATTGCGAAACTAAAAATACCTGTCGTTAATCGTGTCATTTTCCGGTATTCGAATCTCGTTTTAATCTCGATCTCCATTTCGCAACTATCAGCATAGTTCCATAATTCGAAGAAATTGGTTTGCCTAATAGGAATGCGTCCGCCTGAAATCGCAATTAAATTAAATGCACTCGGATCAGTATCGGTGCAGATTCCGGTAACTTCAAAATCGTAGACGTATTCGTCGCCGGATGCTGTTCTATATTCTCTAATAAATTTCATAATTTCGCCTAATTAAATTTGCACTACTTTATTTATTTGTACTGCAATATTTAATCAGGAGGAGAAATGGGCGCATGGTAGAAGCGTGCTCTGCTGCTGGAGCGCATGGTTGAGCCGCCAAGCGCTCAAAAATCAAATATCAGAGCAGAGTACTTGTGCGGGCGAGTTCGCGCCAAACCGCCGCGGCGAATATGCTGAGCCAGAGCCGATTTGCTATGATGGTTAGCGGTATCGTAAGAGTTTTATTCCTACGTTCGGCTATATGTGGGACTTCACCACCCATCCCGGTGAGGTCAGTATGGCCTAACAGATTGCGGCGTCTACATTGCCCTCTGTCTTCTAATGTTGGGTTGTCGTTTACGCCGACAACCCAAATTCGTTATGCAGGCTCGCTCGATGCGTGATTATTATCAGCGTCGTTGATAGCAGACTCGTTTCCAAAATCCGTATATTCAGTTAAGTCAGGGTGCAACTCTGTAGGGCAGGAATCCTTCTTTGGTATATAGAAGGTCACTTTTCCATTTCGGCGTGCGATTGCAATAGGAAGCCACGTACCTTCACTGGGGATCAATTCCTTTAGTTCGTCCGGAGAATTTTCAAAGCCGAAAGATGCAAGTGGCATCCATGATGCAGCTGCCGCTGTATCGAACAAAGTCTTCAGATTGCCTTTGCGCTTATTTTGAGTGCGCCGTTGCTCGGCATTCTCCTGCTGCTGCGCGCACTCGAAATTATCAATTTCCGCTCTGATTTTGTTAAGGCCACCAAGCTTTGTCACCCAATCAGAAAACGTTTTCTCCGTCTGATTTTCGTTATGTGCTCGGATGAGAACCTTTGCGTCGGCTGAGGCTTGTCTCCGGTCTGATTGGCGAAAAAGTTTCGAGAGCAAGTGGAATTCAGTGGTTTGCTTATTACGACCTTTCAGACCTTGAGCTTTGCATTGCTCGTACAGTTCATCTAAAAGTATGCTGCTTACTTCTGGTGTGGTGTCATCAAAGTACGCTCGCCGAACTCCGAGAATTTTCGCCAAGCCGTTAATAGCTTTTTCTTGGACTTTCCCGTGAAATTTGTTTACTGTCTCATTGAGATTTGTCCCTGAGCTATAAATTTCGCAAAGTTTTGCTCGGAAAAGGGGAAGGACCTTTTCGCTATCGAAAGCCGGACGTGTGAAGGTTGAACTGGCGGCTTGAATTACGGCCGTTTGATGTCCTGATTCAGTGGGATGCTCGGATTGTTGAGCGATAGTCGTATCGTTTGAGGTAATATCGTGATTTGATGAAATTGCATACAGCACAACTGGATAATATGGCTTAACTGCGACTGGAGCGTGCGTCTTGTTCATTTCAGTTCCCTTTCGAAGAAATAGTGTCATGTCGGCTGATCATGACAACGTAACGCAAACCAGCAATTTGTCTCATGCGCCGTAATTACTGCGTATTCGTTATTTTCACTGGGTTTCTTTGCGTACCTCTATTAAACAAGAAAACGTCTTTGATATCTACGCGATGTGGTAGCGTGGGGTGACGGTTAGGTGGTTGAGGTTCGATGTTTGCTGGTAAACGTCATGCCGTCAAGCCAACCAGTGATTGTTCGTTCAGCTTGGAATTCCGACATTACTAAGCCATGTTCTTTGGCTTTTTCTAGAATTTCTTTTTTGATTCCGAGTGCGGCCTGCCTCTTACTTGGGTAATATTTCTTGACCGCCAGTTCACGAGCTAATTCGCGTACGGGTTCGTATTTCTCATTGCGCTTTTTTGCGCCTGATGTGCTACGCGCTGAGATAATGTGTTCAAGCGCCGGTTCTAGAATAAGTGTTCCCTCCAAAAGACCAAGGTGGTACTGCGCGTTCGCAGTATGACTCCACGCCTTTGCTTGCAGACCTGCCTCATCCGCCACATGTGCTTTAACAGCATGTGTGCAGGACCTAATTAACCAAATCATGAATTCGGCGTAAGTGTATTTCGAATGATCGGAATAAACTTGAATAGTCAGATTTGGCGGGTGACCGTCTGTGGAATCTGCAATAGGTTTGAGCAATAATTCGTGAAAGTCGGTGGTCGTTTTTTCTGGCTGCAACATGCAATATAGTGAGCATAATCTTTCTATTATTCGAACGTATGCTTCTTCGACTGACGCGCCTTCGATTTCGAAATTCCCAATTGGTTGTCGCAATGTGTTTGTCATCTTTTTCACTCGTGCTCGGCATGTTTGAACGCCAATGGTTGAGATTCCTAGGTGCGAAGTAACTAAATTTTTTTCGCGGAATATTTGTTAGGGATGTTGTGGAAATCGCCTCTGCATGTAGAAGGACGCTGGCGCATTAATGTGCCATTAGTTGGCAAGTCAACGAGGGGACTGTCGGTTGCCCCGACAGTAGGAAGCTAACGTGGCACGATAGTCTATTGTGCTGCTGATATTCGCTAGACAGTTTGGCGCGTATGGCGGCTCTTCTAGTGATGCTACGGTGATTCTAGGACATACTGGACGTCCGCATTTCGCATCCGCACACTCTTTACTTGGCCGATGCCTCTAGTCTTTTTGCCAGCCGAAGAACGCCGTCGCTGACCTGGAGCGTTGGCGCGTCCGCGTCGGGCTTGGTCAGGTTAAGGGTCGGAAGGTGCGCTTTGACCTTCGGGTTACGCCTGTCGGATTGGATCATGTCGATGTTCTGCTCGCCTGTTAATTTGCTGGCGTAGAAGCGTTCGATCATCTCCACAGAAGTGCGGGCATTGCGTGCGAGCGTAAGGAGGTCGATTTTGTCGCCGTCGAGCAGCCGGTACATGATGCTGGTGTGCCGCAAGCTGTAGATCGTTCGCGCTTCACCCTGAGGACCAGTCTTGAAGCCCAGGTCGTCCAGCAGATAGTTGAACTGGTGTTGAAGTTCCCGCAACGCGGTATCCCGGTTGCGATACTGAGGCATGAAAACGTAGTCGTCTGGCTCAGCAAGACTTTCACCAGCGTAGATCGATTTCAGTTGCTCATAGACCGCGACCGCCTCTGCCATCGTTACGATTGCCCCGTCCTTGTTCTTGCTCTTTGGCAGTGACAGACGCAAGTAGGTTTGCTCAGAGCGCACAATTTCCACGTGCTTGTGTTGCATGTTTTTCAGGTCAGTTGGTCGGATGAAGCTGTTGACCATGAACTGAACCATCTTCGGTAAGTCGGCCGTAAATTTCAGAGTGCGTGGTGGTCCAGCTTCCGTCGTTTGCACCTTCGCGGCCGTGCCGACGAGTTCGGTTGCTCTAACGATCAGTGCCCGATACTGGGCGTCTGGGAACCACCCGCGCGGCTCGTCTTTTTTCTTGATGGTCGGGAAATTTGGCATCGCAAGAAGTAGCTGTCGATGAAGCGCATACTCCATCACTTTGTAGACGATGCCGAGATGTCGCTGAATCGAGGAGGGCGCGAGATCACCCCCGATTTTGTCAACGAAGTCTTGCAGGGTAGCGAATGATATAGTGGCGAGTTCCAGGTTACCGAACTCGGGTAAGATTCGCTTGTTGAGCATGTAGATGTCGTTGTCGTGCGCCATCTTCGAAAGCTCGCCACGCTCGACCCTGGACTTCTGCGCCTCAAGCATCTTGCCGGCGCATATATCGAAGCGTGTTCCCTGCGTGAGTGCCTTGCCCGTTGCTTGCGCGTGAAGGATGCGGTTGTAGGTCGCCTTGGCGAACTCGATCGCTTCCTGTTTGTCGGTCGTCTTGGTACTCAGTTTGATCGTCTTGCCGTTTTCAAAGCACCGGACTTGCCAAAAGGCGCTTGCTTCGATTCGGTAGATTTTGAGCTTGTCTGGATACCCACGCACAGACGCAAGGCTACCCGGGATTGGCACGGTACGACTAGACTTGCTGGGTATAGGAGAGGTTGAAACTTGGGCTGATTCCGTCACTGTCGCGATTCCAAAATGAGGCTCGACCGCACTGAAATCAAAGGAAAACAAGCGCCGGAACCTAACTAAAGTACTACACAGGATACTGTAGTACTTTCAGGAAAGCAACAATGGTATAAGCCATTGATTTTTAAGGTGATTTTGGTCGGGGTGAGAGGATTCGAACCTCCGGCCTCTACGTCCCGAACGTAGCGCTCTACCGGGCTAAGCTACACCCCGACTGGTTTGAGACGCCGGGAAAACGACGTCTTGGGATGGCATTAC
>Ga0308160_10003311_pt1 | contig 18287 bp, 30 predicted proteins | sample PhyFR1_FD_201036 | JGI IMG/M metagenome (GOLD analysis project Ga0308160, IMG submission 201036) | Phyllosphere microbial communities from UC Gill Tract Community Farm, Albany, California, United States - DLSLF.R1 | ecosystem: Host-associated > Plants > Phyllosphere > Unclassified | place: USA...
AGCTCATCTCGATCGCGCACAGATTGCAGACTGTTGCGTTCTATGATCGTATCTTGGTGATGGATGCTGGGCGTATCGCTGAATTTGATACCCCGCTGAACCTCTTTGATCGGCCTGATTCCATCTTCCGAAGTCTATGCCAAAAGAAGGTGAGGACAGTCTTCCCCAACTTGTGCGATACTGAGACTTAGGCACTTGGTCGAGAGGATCTTGTCCGCATCCAAGTCGAAGCTGAGAGGGCCGCAGTCGGCTCTGCGTATCCTACTCCTATGCCGTCTGGCCCACCTTCATTGAAAGAGTGAGGAGGAGAAATGGACGAGTGAGGCGGTTCCCTGCTGTTTTGTGTATATCCATGTTAGTGTCGTAATATGAGGCGTGGAGGAAGAGTAGTATGAATGTCAGTACAACTATCGCCCAAAGTGGGCACATGAGAGGGACCACATGGACGAGCCTGTTCCTTTCCGGTCTTGATCTGCTCATCTCTGCGGAGAATTGAATCACAGGAGCAAGTGTCGCGCCATTGGGTGCTTATGTGATCTCGTGATAAGGACTGACGTTTTGGCGTGTCTTGCCTCGTCCAGACCGATTGATGTTTCTAGTATATGCATGATAGCAAAGAGTGGTAAAGGCTAAATTTAAGCCTCGTAGATCCACCTCTGGGAGTCCTGCTTGAACTGGTTAGTACCGCTGAATCATCAGCTCACTTCGCCGTCAGCAAAGGGATATACGTACTTGGGGAACCAAAGAGCAATCTCCTTTTGTCCGTTCTCGACGGAGTCAGATCCGTGGCAGACGTTCTGTATTGTCAGCAATGACCGCTTAAATCACGACGTAGACGTACCATTCCAACCTGGAGGGCGTAGTCACCTCGGATGGTTCCTGGCTCGGAAGCGAGGGGGTTGGTAGCACCGAGCATCTTTCGGCCGGTCTTGACGGCATCGAGACCCTCCCAGACCATACCGACAACAGGGCCGGAAAGCACTAGCCGTCAGCTCGGCTCCTGAGGTACAGAGGGGAGAGGAACTTACTGTAGGAGATTAGTCCCTTGAAGAAACCCTTGTCGGAAAGGTCGGCGTAGTGCTTCTCGAGGTGCTCCTGCCATATTTAGCTATTGTCCTGAGCTCGAACTTGGGGAACGGACCTTGGAAGGAGACATCTGCTGGAGGGCAACGAGCTTGAATCCTCGCTTCTCGAATCGGGCGATGATCTCACCGACGAGTCTGGTCATCAGTCTTGCTCTGTCCTTTGAACGTGGTCGAAGCGTACCCTCGCTGGACACCGTCAGGCCTAGAAACGTGTCAGCTTTAATTCGTCTCGGTAGCAGAGATGAACTTACTTGACCATGATGTAAGTCTGCTCAGTAGTGGACATTTTTGGTTGATTTGGTTTGGGTTGTTAAGGGGGTAGAAGGTATAGATGGTGCTTCAGACTACGCTCAGTTGATTTTTGGGTGGGTGTGGCTGAAGTGGACCTCCACTCGGCGTTATACTTCACCCATTTAAGCTGGTGGGGCGGGATTACAAAATGTGGCGGCGATCATCTTGGGTGACGAGTAACGGGAGGAGATGGACCTGATTCAAGTGAACCATATCTAGCACCTCGCCCATCTGACGGGTGGGACTAGTACTGATGTCTGGGACCTTACTGCACGATGGTATCCGCTGGAACATGACGCGTATTGACTCTGATACTCACAAACATACCTCGAAGTATCTGTCGTACACCTTTGTTTCTCTACCACTACCACTACCACCAACGGCCCAGGACAGCTCGTCACTCCTTAATCACACTACGCCCTCCTTATACACAGCGCACCGACATGTACGTCACGCACCACGCCCACAAATATCCGCCTCCAGGATACCGTTCCACCGCGTCAAACACCTCCAGCGACCAAGACGCGACTCCAACCCCCTGGCGAGCTCCCGGTATCGTCCATATCTTTCCCGACATCCCAATCTGCGAGATTCCAGCTTCATACACAGCAGGCAAGGAATGGACATACGTTGCCGGCGAGGGATGGTTTGAGAGGGGAACTTATCAATTCCCACAGTCTCAACCGAAAGCGGCCCCAAAACTATCGTGTACCATCAGGAGGCAGATCTCATACTACCGACTCGCGAGATCTATATTGATTTTCTTCATCATCGGCCCCCTGCTTTTGTTCTTCGGATTGAAGGCGTCGGTGGGGCTTTTGCTGTACGGTTGGCGACGTTGGATACTTTGATCTCGTGCTCTAAATTGAACGTGCTTGTTCATCTTACGGTTCAGATATCTTCCCTCTGGTAGAATCAATGTACATCTAGGGGTCTTGAGCCATGCATAAGTAGTTGTAATGTATGCGTATCAGCGTCTCGGAAGAGCGCGACTGAGGCTCCGCGGGGGTTGATTGTAATCCGGTTAACAGCGAGATCCGGCCGGACCACACGAGACCGAGATGTCCACCGTTCACCAGCTATCCAGAACAGTCAGATCAGTTTACGAGCAACCCCAATCTAGCCCATCTAGTAACATCAAGCAGCTCAATCTGTTGATACCCTGTATCGTCTTCCCAAAACCGAATAGAGCCGTGCGACATGCCTCTACCTCACTCCTCCCTATGTCGCGCTTGCTTGGCACGTCCGGGTCCATCTCTCGCGACCAAGCTGCATCGCAGACAGCTCGTGAGTGTTCATTGTAACCTCTGAGTGATTCACTATGACTGAGCTGATGACTGCAGATAACGGGACCACCCCCAAACGTCCCATCAAGCCACCACTCAACCCCGACAACCACCCCCACTTCTACCCCACTCCCAACACCAACCCCTCTAGGAAGACTCTCCCGTATCCCTGGCGACACGGGACACACAACGGCTGGCCAGACTGCACCAGATGGGAAGCCGCTCTATGTACAGGGTAGTCAGGCGGAGCGGCAGGCTCGGTTGGGGAGAATGAGCAGTCCGCTACGGAGAGGTACTCATGAGAGTTGGTGGACCGCTGAGCAGGGATGGTTTAATGCTGTTGCAAAGGTACGCATCAAATGAGATCCAGCTTATGATAGACTATACCTACTTATAGGGTATTGGATGAGGAGGGTAATCTGGTGCCAGGGGCAGGGGTACCAGAGATTGAGAAGGAGGAAGCGATTGCGATGTGAGTTGAAGAATGCGAGACGAGCTGATGACGAGGTACCGCACCATGACTCTGATCCCAATTCTCGACAACGTTCTATACCAGTCCCAGCGACAAGGTCGGATCTCATTCTACATGCAATCAGCAGGGGAGGAAGCAGCCATCATCGGCAGTGCCGCTGCCCTTTTACCCACCGACGAGATCTTTGGTCAATACGTAAGTCCCAGAAGCCTACTGTACCTGACTGACATGCAGCGAGAAGGAGGAGCATTACTACATCGAGGCTTCACTCTGCAGAACCTTATGGCCCAATGTTTCTCGAATGCAGAAGACTTGGGCACGAAAGGCAGGATGATGCCAATTCACTATTCGTCACCCGAACATGGCTTTCACACCATCACCAGTCCACTAGCTACCCAGTGAGTCATCTCTTCCATTCGTGCCCTTGGCTGACTGGTAGAATGCCTCAAGCCGCTGGAGCCGCATATGCGCTGAAGCTGGACGAGGAGAGGCAGGGTGACTGCGTTATCTGCTACTTTGGAGACGGTAAGTACAACAGGGTAGGCAAAGCTAACGTGTCAGGTGCCGCCAGTGAAGGTGATTTCCACGCAGCTCTAGGTATGAACTCGGTCCTGGGTGGACCTTGTATCTGGTTTTGTCGAAATAATGGGTGAGTCTTGGTCGATGAGTGTCACTGATATCAGTTTCGCTATCTCAACACCCATCATCGATCAATATGCTGGAGATGGTATCGCTTCTCGAGGACCGGGATATGGGCTCGATACCATCCGAGTAGACGGGAATGATACCCTTGCTGTCCTCTCTGCAGTGCGGGAAGCCAGGCGACGAGCGGTAGAAGGCAAGAAGGGTGTATTGGTTGAAGCAATGACATACCGAGTAGGCCATCATTCTACCAGTGACGATTCGAGCAAGTACCGAGCGGTGGAGGAAGTTCAAGAATGGAATGTTGTTGGTGAGTACCATCTGATTGGTGTCAGCTGATGGGCAGATAACCCAATTCACCGATTCCGAGCTTTCTTGGTATCCAAAGGCTGGTGGTCAGAACCTGAAGATATCGAATTGACAAAGAAGACCAAGTCGGACGTCATGAAGGCTTTCACCAGGGCTGAGAAGTTGCCGAAACCCAAATTATCGGAAATGTTCAATGATGTCTGGGCGGTTCAGCCTGGGGAAAAGGTTCCTACTATCATCGTGAGTCATCTCCTTTCCTTCCGTTCGGTGCTGAACGGTAGATGGAACAGCGAGCTGAGCTGGGTCGACTACTGAAGAAGTATGGAGATGTTTGGGAGCCATGGAGGAAAGAACGAATGCGATTTGTCGAGCAAGGCGAAGATGTGATGGACTGTGATGGACGAGATACGTAGCCTCATGTCATTGCATGGTCCCGTGTCATTTCTACTTCTACGCCCTATGTCTGGGTGGGAAGAGTGTCCATGCCCTTCTTCTCCATCTGGCCATTAGCCCCTTCTAGATCAAGTGGAACGAGTGAACGGATGACATACCTCCTTGACCTGCTCCTCGGCATCGGGCTCAGCAGCCTTAGCCTCCTCAGTGATCTGCTCAGATGGAACAGTCTTGTCTTCCTCCTTCTTTCCTGATTCTGCGACGGTCTTAGCTGCAGGTCGAAAGAGGGTAGGGGTAGTAGTGATCGATCTCGCTTGTCGCAGAGGAAGAGGGGTAATTTGGCGAGTTGTAGCTCGGGTGATGGGACGGAGGACGGAGATGAGCTTACGTTGGGCTGACATATTGATTTATTGAATGTGGTGTTGGTGGTTTGGTGAGAAGAGAGAGGGGAGGTGATCCTGGCTTTCTGGCAACAGATCGGGTTAGTGAATGACGTAACCGATATTTAGCACTTTGGACAATTCAAGCCATACTCTGGGTTGCGCTTCACACTCATACTTTCATTGACAATCATGCACAACATGCATACTCACGGGCTGCTACCATAGCGTTCGACCTTTCGCCCGAGGGGGGCGAGAAATACTTGCCCACACACATGAAGTAAAAGTGAAGCTTGTACCCCACTGGAGAACCCGCGCGTCCCGCAATCCCGGTTCACCGGGAATCAAGGACTCAACGCGACTGATCTTATCATCTGATATTAGCCACCCAGAAGATGGAGCAGGATAACATGCGACCTTCCGAAGAGAAGCGCAGAGAGGGTCTCGCGGTTGAGGAATGGAGAGCTGGGATATTGGCTGGGTCGATTATGAGTGTTCCGTTTGATTATGGTGACGAGGGGAGGGCGGTTAAGTGTACGTGCGGGTCATTCAAATATTGACAATGTCACCTAGTGCTGACTCGTTAGTGACTGAACAGCTCGGCTACGCTTCTGAGACTTTCACTAGACCGAAAGATCAAGCCGAACTCACTCCTCTTGGTCCGCCTTTGACGAACGCGACACCGAAACCACCTGGACGCACATATCGCGAGAGTACACTTCCCCGTTCTTTTGGGCTTCTCTTCGGAGTCGGCTTACTCTGGATCATGACTTCACAAGCACCAATCCAGCACCACATATCCCTATTGAGCCATACCAATCCAGCCATCGCTCGGACTTGGCGATTTATCGCCCCCTCATTCGCCGTCGACCAATACCGAGCACATTTCAAGCGTAAGGAACTGGATAAATGGATCGAGGAGGAACGAGTGATGGCTTGGAATAGGATCACGAACAACATCGGTCCAGCGGCTGGAGCGGGTGATGGGATCGTAATAGCTAGTCCGAGCTCTGGACAACATCTCACCGAGCCGGATTACTACGTGAGCACATTCATTTGGAATCTTGACCGAGCTGACTGGATAGTATACATGGACAAGAGATGCTGCTTTGACCATCTCGGCGATGTTACCGGCTTTCCTACCTGATACATACCTTCAACCGTGGATGTATCAGAATCAGAATGGGAGCCACAATCATACCGAGCCTGGTCAGCCCCTCTTGGAAGCGACAATTCGATCATATATCCAAGCCCAAGCCACGATCCAAGTAGCAACCAACCCCAGTGGTGATCTTTGGACAGGTGGACTGAATGAACCGAAGTTTCACGTAGATGGATCCAGGTTCGATGGAGAATGGGGTCGACCGCAAATGTGAGCACCCCTGCAAGTCGAGACTGATGAAAGTGATGGACCTGCCTTGAGGGCTTTGGCGATGATACCTTACGCTCACTTCCTCTTGGACCGCGGGTGGCCGGCGGATGTACTATACGTCCAGAGACATCTGTATAATCCGAAAATACTCAGGGAGGCGGGCAGTGTAATCAAGAATGACCTAGAGGAAGTTGGGGGTGGGTGGTGGCACGAGACTTTCGATTTATGGGAAGAAGTGTAAGCTGGCTCAGAATCCTAGGGAGTAGAACTGATAAGAGAGCCAAGGCCATCACCTGTTCACCCTTCTTGCATGCCTCCGAGCTCTCCAAGCAGGATCTCAACTCGCCAACCGACTCAATGATCCGAAAGCAGCCGAATTCTATACATCCCAAGCAGACCGAATCGTCAACATACTACCTGCATTCTGGGACGAGAAGGATTATTGGCGAGCTAGTGCGCATATCGACGAAGATTGGTCAAGCAATTACGGTTCGGAAAGGTCAGGTTTGGACTGCGCTTTTCCATTATCGGTCATTCATGTTGGTGCACCGGATTTTCTGGCTGCTCATGATTCCGAGACCCTTGCTACGCTACGGGCTTATATTGGGAGCTTTGAGGGGATGTATAGTATCAATAAACGTACCTCAGACCTCGGCAAACGCCAGAAACATGACGCCTCCCGGCCTTGGCGTGATGGTTGGGCGATGGGCCGATATTCGGAGGATATTTACAACGGTATTGGGGTCAGTCGTGGTAATCCTTGGTAAGTCTGCCCTTTCAAGTCAATCTGTGCTGATAGTAGGCATATCTGTACCCTGTCCATCGCCAATGTGCTATACCTAGCCAAAGAGGGGTTCGATAATCAAGGTTATATCCCACTCAACAACCTCACTAGGCCATTCTGGCAAGATCTCCTAGGCGATCAACACATCGACATCGACGCCGAGGATCTTTGGACGGGCTCCAGCGGAAAAGGCATGTTTGGTATAGCCCTGCAAGCTCTGATGGATACCGGAGACAGATTCATGGCTGTGTCCAAGGAGCATGCACCAGATGGTAGGATGTCGGAGCAGATTGATCGGTACGTTATCGTATCGTCATGTTTGGGTCTGGGCTGATACTTAGGAACGATGGGAGTCCGGTAGGGGCCAGAGACCTGACGTGGTCTTATGCTAGTTTCATGGAAGCTGCTAGGGCACGTGAGAGGGCTGCGGGATAGGCCCAATCATGATTTTGGTTGTATACCATTGCATCTCATGCTTACGGGCTGTTATAGGCTGGTTTGGTTGTAACGTATTGTATCTCGTATGTATAGGCTTGCTAGGGTGCTATACTTCACAATCTGTTTCCGTTGACGCTTGGACGCTGTCTTGATGCGTCATGATCACTGACGCTCCCACTCATGAGTGACATCGCACAAAGGATGTCTGTTAGATCTTTGTCTGATCCCTGTATCTCCTTGTCACTCTGTTGATGATCGCCTCCTGGTACGTCCTTTGAGGTTGTGTCACTCTTGGAAACTATAACAAGAGGGGATGGTCAGTCTCCATTTTCTATTCCCCACATTGCAATATAAAACGGTACATCACCTTCGACATACCAAACAAAAGTTACCGCACCAACCCAAAACCAAAATGGATCTCTCCTACTCTCTTGATATCTTATTCATGCTACTCGCTCTTTTGGCAGTACGACATACCCTCCCCTCTATCGAGCAGATCAACGCCACCGACCCTCCGTCTACTCCTCGATCTCACAAGTTCACCCACCTCTCATCTACCCCTTCTTCCCCTGCTATCCTCTCTCCTACCCCTCACTCTCCCCACTCCCCCTTCGGACGAGGAGCTACTTCCCTCCTATCCCCTATTCCCAAGAGGGATTCACTGGCTGTACCTCAGATTACTCTTACTCCCGAGTTGAGAGGCGCAACCCGACCCAAACATGGCAGGAAATCAGTATCATTCTCGCTTAGCTCTATGGACGAGTTGATCGCCAAGAAGGAGATTAATAGTAAGAAAAGACCCCCTACTCCATTTGCTAGGAGTTATCATGGGAAGATGGAAGAGTATGAGGAAGGGGGTGTACCGCTTCCTGCCTTGCCTAGAGCGGTTGAGCAGATTAAGCACAATGCCGAAGGTAGGGATGCGATGGGAGTCAAGAAAGGCTGGTTGATGCCGAGGGGGTCAGTGTAGATGTGTGCAGTAAAGTGTAGTAGCTCCTCGTAGTCGATGGGATGTATGAATGTAGCCTAAACTTGCGCTGGCCGTGTAACAACGCATTGATAACACCTTTGCCTTGGTATACACCAAGCTATCTAAGAATGAGTGTGAATGTTAGGCGGCATTATCTTTACTTTCGCCTTATTCCCGTTGTATTTACTATTCAAGTCTGTCAGATTGACAGGCTGCGGCGTTATATATTAGGTTTATTGATAATGCCGTTGCATTAACTCGTATTTTGGCTCAGGCGGTTGCAAGGCCAACTCGGACGGATCCCACGTGATTCGAACCCGTCATAACCGGCTTGAAGCGCCGATCAACGTCAACTGTACACTCCATCACTACCAACGCACGACGACGATGGACGCGACATACGACGACCGCCCTACACTGGGCAAATGTACGATGAGAGGGAGCTGTGGGAAGACGAGCATGTTTGGAGCTGAGCTGCCTTGTCCCGATAGTGGCGATGCTGATAAGGTGAGTCCAGAACACGACGCGTAGACATGAACTGATGGTAGATCACGGATGAGATTAGGGAGTTGATGTCGTCCGTCTGTGGACCTTCTTATACTATTCCAGACTCCGTGTGCTGTACGAAGGACCAATTGGAAACGCTACGCGACAAAACCCAACAGGCTGCACCACTCATTGCATCATGTCCTGCATGTCACAATAACTTTCGAACATTCTACTGTGACTTTACATGCTCGCCTGATCAATCGACCTTCCTCGACATTGTATCCGTCCAGAATACGACCAATGGAAAACAAGCGGTCAAAGAGGTCAACTATCTCGTCAGCGATGAGTTCCGCCAAGGATTCTACGATTCATGCAAAAGTGTACAATTCGGAGCTACCAATGGATTTGCCATGGATCTGATAGGAGGAGGAGCAAAGGATGCAAATGGATTCTTGAAGTACATGGGGGATATGAGACCTGGGTTAGGATCTCCATTTCAGATCTCATTCCCGGAAGTCAAGGAAACTGGATATAATCGGAAACCGCTTGGATGTGCCGATGAAGGCTTGGATTCCAGGTGCGCATGTGTCGACTGCCCATCGACTTGTCCGACATTACCCTACGTCTCACCACCCTCCGGTACCGGATGTCGAGTCGGTGCGGTATCATGCTTGACATTCTCCCTCCTTATCGTCTATTCAGTCTGTATCTTACTCGGCCTCCTATTCTTCTCGTGGAAACAAGCTATACGACATCGACAACGAAAGTATGAACGGCTGGCACTTACAGACCCACCTCTATCGCCTTCGGCTTCTGGCCCGCAAAATGGATTGGACGGGTTAGTGGGACAAGGAGATGATACGGGATCTGGACCAGGTGGATCAATCCATTTCCGACTAGGTAGAGGAGCATCCCTTATTGATCCCATGGATCATTTGCAACCAAAGCAGAACAAGATCAATGCCGCTCTACGACGATTCTTCTACCGCCTCGGTCTATTCTGCGCAAAGAGACCTATGGAGACTTTCGCCATGGCGGCTATCGTCATCGCTCTGCTGAATACTGGATGGAAGTACTTTGCCGTCGAAACGGATCCGGTCCGATTGTGGGTCTCGCCATCTTCCGAAGCCGCAACTCAGAAACATTTCTTCGACGATACTTTCGGTCCATTCTACCGTACAGAACAAGTCTTTATATCTGCCACAAACGGCGACACACCCGTCACGTACGATACACTGGATTGGTGGCTCAAGGTCGAATCGGAAATCAGTAACCTCAAGACCGATAGTGGAGTAGGATTGAGCGATGTTTGTTTCGCCCCTACTGGCGAAGCTTGTGTCGTACAGTCGGTCTCGGCTTGGCTGGGCGAAGACATGGAGCAATGGGGAAAGAAATGGCAAGACCGCGTGACGGATTGTGCGGGCAGACCAGGAGAGTGCTTACCTCCATTCGGACAACCTATCGACCCAAAGCTGGTCCTAGGAGGCGCGAAGGGAGATTGGTTGAATGCCAAAGCACTCGTCATCACATGGGTCGTCAACAACTATAACGATGATCGAGCGAAACCCGCCGAAGAATGGGAGACGGTCTTGAAGCACTACTTGACAGGATTAAAGCGGGATGGCATCAAGATTGACTGGTCGACTGGAGTCAGTCTCGAGGAGGAACTCAACAAATCGACCAATACCGATGTCAAGATTGTCGTCTTGTCATACTTGGTCATGTTCCTCTATGTCTCGCTTACCCTTGGTGGTGGACTACCCACATCAGTCATCTCATCAATCACCGCATACGTATACAACCGTTTCCTACGCCTACTTCGACTTGTTGGTCTCGTCTCGAGCTCTTCGGTCGAGGCTTCCGCTCCACCACCAGACTTTTCAGTCATCCCCACTATCTTATCGGTCAACTCCAAATTCTCCCTTGGACTATTTGGGATCGTAATCGTCTTGGTCGCTGTCTCTTCCTCCGTCGGTCTATTCTCGCTCCTCGGAGTACGAGTAACATTGATCATCGCCGAAGTCATTCCCTTCCTCGTCCTAGCTGTAGGAGTCGATAACGTCTTCATCCTCGTACACGAGCTCGATCGTCAGAATTCTCTGCATGCCCTGCCTGATCGAGATGATGGGGATTCGAACCACGATGATCCACCTACAATGCTGGCTCCGGAGGAACGTGTCGCAAGAGCAGTCGCTAGGATGGGTCCTTCGATTCTCCTCAGTTCCGTGACAGAGACTGTCGCTTTCGCTTTGGGTGCCTTGGTACCCATGCCAGCAGTGAGGAACTTTGCGATCTACGCCGCCGGTTCCGTCTTTTTGGGCGCCGTCATGCAGGTCACGGTATTTGTATCGGCCATGGCTGTGGATCTACGTCGTGCAGAGGTAAGCTAAATCGGAACGAACCAGGATCGAGCTGATCTCTAGGCTATGCGAGTGGATTGTTTCCCTTGTATCAGGCTCCGGGCTCCCATTGGGCTGTACGATCGCGCGGCTCCCGCTGGCGAGGGCATGGTTGCCAAATTCATGCGAAGGGTCTATGCTCCTCTACTACTTCGATCTGGGATCAAGCAATTTGTCGTTGCTGCCTTTGGTGGATTGCTACTAGTTGCCATTATCGGTATACAGCACATCCAACTCGGTCTCGGTGAGTTAAGAGCTTCTTACAACTGTGCTATGCTGACAGGTAGACCAACGGCTTGCTTTACCGTCCGATTCGTATCTCGTACCATACTTCAATTCGCTTGATCAGTACCTCGATGTAGGACCACCCGTCTACTTTGTCGTCGACGGCTCCGATCCTGCTTCTCGTGAAGGTCAACAGCAGCTCTGTGGCCGATTCACGACCTGTATGGAACTCTCCGTCGCCAATTCTCTCGAAGCCGAACGTAAACGACCAGAATCATCTTTCTTGGCCAGCCCACCTGCATCATGGATGGACGATTTCTTACAATGGACGAATCCCACTTTCGAATCATGTTGTCGAGTCAGGCGAAGGGAGCCATCCGTCTTCTGCTCTCCAAGGGATTCGGATCGATTATGTCGACCTTGTTTCGAAGGCGAGGAATGGGATATCACCATGGCTGGTTTACCTGAAAATGGAGAGTTTATGCGATATCTCCATCAATGGCTTCAATCGCCTACCGACGAATCTTGTCCACTTGGTGGTCAGGCTGCATACTCGTCAGCAGTCACGCTTGGTCAAGACAATACGACAGTTGCCGCTAGTCATTTCAGGACATATCATACACCCCTCAAGACGCAGAACGATTTCATCAATGCCCTCTCTGCCGCTAGGCGAGTGTCTGCCGATATCACTAAACGAACAGGAGTCAAAGTTTTTCCATACTCCCTCTTCTACGTCTTCTTTGATCAATACGAACACGTCGAGTCCATCGCTGTACAGCTTATCGCACTCGGTATCTTCGCTATTGCAATTATCACCTCTGTCCTACTCGGATCATGGCGTACCGGTGGAGTAGTCACTTTTACATGTCTACTGGCCGTGATTAACGTCATGGGAGTAATGGGATACTGGGGCGTTAGTCTCAATGCTATCAGCCTGGTCAATTTGGTCATTAGTCTTGGTATCGCTGTGGAATTCTGCAGCCATATCGCTCGGGCTTTCATGGGTGCCGGCAGCGGACTACCTTTCGACAAGGATCCGAGTAAGGAGAGGAACGACAGAGCTTTCGCCGCTTTGGTCGATGTTGGGCCATCGGTAAGCTTACCCGTCTACTGAAGCTATTATGAAAGCTAACGAGCAGGTATTTTCTGGTATCACAATGACCAAGCTCATCGGTATTTCCGTCTTGGCATTGACGAAATCGAAACTCCTAGAAGTTTACTTCTTCCGAATGTGGCTCGCCTTGATCCTCTCTGGAGCATTACATGGATTAGTCCTTCTGCCTGTATTACTGAGCTACTTGGGTGGTCAGGGGTATTCGCTTGAAGATACCGATGAGGAATGGGTGACTAGTCAGATGCGTAGACCGTGAGTCTGCTTTTCTTTTCCTGTACCCAAGCTGACTGCCAGGATGGACTACGAGTATGCGCCTTTTGCTGACACCGATTCGATTGTTTCGGATGACTAGGTTGATCTAGTGGGAGATTTCTCATTGCATAGCATGCATTCTTGACATTCATGCTGTTAATTGGCTATCTCTGCTGACAAGATTCACAATGTATACATCTCATTTCTAGCTACTGTTGCTATATATAACGGGCAACACTCCACCAGGGAGGCGCCATACTCCTATCCAATATCAACCATAGGAACGGCCTAGAGGGCCTGTCCAGCTGACTCGGAACTCTCATCGTCCGAGCTTGGGTTCATGACCCTCAACTTGCTCATGGCGCTGACTCGTCGCTGACCGTTTGGGGAGTCGAGCACAGGCGAAGAGTTTACGGGAGCAGGAACAGGGATAGGCATAGGGGTACTATCCCTTCTTAAGGTGTTGTCCCAGTTGGCAGTAGGGGTAGTAGATCCGCTGCTGGAGGGAGATCGAGCTACGGGCATAGGTAAGGAGCCTCGTCGACCAGCTAGGGGTAGAGTCTCTGAAACTCGTCGTCCAGCTTTTTGGTTGACGAGAGTGATCGTCCTTCCGAGGTCGAGGGGAGGGAGTTGAGGAGGAGTAGTAGATCTTGGTCGAGCAGCAGCGGCAGGAGCGGGGATAGGAAAAGTGCTCGACGCTCGAGATTTGGGAGAAGCCGAGAATGTCGGTACGGGGTTTTGAGCATATACGGGAGGTCGGGAAGAAGAGATGTTTCGAGCGGAGGATTGTTGCTGTTGCTGCTGCTGTTGGGATTCGTGCTGATGAGACCTGAGGGTTGAGGTAGCTGAGATGGACCTGAATGCGGGGTTGGAAGCTAATTGGTTTTGGAGCATTGACCAATCGTCATCCTGACTGCTAGTAGGAGGCGCGTATTCGTGGACGGTAGGCATAGGGTCGGCGAATGGGTTGGCAGCCTGAGATGGACTAGGGTGTACGGGTACGTGTTGAGATCCAGGGGTGGAGGGGTTCGAAGGTGGTTGAACGATCAAAGAAGGGATCAAAGGACCTTGACCACCTTCCATGGGAGAACCGTAGTTTGTCAATCGGTTTTGCTGAGATTGTTCAAGTTCAGGCGAAGAGATGTTGATAAGTGGCAGATCGTTGTCGATCATGGCGGTAGGCTCGTATGGGTCCAAGGCGGAAGCTCGTCGAGATTCATCCAATCGACCAAGACCGAAATCGATCTCTTCCCAGTTGGCAGATCGAGGGTTTAAAGTAGACATGGGTCGCATTTCCTTGTCAGAGTAGCCGCCCATTGGGACCTCATGGGCGTCCTCGTCAACACTTCGATTTCCGACAGAAGAGACGGTTGATCGGGTAGAGTATCGTTTCAAGAGACCTCGAGCTTTGTTTCCGAGATCAGCCATGAATGTACCTTCCTTTTCGTTTGCATCTCGTCCGAATGGGTATTGAGCATTGGTGACTCGTCCAGAAGCTCTTCGTCGGGCAAAGAACCCTCCATTGTCATTGTCGTCGACTTGTGAAGAGAAAGAGAAATGTTCGGCCATCTTTCGCTTCTTGATCAACCTCAATCGTCGTCGAACAAGGTAAACAATGATAGGTAGACCAATGATAGTCAACAAAAGGAGAGGAATGACGATACCGGCGATAGTACCTCCAGAAAGGTTCGAACCGGATTTACCAGCAGTCTCGGTATCGGGTTTCTTGATGGTCGAAGTGGCTCCGTGGAGGTAATCAGAGCTCCAGGTGGTAGCCCATGCCCATGAGCTGGGGTTGGAGCTTCTGGCATCAAGGTAGGAAACGTCGGATCGAGGAGTGTTGGTAGATGACAAGCCGAAGGCAGAGATCATGATACCGGATGGAGTCATGATGGACGAGTGGTGAGACTTGGCAGCGGAAGAGGCTGGCTGGAGGTTGGAGGGCTGCGACCATACCATCGAGGTAGTGTTGAGCAATGCGACCAATTCGGAGGGCGTGTCTGTGCCAGATGGTGCAGAGGTAGATCCACCGTGGAGGATCCTATTTGTCAACTCGCCATTTGGGGCTCATGATGAAAGACTTACAAGAGGTCAAGCGAAGGATGGGCGACGAGGGAAGCCCCAATCCTGCCAGAGGGAATATCACCGGTAGTAGTCTCGGTGTGCCATCCAGCGGTCTCATCCCAAACTCCGATACTGGTCAAGTCGACTAACGAGCCCGAGGCGGATTGTCCACCAACCATGTAGATGGTCCCATTGTTGGAGGTCATGGCGTAGTCGGCGACTGCCAACTGGTCGCCAGTCAAGGCGGAAGGTAGGTTCCTGCTAGAGAGGAGTGAAGAAGCTCTCAAGGGAAGAGCAAGGATATCGGCAGCAGTGTATGCAGAGGTCGAGGCAGCTTAACATCAGCTTTAGTCATTTCGAGCTCAGAGTGGACTTACCACAAGAGTACGCATCTGCCAATCCACCAACGACCATCATACCACCTTGACCACTTCCAGTATCCACCCAGGCCATTCCTGCTCCTCGCCTCCGCTCAACGGAAGCAGGAGTCATTGAGGTCCAATCCCCCTCATCCAGGTCCATGGTGTGCAACAACCCATCATTGTGGCAGGAGCTGGTCATTCCTCCGAAAACAATCAGGTTGTTTTCATCGGAAGTCATGGCCATGCTAGCGAAAGCATGGGGTGGTAGACCATCATTGGCGCCCAAGGAGAAAGTGGGCGTAGTGGTGTTGAGCTGATATTAGCGTAATTCCCAACAACGTAGATACCGACTCACTGGGTAAACCAAAACATCATTGGTGATCTGGAAGTTGGTCGTCGAGACCTGTCCACCAACAATGTACATTGCAGCCTGCGAAGGCACATATACAGCTTGATGTCCCCATCGTCCAGCCGGGCTCAACCCAAGCGCAACAGGGGCCAACGTCAATGTCGAAAGAACAATTGGCTTCATCGTACTACGATGTCGCAGGGATAAAGAAAGTGTATCCTCGTCGAGAGGGTAGATATGTTGTAGTTGATTATAAGGTTGAAGTCAAGCTGTCCAGCAGCTATCAGTGATTATAGGTAGTTAGATGAAAGAGAAAGAAGGATCGACAAGATTTCAATAGCGTCTGCATACGTGCCCAGGTTCGGTGATGGCAGTCTGGCCTAGGAGGATATGAAGGGGCTCATGTGTACTTTTGCCTATCTTGACCTGGTGATGGCTTGATGTACTCATGGGATGAGATATGTAGATCATCCATAGGGGTATATCACAACGAAGACATTGATTTCTCAGGGTAACGAGTATCACGCGTGCCTATGCTATCTCGCAGGCCTACACTAACAACCAATTTGATCCCGGCCTCCACCAAAAAAGTTGCATCTTCACTCTGTCTTGTCCCTAGTAACGTGACTGACTTGTATCACTTATATAACAACAACAAACAACCACCACAGTACTTTATATACTATCAGTTCTCTAGTACTATTCTCAATACCCATAAGTCTGAAGGAACAGATCACCACCGCATCGACAGTAACAACTACACACTTTCAGCACCAAACACCAACATGTCCGAGGAGATCAAGGTCGACGCGCCCGCCGTCGAGGAGCCCAAGACCGAGACTACCCAGACAGAGTCCAAGCCAGAGGAGGCTAAGCCTGTCGAGGAGTCCAAGCCCGCCGAGGAGACCAAGCCCGCTACGGAAGCAACCCAAGCCCAAAAGGACGCTATTGCCGCTCTTTCCGAGGAAGACCGTGAATCTCTCGCCGCCAGGGCTGCCAAACAGAGTGCGTCTTGCCTCCTTTACAGTGGCAAAGGCTGATGTACAGTCAACTTCTACTTCTCCGACTCCAATCTTCCTATCGACCGATACTTTTTCACCTTGACCACTTTCAACAAGGATGGATGGGTTCCTATCGAGACTATCTTGACCTTCAAGCGAATGAGGGAGTTCGAGACTTACGGAGTCCCATTCGTCGTTGAGGCCCTCAAGAAGGTCGTCGAGGCTGAGGGACGAGATCCCCTACTTGCCATCGATGAACAGGCTGGAAACGTCAGGAGGATCAGGCCAATGGAGGCTCAGTCGGATGCTTGGACTCGATCCGTCTACGTCGTATGTCATATCCCTGACGCGATATGCGAGAGCTGATCTGTTAGAAAGGCTTCGGTGCCGGAGAGACGGAAGCCAACACCCAGGAGAAGCTAGAGGAGTGGTTCACACAGTTTGGTTCCATCAACGCCGTCAGGAAGAGGCGTGAGGATCTAGAGGGTCAGGGCTTCAAGGGCAAGGGCAAGGGTGAATTCAAGGTCAGTTACTGTCCATCCTCGATACGGTCATAGCTGATAAGTAGGGATCAGTCTTTGTCGAGTTCGCATACGAGAAGGACATGAATGCTTTCCTAGAATCAGAGGAGCCAAAGAAGTTCACCCCAGAAAGCACCGAGGAGATCACCAAGATGTCCAAGTAAGCTAGCGCGGCCTCTTTCCATTGCCTGAGCTGACAAAAAGGGACGCATACGTCAAGATGAAGGCAAAGGAGAAGGGTATCCCCGACAGCGAGGTCCAGCGAGGCAAGCCTACCGCCGGTGGAAAGTGGAACGCATTCAGGGAGATGAACAAGATCAAGTCTGGAGGTTCTCCCATGCTCGCAAAGATTCCCGATGGAGTCAAGGTCGTCGGAACTCCCGGTGGAATCCACCAGCGAGAACGTGATAATGGCCGAAAGAGGAACAGGGATGATGATGGAGAAGAGGGAAGCTCCAAGCGTGAAAAGGTTGATGTGCGTTATCCAGCTATAGAGCTCGGAACATGGCTGACGAACAGGAGCCAAAGACCTTCACCCTTAACTACAAGGGCAAGGACGTCGAGTGTGACAAGAGCACCGGTCAGGTCGTTGACCGTGCCCAGCTTGGATTCCCCATGGAGGCTGTCGTCAAGTTCCAGGGTGGAACAGATAACCCAGATTGGAAGGACCTCAAGGTATGTTTGCCTGACCGCCTGAATGTGCAGTCACTGACAGTCCCAGGAGAAAATCCTCACTCAGATCACAAAACCATTCATGGCTTTCCCTCCAGGAGCTACCGTCGGTAACCTCGCCAAGCAGGATGATGCCCAGATCACCGATGAGGACATTGCCAAGCTCAACGATGCCAAGTTCCAATTCGGTGGTGCCGATGCTGTCTTCTCGCGAATGACCGGTAAGTCCCACCCATCACGTGTCAACACATAGCTGATGAATTTAGAGGACGAACAGCGATCCTTCTGGCTCACTCGAGCCAACTACCAAGGAAAGCTCGCAGCTGCCAAATTCGCTTCGGAAGCCAAGCCCGAGAAGAAGTCCTTCGACAAGGGAGGCCGAGGTGGTCGAGGAGGAAGGGGTCGAGGTGGACGAGG
>Ga0308160_10003312_pt1 | contig 18282 bp, 25 predicted proteins | sample PhyFR1_FD_201036 | JGI IMG/M metagenome (GOLD analysis project Ga0308160, IMG submission 201036) | Phyllosphere microbial communities from UC Gill Tract Community Farm, Albany, California, United States - DLSLF.R1 | ecosystem: Host-associated > Plants > Phyllosphere > Unclassified | place: USA...
TCACCGACACTCAGAGCTCTGCCGCACCCGCCCACTGGCCTCCCTGCTTTCAGCCCTTTTCTTGCGGAAGACAACATGATAGCTTTGGGCATCTGGCACGAATTGGGTCTCAAGCACGCCATGACGAGCGACGTGGCACTCGACTTCCTTGGAGCACTTTCGGTGCGAGATTATATCCAGAGAAGGGTTCGTTGGATTCGGGTGCGCAAGAAGATGACACCGATCATAGCGACGGCGATCGAGCCTTTCACGGAGTCGATTGTCTGCGGGATTTACGGCTCTTGGGCGATAACTCGCTTGTTTGGAGCGACCCAGAAGTCCATATTTGTCGTGCACATGATGGCGTGGTTGGCGATCGATCTCGGCGTCAAATCGGCGTTAGAAACCAACGTGAAGGGTATTGGCCCACAGACTGGCTGGGTGGTGTTTGCTTTGGCGTGGATGGCCAGAGAGTTGATGGCTCTGCCCATTTGGATCTATGGAATCACGAGCTCGGACGTAATGTGGAGAGGAAACAAATATAGAATTCTGGCATCCGGTAGGTGTCATCGCCAAGTCGCAAGTCAAGCTAATTCTAGGGGAAGCAGAGAGGGTAGATTCTCGCGATTGAGACTATGGCGCGTATGGCTTCTTGTGTACTGTGAGAGCTTTCAGCTGTAATTCATACGTATGCAGATCTAGCAGAAGATCAAGAATGTCGGGTGTCTGTTCGCGAGTGAGCCCTCAACGGAAGGTGATCATAGGCCTATCAAGCGACGTCATTCGGCGCAGAAAAGTGTGATGCAGCCGCTGGCCGTTTCTGCTGCAAGTCGTGAGCTCAACGAGATGATCGGTACATGGCTTCCCCGACGTCCAGTGGCGACACGTAGATTTGCTGGGCTAATGAGGGTGATAGAGCCTGGCCAAGGTTTCGGTTGCACTACACCCGTTGGTTTCCTTGCGCAATTTTCGTTGACTTTGGTAGCCAAGACTCCCGCCCCGATGATGCTGCCTATGATAGTATCGCTGTCGGATCTGCGCGTGAGAGTTATTTCTTGCGAACTTCTATCTGAATGTCGTCACCACTTGAGTAGAATGTCATCAACAGTCCGAGAATCGCCAAGGCTATTCATACTTCGACGTCGTACGACTACTCTGCGTTGCTCGAGTGACCACAGACTCGAGTGGAGTTGGTTGACCTGCAGTCCGACGCTGTAATTCGCCACTGGACAAAGATGCGGAGTCCCGCACTCGTCACGGTGACCGGGTAATAATCACGCGTTTCCTTTCGTCACCGGTGTGATGGCCCAGCCTTCCCCTTCATTCTTCGCGTGCTCGGATCCTGCGACCAACGTCGACCTCCCCGAGGATATGCCTCAACCTATACTCAAGACTTCCGCCTCCGCGTCACCGAGTGGTCAACGGAAGTATACCACCTTTTCGGATCTGCTCGTCGAATCCCCGGATCGTTCATCTGCGCGTCAACAAAGCAATCCCGCGGATCCGCCGAGCGGATGGCAACTTCCGAGCAGCGACGGAAATCGTGCACTGAAGACATCGAAGAGGCCTGACGAGACTCGGGTGAATGGCCGGCGTGATGCGGCAAAGAAGGCGAAGGAGGAGAAGGGGAAACTCAGCATGTGGAAGCTGATGGCTTTGACCGTGTCAATGGGAGGAAGCCAGGTGCGAGACAAGAACGATGAAGCTAACAATAGATTGCTTGGACGGTGTAGGTATCCGCGTGAGCGGTGTCAAGATCTTGACTCACCCCAGCGAGCTCGGCTACGGCAATCCGTACCTCATATCGCTCGGCTTGTCGAAGGAGCTGACATCCCTCGTCTGGCTTGCCGGACCATTATCCGGCCTCATCGCTCAGCCGCTCATCGGCGCAGTGTCAGACTCGTCTCGATCGAGATATAGGCGACGTTATTGGATAGTCACGGCAACCATGCTGCTGGTCATCAGCGGTCTGGGGCTGGCCTTCACTGAACTTATCGCCCAGTCTCTCGTTGATCTGTTCGGGGGCGGCCAGGGCGATTGGGACCCGAAGAGCCAGCGTTATGTATGTATCGATTATTGCAGCAGCTTATGCCAGGTCAAGAACACGTCCATTGGTATCGCAATCTTTGCGTTCTATTGTCTGGACTTTGCGCTCAACGCGTGAGTTCCTCCGCAATGTCGGTACTGAAGCCAGTCTACAAGCATCATTACGAAATTTGGTCCTCGATATCACGCCTGGAGAGCAGTTGGCCTCAGCCAACGCCTGGCATGGAAGATTCAACCACATTGGAAACATCGTTGGCTTCACCATGGGTATGTGCGGAGACGAGTGTAACCCCATCGCCCGCTGAATGCGAACAGGCTTTCTCAATCTCGCTAATGTCCCCATCATTCGTCTGGTTGGCGGCGGGCAATTCCGTAAAGGTGAGTTTCGGAGGTGTGTCTGCTAATAGGCAGTTTGCATCGTCGCGATGATCCTTTTAGTCATCACGGTATGGATCACTTGTTGGACGTGCGAAGAAGATGAGAGAGAGAATGACTTCGAAAGGCGCTCGTAGGTGATCCTGGTGCCATCAAGCTAAACTTCGGAACATTGCGCGACATCATCACGACCATTTATGACGCTATAAAACACCTGCCGAAACCAGTACGAAGAGTGTGCATCGTAAGTACAGGTCACCGCCGCGGCTGATTTGAAGGTCCAGATAGCTGCGTTTATGGGGTGGTTTCCATACCTGTTTTACTCCACCACATATGTCGCCGAAGTCATGGGAAATGAACTAGGCCACGAGCCTGATACGGACAAAGCCACTCGTGCCGGAAGTCTCGCTCTCCTCATTTATTCTTTCGGTAAGGCGCACCCAAATCCCGCTGAAAACAGTGGCGATCGGCGCAGGAACCCTTCTTCCGTATCTGGCTGCGCGAGATCGGCGACTCCTCAAGCCGCAGACGTCTCGCGACGACGATGACGACGAAGACGAAGATGAAGAGATTGAAAACATCCGCGCTATGGTGCGCGAATGGAAGGCCGAGGCAGCGAGACACGGTCGTCCCCTTAAACTACCTACTAGTGAGCTGCAAATGCCAGAATCGCTTATCATAGTGCCTTTCATGCTTCGTAACATCTGGACCGCTGGACTGGTACTCTTCGGTCTGGTTATGGGGTCGACCTTCTTCATCACCAAAGTTTGGCAAGTGAGTACGACGCAAAACGCTGCTGAGACAAGGCTACCGTGGCCATTGCTGTGGTTGGGATTTGCTGGGCTATCGCTTGCTGGGTGTGGGTACTTAAGACTGCATGGGGTGTCTTGCTAACGCCTGCAGACCTTTTGCGTGAGTATCTGCACTTTTGCTTATTGTGCATTCTGATGCTTGCGGACAGGATCATCATGGAGGTGAGCCATATGGTACCGAGCTGTAGCTCACCAGCTAGTTCCTGAAAGAGATGGAAGACAGCAGTAAATCCGATGAGCGAAGTCGAGCGGGAAATCACGGGTCACAGGCACCTCGACAACCTGCAAACGCACAGCACAGACCTTTACATGCCCGAGCCGCTTCCACGCCCGATGGTCGATGGGTATCACTGCCGTCAAGCCCCAATATGGCTTCTGAACGTACTCCCTTGGCGCGAAGCTGGTCAAGCGCGGATATTGGCGGTACGGGCGAGACCATGGAGTATACTGGCGGACCGGTTGCAGGAGGGACGATCATGGGCATACACAATTTGGCGATCGTTTTCCCTCAATTCATTGTGAGTTCAGCGCCAGAAGCTATACTGAAATGCAGGTTGCGGTGGTCTCGACATTCATTTTCAGACTGGCCGACGGGGACGAAGCTGTGACACCGGCGGGACACAGTCAAGCTGGGCAAAACAGCAAGTCGGGCGTTGCTTGGGTTCTGAGATTCGGCGGACTGATGGCTCTCGTACGTGTAATATGTTGCATGCGTCTGATGCTAGGTTGGAGCTTTAATCTGCCGCAAAGTACCGCCAACGAAGACGGAAAAAGCTATGAGGCGACGATTGGCCGAGATGAGGGAGGAAAGCGAGGAATAGGGTTGTCAACGGACCGGGGATATCAGATTCTTGGACCGAGCATGTGAACTATGATTCATCATGTATGAGGCAGTGATGCTACAACGAAATGCTTGTTCATATGCACGGTTGGAAAAGCGGACAGAAGAGGGTCCCGAAGGGATGCCACAGATGGTGACGCGCGTTACGAGTCCATGTTGACAAGTCGTAACATAATCATCATCGCTCGCACCGTTCTTATCCTTCTACACGCCGGTCGCCCATAAACAGACCATGTCTCGCAACAAGGTCCCAACATCGTCATCTCGCTATAAGATCTCGTCTCCTCAGCCCTTTGTCGCGCCCGATAGGTCATTGGGGGAGAGCAGTTCCCAGATACCACCACCGCCGTCCCCCGTTCGACCAAATGGCTCGGCAAAGCCTGCGGGCGCCACCAGCACTAGTCCAGCTCGGCCAGCTCGATCTCGTATGCGCGAGCAGCCGCCTGTACCATCTACAATGACACGTCGCGATCTGGCGCCCCTGCTTACCCAGGATCAGCGCAGACCCTCCGCTTCGGATCCCCACATTCACGAGCTACCTTTGTCTCCCATTTCCCCGCTGCCCGCAGGCGATCGATTAGCAGGGAGTCTCGAGGACCCCTTCGCAGCCGATCGTTCACATCGAACACAACTCCGCGCTCAAGCGGTGCAGCAGAACCGTGGTCCACCCGGTGCTGGTAATGGAGAACAAGCGTCCAACAAGTTGCGAGACGTCGTAGGAGCGTTTCTGTCAGCTGGGAAGGGCAAAGAAGAAATCAACAGACGGCCCATCAAGAAAATAGCAACGGCCGACGACCAGAGCGACATCTGGCAAGTCGACGAAGGCGGGCAGTTTGCGGAGCTCGATCATGTGTTAAGAGAGATCCGGAGAGACTGGCCTTTCGTGCTAGAAAGCGACTTCTCACCATCAACCCTAGCTCTATCGCTGCTGTCCGAGTCCACGTCCTCTCACCCAACCCTTCCTTCTTTCCTCTCCGTACACGACTCACTATCATCGGCCCTCCAGGTATCAGTTCAAGCTCATTTTCAAACATTCGCAGCGTCTTTGCCAGCACATGCTAGCTATCTCTCCACCCTTGCACGCGCCCAAGGGCAGATTAAAGCCTCTAAGGAGACCCTGAAAGAGGCGAGGGAAGGATTTGGCGGGAAGGGCAAATCAGAACTCTCGAGCGTAAGGATACGGGAGCGACAAGTCCGTGATATGCTTCAGCTGCTGGACACGATGTGGGTTCGCGTCAAGGATATATTGCTCACCCAAGTGACCAATTGAAGCAGGTGCCGGATCGCTTGGAAGGCTTGATCGCGGACAAGAAATTCATTCAAGCAGCTCTCTTGTTGGTCAAAAGTGTCAAAACGATAAACAAGCGTGAGATCGGTGCGATTGGCGCTCTCTCAGAGTTGAAAGCATATCTAGGCTCACAAGAGACCGTAAGTAATGAGTCTCGACGGAGCTCATGCGTAGATCTTGACAGACATCTTGGTCGAGGAGTTACACAATCACCTATATTTGAAGACATTCAACAGTGAATCGCGATGGCGATCGTATGTGCCCGGACAATTGAAGCGTGAGTCATCGCTCGGTGCGTAGCTGACGGTCAGTTCCTGACATTGGCACCGAGGTGACTTCAATTGCACCCAGTGAAGGGACGCCAAGTCTGTCTCGATATCTGTCTTCGCTTGTGGACAGACCTCAAGATTACCGCATCCCAGACCACGACGACTTATCTACCCTGGGGCATAGCACGTCCATGACGCTTCAGGCATCCCTATCTGGCGACACGCGTGACTCTCAATCGTCCAATCCGGAAGGCAATTCTTTCCGCTACATAGAGGTATTGCTCGAATCCTTAGGAATCTTAGAACGGCTGGGGTCGGCTCTGGAGACCATCGCGCAGCGCGTCACACCAGAGCTTCACGCTTTGGTGGAATCTACACTAGATGAGGTCGAGGAGAGGTGAGTCTCAACTCTTATATCACTGATCTTAGAATGGAGCGCGCAGACGAAGAAGAGACGACACGGACGGTGAAACGCACTGTAACTGTATTTGGATCTCTGGATACAGCCTCGACGAGCATCAAGCTTGGCGGGTCGCAGCGACATGCGGCGGTTTTACGAGATGTCATCTGGACACTGTATTCCAAGTTAGCAGCGGTTCTCGAAGGTCATCGCGTCGTCTACGAAGTCTCCCGGTGGATTTCAGCGGTAGGCCAAACAGCGAATGACACTTACTTCTAGCGCAGAGACTTTAAAGACTCTGCATCGAAAGCTAATGGATCGCTGAGCGTTCCTGTGCTCGAAGTATGGAGGGCAACGCAGCAAGAAGTAAGCGGGACGGTGTTCCAATCGCTAACATCAGGTCCGTACACTTTTGCAGAATTACCTGTCAGATAATACTCGAGGATCGGCTTTGGACCGCTATGCCATCCTGACTGTTAACGACGTATTGAAGGACGGGAGAGTGGCTCGTGACAAGCAGCGGGTGAGCTAGTCGTATGAACGTGAATATAGTTCGCTGATGTGCTAGTCTATGTTCCGGTTCGTCGACACTGATCTACGTACGATCTCTTCCGAAATCAAACCAGTCGACGAGTCCATTCACAAAACGCTCAAAGCTTCAGTCCCTGGACTTGTGGGAGGCCCCCAAGGGGATCTGCTCAATCCGTTAGACGAGAACCTTGCAGCGAGTGGAAAGCATCGGAACCTTATTCCGGCCAATCCTTTCAATGTTACGACGCTCTTCCAGCCCACTGTTGCCTTCATCGACAGAGCTTCCTCGATTGCGCCATCTGGTTTCGAAGACGAACCGAAAGGATTTGGTGCAGTTCTAGAGGACTTCGTGATGCGCGTGTTCTTGCCACAATTAGACGAGCGGGTTACCGCGGCCTTCCAAAATGCCGTTTCTGGTAAGTGAGTAGACGCACATCGCTCATGGAAGGCTATGATGCCTATCAGGTGGACTCTCGAATGTTGGACGAAGCGGATAGGCCACCGATGAAGGTACGCTATTAAGATAGATATTCGTCATTGACATACAGTCCAGCGTCCGAGTCATGACTCTCATACACAGCCTCTGCTTTATGCTGCATACGACTCCTTTCCATCGTGAAAACTATAGCCGTTTGATAGTGGGCGTCATCGTGCAGTATTATCAACAATGCAGTGCAAGGTTCAAGGGTAAGCTGACTAGACGAGGCAAGCTGAACCCAGAATTAGCGTCGAAGCCTGGTCAGGGCGATCAGGCGCTAGCATTACCAGCCATGTTGGCACAAAGGGAAGACGTGATCGATTGCATCACGAATGTCCGCGCCGTAGCTGTGAGTCACACATTCGGCGCCTCGCTGACAAGAGTCCGCAGACCACGCTGAGAGTCTGCTGACTGGGCAAAAGGAAATTAAATTGGAAGCAGACATCCTTGGAGACAAAGCGGTCCTGGAACTTCAATTAATCGGTTCAAGCCGCAAGCTGGAAGGCCTGTGCAATCTCTCTCAGAGTCTGGTAGGCTGAGTACATTTGCCTTGCTAATGTAGCGTTGGTTCATTGATGCGCTTTTAGACGTGCAGGATGAGGCCGAGGAGCCTGGTTCCTCGACTCAGGAGATGTCGGGTTCTCTAGAGGTCAGTCTCGCCTGGTGAGCTTTTAGCTCACAGCGTAGATATCACCAAGTGACCCTTCCACTTCCGAAAGTGCCCGCCTGCCTCTCACCAAAGCGATGGCACAGCGATACGAAGCAATCATCCAGACCTACGAACAATTGGCCGAAATGGTACTCAACACTCTGCGTTTGGAGATCCGATGCCGGGTCATGTGCAATCTGAATTCTTCGCTGCGCAAAGGGGACTTCCGTCTTGAAAGCGAAGCTTTAGAGCCTGACCCGGATATCGCAGATCTAGCGGGCCACTTGACAGAGTGCGCGAGTCTCGCAAATCGAGCTCTGTCTCACAATGACGAAGAGTAAGCGATGGGTGCTGGCTAGGCTAATGACAGATTCGTGTTCCGAGGTCTTGGCCAGCTTGTGGATCACACATTCATCCAAGGTTCCAGGTTCATCAATGTGGTGAACACGACAGGCGTTCACAAGATCAAGCGTAACATATTAGCATTACAACAAAATCTACGAGCTATACGTGGAGTCGACGAGGGTGTCCTATATCGGTCGACCCAGTTCTGGAATCTGTACGAGCGAGGACCAAGGGTGAGTCGTGCGGTGCAATATCGCTTACCAGAGTCTATGCTTGAAACACTCCATTCTTCAAAGCCATTGTTCACGTTTGACGATTACAACACCATGCTCAACTTGCAATGCAAAGCGAACCAAGCCGAGGCACATTCGTCCGAGCTCAACACATATCTGATCGACTTGCACGCTTTATCAATGTCCATAGAAGGGTGGGAAATAGGGGAATCGTGATGTATGGCATGGATGTGAGAGGTTCGGTTAAATTCCTGACAACTGGTGAAACGCTTATTCACCACCAACTCGACAAGGTACATTCCAGTTTCACCTGTCATTTACTGCTCACACCCTTGTCTGCTTCCTGATCCCGTCAGCTCTTTCCCCTCAATATGCGTAGGGTCAATCCGGCAACGCTGGCACGTATCCGAATTGCCCCGCCGCGTCTTCGCATATCGTCGTCTCCACGATCTTCTGGTCGTCCGTTGTCGACCTCCCGGCCAACTCTCTTTCCGCGTGTCCGACCGAATCACGCCGAAGATGCAAAGACGCGGGAGGATGCCGCTAGCCGAGGCATAGAAGGCGACCCCGAGGAGCACTTTGTCGAAGACGACTATGCGGAATCTAACCACGAGGCCGGCACACCTTTCCACTCACTCGTCACTTCTGTGCATGCTCCTTCGTCCGCGGATGAAGCCCTCCCTGAGGACTTAAAAACACTGCATCATCATCTGCTCGTGTCTTTTCTCCCAAAAAATCAACCCCGCCAGCCCTCAGTCTCGCTTTCCAAATCAGTTCGACCCGACGTACTACAACAAGGGCAATGGCACTCCATCAATCTCTCGGACCTAGAAGAGCTGGACCATCAATCACAGCCCACACAGGCATCTACCGAAGCTGTTTTAGCCCTGGTGACCCCCTTTGAGGGCGGACAGCACTATGTAACCGATGCCGTGCTTCGGGTCGCCTCACAGATGGACGCAGACGTTCTGAGATTCGATTTAGCGCTTGGTCTGGGCATCGATGGACCAGGTTCTCCTTTGGGTCGAGCAGGTACGCCGTTGTTATCGTACAAGATGCTGACCATAGGCCATCCTGCCCCGACGCTTCCCAAAATATCGAATCCGCTCATACAAGATCCCTCTCGACCCGCGGTTCAGTCCCCTCCCCCTTCCAATCCCTTCGCGAATCCTGAAGAAGACATGGAAGACGCTGAAGATGACACAGAAGCGGGCAGACACGGAGCGATAGTAGTCACTCCGATGACGACGCGCTTACCTTTTGGCGCATCGGCGGGAACGCAGCCAGAAAACCCCGTTGTCGTTGTCAGGGAGGAATGGGTGACATTCTTCGAGCACTGGATCAATCGAGAAGATACTGCCTCCGAGGATACGGGCGTCCTCAATAATCGTAAGAGGATCATTTTGCTGGAATCCGTCGAGTCGATGGCCGGCAGCTTCGATGAGTGGTGGCCATCTCTCCTTGAAGCTGTCCGGCGGAGGCGGCGGGCCGACAGCACTTCAGCCAAAGGCAAATCGCCTTCCTTTACATTGACTCGACCTACCACCGTTATACTATCAAGTTCTCCGTCCTTGTTACTGCAGTATACGTCACCACCAACACCCCCAAAGGAGGACGCGGAGGCCGCAGTACAGTCCCTGCACCCAATGCTTCAAGAGATCGCCGACAGATTAGGCGGTACCATCGAGACGAAGATCGACCATCACGACAGTGGGCCAATCTGGTGGGGCAGCGTAGAAACGGACGAAATGGGAAGGACGGACCGCGACGCTAAGCGTCTCGCCGCATTGCTGGGGGAGAACAAAGGGTAAGCAAGGCAGTGCCGTACTGTGCTGAATTCCAGGCCGTTATCACTCTTACCAAGTCTGGGTTCTGCTTCAAAGATGAAGGGACCATCAAAGTCTCGACATCCGATATTGGACATGCTCACCGGCCACTCTAGTCGACCGCAAATCGACGATCGTAACCAATCGGACTCTCTTATATGGAAAGCATTGTCCATCGTGCCCAGCGAGAGGAAACCAGCTGTTGAGCTCGTCGAGCGCATCCGCAAGCGCTCCCTTTTGAGTGCCGCCCTCATGAGCAATGCGATCCACGAATACGGCGGCCATCTTACAGATCCAACGACAGCTGCCAGCTTGGTCAAAGTCGAGCCGAGTGCCAAAAAGAAGCGGGATTCGATTCCTCGCTTCCTGCGGATAGGATCCCCTGCGGAGCTTCACGTAGAAAAACTGGCGCAAGGCAAACCATATCGAATCGCCAAAGACAGTTGGCAAAATTCGGTGCAGCCCTGGTCTTTGCTACGCAAACTTGCCGGAGCTGCTATCGGCCGAAAATTAGCAGCAGATCCAGACAGTTCTGAACCTGTCCCGGTCACATGGAAGAACATCTTGGAAGCCACACATTCCGAAAGACAACAACAGGAGAGACACATCGATGTCATCAAGCGACTTCTTCCCCCGAAACCGGCGGTGAAACTCAGTCCAAAACAAGGCACACCCGCAGTCCCGAAGGTCAAGGTCGACCCTGTGATCGAAAGCGTCAAAAAGTCCAAAGACCTTACTACCTATGAAAAGCGGTTATTGGGATCTATAGTGGACACGAACAAACTATCTTCAACGACATTTGACGAGGTGCATCTCCCCTACAAGACTATCGATGGCATTCGCACTGTTATATCCCTGCCTCTTCTCTTTCCCGAGGCTTTCCGGGGCGGCGTCTTGAAAGACCACGCTACAACCGGGGCGCTGCTTTTCGGGCCACCGGGAACAGGCAAGACGCTCTTAGCGAGAGCTGTTGCCAATGAAAGCGGCGCGAGGATGCTTGCTATACAACCTAGCGATGTCAATGACAAATATATCGGGGAGGGAGAAAAATTGTCAGTGATCTGCGTATTCCTCTGTCGCTGACAACTCAGGGTCAAGGCGGTATTCTCACTTGCTCGACGACTTTCGCCCTGTGTGGTTTTCCTAGATGAAGTAGACGCCCTATTCGGCGCACGATCTGCCCGAGGCGGCGGGATCGGGCATAAAGCACACGACCAATTGTTGACGGAATTCATGCAGGAGATGGATGGTCTCAGTTCAGCCGCAATCAACAAGGACAAGCGAATCGTCGTGGTTGGCGCGACTAATCGGCCTTTCGACCTGGATGACGCAGTTTTGCGTAGGCTGCCGAGGAGACTGCTCGTGGACTTGCCAGGCGAGGCGGATCGCAAAGGTAAGCAGCTCATTACATCGATCCCATGGCAATACTTGACGAATAGCAATCCTCGCCATTTTACTGAAGGGAGAGATTCTAGGGGCCGACGTGGACGTTGATGCCCTAGCGAAGGACACGGATGGTTTCTCGGGTTCAGATCTCAAGCGTGAGTTGACGTGGATCCAACGGCTCACTCCCAGATCTTTGCGTGTCCGCTGCTTTGGCATCGGTGAAGGATAGTGTACAAGTCCCCTGGGGCATACATACCTCCTCAAGCCGACAGAGTACTACGTCTGTGTCGAAGACACATACCGCCGCTTCTTCATCGGCCGACGCCCACGTTGAGGCGACGATGCCCTTAGCTTCTGCGCGGGGAACCGAAACCCAACCCGTTGCCTCCACAATCCAAGCAGGTCTGCAGTTGTCTGCAAAATCAAGTACTCGAGCAGAAGCGGTCAACATCATTGAGCCTTCGGCCTTTGTGGATCTTATGGAACCATCGCATGAAGAGAAGGGCTCCGTGACATCAACCTCCGCAAACTCCGTGAAAGATCATGGTTCCGCCGCTCAAATGCTTGCGCCATCGACGAGTCCAGTTGATACGTTACCTCGAACTTTGCTGAAAAAGCACTTCGACGTAGCTTTATCTGAGATCAGGCCATCATCTTCCGAGGAAGGAAGCCTACCTGAATTGCGCAAAGTACGTTCGTCGCAGAAAGTGCGCTGACCACCAGTGGGCCGATCAATTCGGCGAAGGCGGAACTCAACGTGGTCGCAAGAAGGGGTTCGGTAAAGGCTTCGGATTCGGTGATCCGGCTCTGCAGTCCAATAGAGATCAAGGCTATGGTAAGGTCGCCAGTGAAGACTAATAATGTGGGCCAAATGCATGTAGCATACTCTAGCCGTAAATGATCGCTACGCCAAGCGGACTTTCATATCCGTTCTTTTAGATCTCGCAGTGCTCTTTCCAGCTCTCCCAAGCGATGCTCTCTCCGCAGCTGTATCTTTTCTAGACCGGCTGATGCCGCGACGGGCTTCGATAGAAGTCGGGTTTGTATGGCCTCATCCAATAATGTCTGCGTGTCAGCGTCGGAGAAAGAAAGATCTCGGTAGGGGAGGACGAACCTGCAGGTCGCCTTTCAGCATGGACGTAATACGGTGCCAATCTCCCCAAAACTTTCGTTGAGCGCGCGCCCAGAATCGTTGACCTAGTGCGACGGATACAATTACGCTCAAAACGCCTAATCCCATTGCGGTACTGCTTGAAACGAGGGCTAACGGTGGGACATAGAGAGCCCATGACGCAGCAACCCCGCCGCCTGAAAGAGCCAAGGTCGACACAAGTGTCTTTTGAACGGACGACTGCAATCGCGGAACAGTCTCGAGGAGAAGTTGACGACGCCGAAGGGATATAGGTCCCGATAGGGAAGACGAATCAAACGGCAAAACAGAGAGGGACAGGGTCGATAGATGATTGAGAAGGACAGGGGATGTGAATGGCCCGGGCTGACCGTCTGGGCGGCGGTGAGCGGATAGATCTCTCAGACACTCGTCCGTCTCGCGAGAAAGCGCATCCTGAAGCTGTGCCAGTTGACCACTCTCGAAAACAAGCTACCGTGAGTTACGATCCGAGTACACACTTACCTGGCGCTGAAGATCCGATCCAAATTGGGTAAGAAGATGGCTTTTCAGCTCAGTCCCCACTTCGTCCGCTCGAGCTCGTAATATGAGGCTCAACCAGCTCCATCTTTGGCGGAAAAGCTGCTCCATATGTGATTTAGTTTCGCCCAGTGAATGCTTTACACCACCTTCCACCGTTCCGCCTTCAATTCCTCTGCTGACGACACTCAAGTGTTTTGCTTTCTGAGCTGCCTTATCTGACACAGTCATCAGTCGCTCGATAGATTGACGGATTGTCCGATTGATTCGCTTCTCGGCTTCGATGATTCTCGACATATGTGTAAGAGCAAGCTCCCCGATGTCCCTCGCAGTCTCGACTTGTGGTTGAGCCGATCCGGCGCAGAGCAGGGTCAAATGAGATTGCAGTTTGCCGAAATTGGATTGCAAGTAATTTTGCTGGAAAGCATCTATCGAGGAGATATGGGCGTTCTCTTCGACGGCGGTGGTCCATCCGAGGGGCAAGTGAGCGAATGCTGAGATTGCTTGCCGAGCGTCAACGAAGATTATCTCCACCGCCGAAGCGGCAGACCCGCTGAGGGCCACCAGTTGACGCTCAAGATGTTGCCGAGCTTCATCTTGAGAAGTCAGGGGTGGTAGTTCGCCATTGACTACGACGACAGCCTTCTTGCGGCCAGCTGTAGCTTCGAGTGCTGTTTTGCTCAGTGACGATAACATCCGATAGGGATCCACAACAACAACGATGGCGTCGCTGGTGAAAAGCTCGTGTTCAATGGCGGCAGGGTCGGCGATACCTTCTGCTCAGTGGTGTTTGACACAGCAGCTCACTGTTGACCTCTGTCAGGACGCAAGCCGACTGTTGTAGCCAAGATGAGGCGACTTGCACATGGCTTGCTGATTGATGGGATTCTCCACCGGCGCTAGGGTTCAGCTTGGACCACTGTGACCGTACCTCATTGTCAGAACACGACTATCGTTGTCCACATGTCGGCACATGAGAGCTTGCCGTGATGCTACGCTGTCGGCCAAGGGGTCCAGCAGCAGTGCTGATACCACGTCCCGAGCTCCTGAGGGGCCATCTCCGTATACTGAAAGTGAGAAAGCACGCGCTGATGACACCTACCGGCTATTCTAGCTGCCTTCATCTCCTGCAGATTGGCTGCTGCCGAATCTATACGCTCGACCCACTGGACGTCTCCTCCAAAGTCGCGAGCGAGTAGACTCCTGATAGACCGCAGATTGTGCAGGGATCGATCTGACACAGGCCTCCAGGTCGAATTCGCTTCGATATCGCTCGCATGCTCTGTCGAGTGTAAGGCTGCAGCCGCCGTATAGCCGCGGACTGAAAACCGCTTAAGGCCACTGGTCGAAGGCAATTCTCGAAGGGCCGCGAAGGGTAAGCGCGAGAGGGTAGATGTGGGATGGGAGACCCTCATCTGTCTGGTAGTAGGGAAGACGCGCGACATGACTGTGCGCGATAATAGGAGAGGTCTGCAGCACAGTGTCGTAGGCTTGTTCTACGAAATGAGAAGATGGAGATGACGTCCAAAGTTTATTCGAGCCCTGATCAAAGATGAGACGCGTTTCATCAAGCGCGCTGACCCGTCCACTCAACGTTGCATCTCCGCTGCTGCATCCTCGTAGTCTTCTTGGCCCATCTCACTTTCTCATCATGGCAGAGCAAGGCTATACTTCATCTGGGTCGGGCAGCGGCAGAGTTTCGGGCGGTGAGGGTACTGAAAAGGCTCCGTAAGTCCATAAGTCGATGCACCGCTCCCGGCTAAACGCAGTATCATCCTCAAAGTCGGAATGGTCGGCGATGCTCAGATCGGCAAAACCTCCCTGATGGTGAAATATGTGGAGGGGAGCTTCGAGTAGGACTCCCTCATTTGCTGAAGCTGATCATCTGCGAGGACTATATACAAACATTGGGAGTGAACTTCATGGAGAAGTCTATCAATATACGGCATACAGATATCACCTTTTCTGTACGTACAGTCTTGTCTGGCATATGGCAGTCTCGTCGCTTATCGCTTATCCAAGATTTGGGATCTAGGTGGGCAGAGGGAATTTGTGTCTATGCTACCACTCGTGTCGAATGACGCCATCGCTATCCTATTCATGTTTGATTTAGGTCGGCCTTCAACACTAAATAGTGTCAAGGAGTGGTACCGTCAAGCCCGAGGTTTCAATAAGGTGAAGGCTCATGCGACGCAGCTCATAGTAGACGGCGATTCCACTATTGATTGGAACGAAGTTCGACGCCTTCATGGAGCTTTCACGAGAAGAACAAGAAGAGATTACAAAACAAGCCAAGCGGTTCTCGAGAGCAATGCACGCCCCTCTGGTAAGCTTCGGACGTCTCGTTCTTACTGATTCGCAGATCTTTTGTTCGACAGCCCTGTCTATCAACGTGCACAAGATTTTCAAGATTGTGTTGGCAAAAGCCTTCGATCTGAAAGTAGGTCTCGCTGTTGACACCTGCAAGTGTTTGACGCTAACAACCAGTGCGTGATACCCGAAATCGACGATGTAGGAGAACCGATCTTGATCTACGTCGATGTGTGAACACGAAACCGATTTATCCCTACATGTCCAATCCCTGCATGTCCTTAACGGGCTCAGCCAGTCCTCGACCCCCATCCGACCTTACGCCTAACGAAATGAAAAATCTCCGCGCGCATACCTCACCCGAAGACAAAACTCCGAAATACACTCGGCTGTATCTATGCACTGTGCTATTATACTGTTTGCGAACGAACGGCGTGGCAATTATACTGGCTGTGGTTCCAGATGTAATCCACCGATATGATAGATTTCTCCCAAGAGGCTTTTGCGTTAGCCTCGAGGATTCCGCCTACTCACGTTTTACAGATGACCACGATGCGATCAAGACGAGCCAAGATAGAAAATGTAGTGGTTACGCCCAAAGCATATCGCATGTAGTCGTCGGACTCGAGTACTAAAGTCAGTTTCGATCTGCTGCCGGGACTTGCCATCGACGGTCACGAGGGACGGAATCTCGCCAACATGGGCAACAGGATCATGCGGTAGCTCGAAACCCTTGAGCTTGCCCATACGCTGCGATCAGCCCAGAACGGCACGTCGCCTACGAATCGGGCAATCAGTGGCGATGGTGTGATTTGTGGCAGCGGAGTACCGGACCTTAGCCCGGTGGAGCACATGCTGATGACCGCCAGCACATCTCCCAGGAAAACAGGCTCGCACAAACGAGTCCGCTCCAACATAGCTCTGCGCCAAGGACGGTCGAGCTGGGCCAGCACATGATTCAGCTGTGAAAGTAGAGAAAGAAGCTCCTGCAGGGTCACCCTGAGCGCCTGTTGTCAGCCACCGCCTATTGTCAGACTTACGGAGTACCGCTCTTCCGGCCAGCGACCTCTGAGAGAGTACTCGTACGCAGCATTCGTGTGGCGAGCGCCGAGCTACCCTCAGTTCATCTCGGATGAAGTGCTCACCTTATTGAGTTTGCTGCGCCAGGTCAATAGCTTCTGTCTGAGCTCGATATCTTCCGTGATATGGCTATGACTATCATTCGCATGCGTGATTATCTCGCACAAAATAGAACCGGCGGCTGATATGGTACCGGCATATGATTGTCGTATAGCGCGCTTGCTGGAATACGTAGGCGGCACTGTGGTGAGCTTGGCAGGAGAACAGACATGCTTACGATAAGAGAAGATCCACGCTGCAGTGATGCCAATGAGCACACACACAAAACGTCGCCAAGCGACATTCCATCCCCAAGTTGCGGATGTCAATTGTACGACTGTGGCGTTCAAATATGACTGGTATACTCAGCTGAAGACGAGGCACGACGACCTACATAGCCTACGCGTGAGTCTGTGTCTATCACTTTACTTACCGATAACAATGCCGAATGTGACAGGCGTCATAACAGCTGTCAGTACCTGTCCGGGAAAATGTATCCGAAAGAAAAGCGCTATCGGAAACGCCACTGCACATGTCGCTGCTATACCATACTGTTGATTAGTAGAGCCAAGGGCCTCGGCGTACAGGATTTCCATGACCAGATCCGCTGCCGATATACCTGTATTGAGCCTATAACACGGCACCCATACTCACCAGACGACCATGCCGAAGAGAGAGCCCCAAAAAGATGCCACACACCTGCCGAGCCAGGCCGATGTAGTGTCCCCCGAATAGACCGCCAATGTCAATTGGGCCATGATGGCGCACCAAATGCCTCTGTTATCATAATAAAACGCCGCTGAGGACGCGATAAATTGTGGCAGCGTGGTCAACACCGTAAGGACACCAGCCTTGACGGCGTACATGAAGCTTCGAGTTCGGAATATGCTGGAAACAGCGGCGAGACGTGATAGTATATTCAACAGTGGACTGTCCCAAGGTGTATATTCCGGGTTTCGTTTCTTGACGTCACCCAGTTCGTCTTCATCGTCATCTTGGTTGAAAGCAGCTGCGGATTAGTCCAGCACAGTGATTTTCTTACCATCGTTCTCGTGACCATCGTTCCCGTCTGTCAAATGTCGCTCAGTGTGCGACGATCGCAAGTGCTCCAGCAATACCCTGGGTCGAGGGTACCACATACGTCGATCGATCCGGCTCTGGTCGAAGTCATCCAGCATCCGAAGTAGACGCAGTAACGCTTCGGCGAACTCGATCTAGTGTAAGCATATTCCTGATTGAACTCGCAAACCATGTGGTATTGTGCCACGAAAACTTGGAACAGACCCCGATGCTTGAGCTGAAGTCAGCATTTCGTCTCCATGATGGCCCACACCTTTCTGTAGTCGACCTCCTCGGATGCCGGATGAGCAGGATCGAAGACGTGACGATATGGCCTGACGGCAGCTAAACGAGCAACGCGGAAGTCGTTCAAAGCGTTTTGTAATTGACCCGTCATCTCTTGCGCTCGATGATCGTGCTCTGCCGAGGCTTTGTTGCACACCTTTATCCACTTGATCACGGCAGTCAGACCATGTTGACATGCGCTGATCAAAGGTTGAGCAGCTACTGCCAAAAGATTGAGATGTTCAAGTATATTGTCGGTATCCCTGAAGTGAGCATTATTAGGAACATCCCTAGACAACCCTACTGGCTGAAAGCTCTTTCGATGTCCATGTACCGCTGGCTCTCGTACACTCCTACAGGCTGTTGGGCTTTGCGCAGGTGATCCAATAGTGAGATATGACTT
>Ga0308160_10003313_pt1 | contig 18280 bp, 17 predicted proteins | sample PhyFR1_FD_201036 | JGI IMG/M metagenome (GOLD analysis project Ga0308160, IMG submission 201036) | Phyllosphere microbial communities from UC Gill Tract Community Farm, Albany, California, United States - DLSLF.R1 | ecosystem: Host-associated > Plants > Phyllosphere > Unclassified | place: USA...
TTTTCCAGGTCGTTGTGCTTGCCGCCGGCGCGCACGCAGCGCTGCACGGTGGTGGCGCGCTTGTACGGACGCGTATCCAGGCCCAGGAACACGTCCTTGAACTGCACCATGCCGCTGTTGGTCAACAGCATCGTCGGGTCGTTGCCCGGCACGAGCGGGCTGGAGCGGACGATCGTATGGCCTTTGGACTCAAAAAACTTGAGAAACTTTTCGCGTATTTCGGTGGATTTCATGGCGTAGGGGCGGAATGGGGCAGCGTGCTATATAAAGGAAATCGATTATAGCTCACGCGTAGCATATACGCCGTCCACCCGGCGATACACAATTGCCAATTTTCTAGGCGAAATCCGGCGTGAACAGGTCGATTCGATCGGTGCAAAAGGCATCGACGCCCCAGCCCAGCAGTTCGCGCGCACGCATGGGCGCGTTGACCGTGTAGCAGAACAGGCCGTAGCCGGCCGTCTTGATCTGTGTCACCTGTGCTTGCGTCAGGTGCTTGTGGTTCAGGTGCAGGGCGACGGCGCCGTGGGCCTGGGCGCGCACCTGCCACTCCGGCACCAGGTGCTCCATCAGCGCCGCGCGCGGCAGCATCGGCGCGGCGTCGCGGGCGGCATCGAGCGAGACCGGGTCGAACGAGGACAGCAGCGGCACCCGGTCCAACTGGCCGGCTGCCAGCTCGTCGGCGAACAGCGCTCCCGTGAGACGCGCGACCAGGGCGCCGGTCGCGTCCTCGAAACCGGCAGCCGGCTTGATCTCGATATTCATCCAGATGCCGTGGGCCTTGCAGTACTGCGCGAGTTCCACGAACAGCGGCACCGGTTCCCCTGCATGCGCGCGCGAGAACCAGGCGCCTGCATCCATCTGTGCCAGTTCCGACGCATCGTAATCGTAGACATTGCCCGAGCCCGGCACCGTGCGTCCCAGCCAGGGATCGTGCATGACTACCGGGACACCGTCGCGCGCCAGCATGACGTCGAACTCGACCGCGCGAAAACCGGCGGCCATCCCGGCCTGCAAGCCGGCCAGCGTGTTTTCCGGTGCCAGCGTGCCGCCGCCGCGGTGCGCCAGGATGCGATGGGGATAGCGCCACATGGCGGCTCCTTAAAATTGCCAGGCCAGCAGTTGCCACGCCAATACCGCGGCCAGTCCGACATGCAAGGCGACCGTCAGCCAGAACAAGTGCTGAAACGGCTGCTTGCGCGTCTTGTGGCGCAGCCACTGCTGGGCCAGCACGGCGCCCGGCCAGCCGCCCGCCAGGCCCAGCAGCAGCAAGGTGCGCTCGGGCGTACGGCGCTCGCCGCGCCGGGCCGCCGATTTGTCCAGCGCGTACAGAGCAAAGCAGACGATGCTGACCACCAGATAGGCGAGCGCCAGCGCGGGCGGCACGCGCCCGGCCAGGATCGCCCCTAGCAGCACACAGACGAACAGCAAGACCGGCAGGAAAGACAAGAAAGGCGGCATCATGGCGGCAAGCTTACGTGCTGCCGTTCAGCATGTCCACTGAGCATCTCCACTGAGCATGTCCATCAGGAATCTCCGGCTCGGCTGATCGGTTAGTTCACGTACGGAGCGAAGCGGTGTGAAGCCCTACCCTGCTCATTCGACTGTCTCACAGAAGAAGGAGCGATCATGGGTTTTGATTTAGGAAATCTCTTGCAGCAATACCTGGGCGGCGCCGCCAACGTCAACCAAACCCAGGCCTCGGACGACTTCGACCGCGTGGCCCAGAACGCCCCGCGCGGCGACCTGGCCCAGGGCGTGACCCAGGCCTTGCGCTCCGACCAGACGCCGCCGTTCGGCAATATGGTCGAGCACTTGTTCAACAACGGCAGCCCGGACCAGCGCGCCGGCATGCTGAACCAGCTGATCGCCAACGTCGGCCCGGCCATCCTGTCGCGCATCGCCGGCGGGTCGCTGGGCAACCTGGCGGGCGCAGACCAGGCGCGCATCTCGCCGGAGCAGGCGCAACAGATCCCGCCGTCGGCGGTGCGTGAGCTGGCCGAGCAGGCCCAGCAGCAAAATCCGGGCATCGTCGAACGCATGGGCGACTTTTATTCCGAGCACCCGGGCCTGGTCAAGGCACTGGGCGGCGCCGCGCTGGCGATCGCGCTCGGCCACATGGCCCAGGGCATCCAGCAGCGTCAATAATCAAGCAATCAACCAATCGAGCAAACAAGGAGAACAATATGGGTATGCTGAGCGACATCTTTCACAAAATCTTCCCGTCCCACCATCCGGCCGTGACGCAGGCGCAGACGGCTCCGGCAGCGCCGGCCCCGCAGGCCGCGCCGCAGCAGGCGCCGGCGGCCGCACCCGCCGCACCTGCAGCGGCCACGCCGATCGAGCAAGTCGACGTCGAGCAAATCCTGACCACGATGCAGCAGCAATCGGGCCAGCAGCTGAACTGGCGCAGCTCGATCGTCGACCTGCTCAAGCTGCTGAACCTGGACAGCAGCCTGCAGGCGCGCAAGGAACTGGCGTCGGAACTGAATTATTCCGGCGACACCAACGATTCGGCCAGCATGAACATCTGGCTGCACAAGCAAGTCATGACCAAGCTGGCCCAGAACGGCGGCAAAGTGCCGGCCGACCTGCAGGACTGATTCGTTCAGTCGACCAGGCTGGCGCTGGCCGGCGTGCCGCAGGAAAAGCAGAAGCGCGCGAACGCGTTCTTGCGGCTGCTGCACGCCGGGCAGCGGTCGAACAGACCGATGCCGCAGTGCGGGCAATGGCGGATCTGTTCGTCCTTGAAATTGGTCGGGCGTTCGCAAGAAGGACACACGCTCTTGCCGATGCGCTGGACCGCGACGTCATAGCGCATGCTGGAGCGGCGCTGGGCGTCGGGCAGCGCTTCGACCGCGCGCTGGCGCTCGAGCCAGCTCTGCAGCCAGCGGATGGCGTAGCGTCCGCCGGCGACCGTCAGCAGGATGCCCACGCCATAGCGCAGATAACCGCCGTAATCGGGCAGGTAAGGCACCAGTTCGACGAAAAAGGCGAACAGCGCGAAGAAGATGAAGCCCCAGGTAAACGGCCAGTACTTGCCCTTGCGCTTGTAGCGGAACAGCGCGGCGGCGATGGCCAGCAGCGGCAGCGTGACGCCGACCCGGTAATAGAACACCTTGCGCGCGGCCCGGTGTGCGATCCCGTAAGCGTGCCCTTGCGCAGGTTTCAACAGCACGTCGTAGGCGTCGTTGGCGCGCCCCTTCGCCTGTTCCGCGTCCAGCATGATTTTTTTCTGCGCCTGGAGCGCGGCGGTGGCCTTGTGTTCCGCCTCGATCAATGTATCCAGGTCGCGCGTGCGCTTGATCAGTGCGGTGTCCTGGTCGGGATGCTGAGTCGCTTGCCGCGTGGCGATCCAGTTGTCGAAGGCTTCGCGTGCGCTGGACGTGTTCGACGCGGCCACCTGACGCGCTTGTTCGGCCTGCTGCTCGAGCGAAGCCGCCTCGCCGTAGGCCTGCTCGGCCGCGGCTATCCTTTCCTTGACCGGTTTCAGCTTGACCGGGTCGATCAAGCTTTCGGCGCTCGGCACCGGTTCAACGTAGGCCAGGTTGGCAACCACCTTTCCGCCCAGGCCGATCAAAAAGCTCGCAAACAGAAACGCAACCAGCCACAAGGCCAGTTGCATCCAGCGCTCGGTCAAACGCAAACCCTTGTTCATGTCGACACCTCCGTCGTGGCAAAAACCGCAGGTTGCCACCAACAAAGGCCGTCGACACTACGAAATCTCAAGGGCAACGCTTTGCGCTACCGCAGGTATCCTTTAAAGATACCCAGCCTGCGTTAGAAGTACGACAGCCCCAGCGCTTTGCGCACCTCGTCCATCGTCTGCGCCGCCACTTCGCGCGCCTTGAATGTGCCTTCCTTCAGGATCTGCATGACCTGGCCCTTGTCCTTGGCGAACTCTTCGCGGCGGGCGCGGATCGGCGCCAGCATGTCCTGCAGGATGCCTTCCAGGCGCTTCTTGACGATCGAGTCGCCCAGGCCGCCGCGCACGTAATGCGCCTTCATTTCGGCCAAGCCTTCCTTGTCGGTGTCGAACGCGTCCAGGTAGATGAAGGCGACGTTGCCCTCCAGGTGGCCCGGGTCCGACACTTTCAGGTGCAGCGGGTCGGTGTAGACCATCTTGGTGGCGGCGCGGATTTCGTCGGCGGACGCGCCCAGGTTGATCGTGTTGCCGAGCGACTTGCTCATCTTGGCGCGGCCATCGGTGCCCGGCAGGCGGCCGACTTCGGGCACGATCGCCTTGGCTTCGACCAGAATCTCCTTGTCATGACCATAGGTGCGGTTGAATTTGCGCACGATCTCGTTGCACTGCTCGATCATCGGGATCTGGTCGTCGCCGACCGGCACGATGCTGGCCTTGAACGCGGTGATGTCGGCGGCCTGACTGGCCGGGTAGGTCAGGAAGCCGGCCGGAATGTCGCGCTCGAAACCGCGCTGCACGATCTCGGCCTTGACGGTCGGGTTGCGCTCGAGACGCGCGACGGTCACCAGGTTCAGGTAATAAAAGGTCAACTCGGCCAGTTCCGGTATTTGCGACTGGATCAGGATGGTCGATTTGGCCGGGTCGATCCCTACGGCAAGGTAATCGAGCGCCACTTCGATGACGTTCCGGTGTACCTTACCTATGTCATCCATGTTGTCCGTGAGCGCCTGGGCGTCCGCGAGCATGATGAACTGGCGATATTGATCTTGGTAAGTTACGCGGTTGCGCAAGCTGCCGACGAAGTGGCCGAGGTGCAGCGGTCCGGTAGGACGGTCGCCGGTCAGGATGATGGGCGTGGTGGTAGAGGTTTGCAGACTCATCGAGTTTCTCTGGTTCTGCCTCGATCCGCCATGCCTACGCCGCTCGGAGTCGAGGCGGCGTTTAAAGGAACACTACACCCGAAGTAGCTCGTCCCGGCCGCGCTGTCAGCAGCGCCACCAAGTCGGAACGACGGGATGTGGATACGAAAAATTCATGGACGGCATGGTTGCAGGTTGACGCAAGGCTGTCAACCGCGGCCTCAAAGCCAAGGCTCCCCGCTTAACAGATAATTCGGGAGCTTCCGCGAATTTTTTGTTGCAATAAAACTAATAAATGGTGATTTCATGGATTCAACGAAGAGCACGAACAGCCCAAGCCGCCCTCTGGAACTCTGGGGCGGCCTCGAATGCACCACCAACCGCGTTCAAGACACCTACTTCCACCAGCTCGACCGCAACGGCCACGCCGAACGCGCCGGCGACATCGAGCGCTTCGCCTCGCTCGGCATCCGCGCGATCCGCTACCCGGTCATCTGGGAACGCACCGCTCCGGACGGCATCGAGAAGGCCGACTGGTCCTGGCTAGATGAGCGCCTTCCCGCGCTGCGCGCCAGCGGCGTCACGCCGATCGCCGGCCTGGTCCACCACGGCAGCGGTCCGAAGCACACCAGCCTGGTCGACCCGGCCTTTCCCGAGCAGCTCGCCGAATACGCCGGCGCGGTGGCCGCGCGTTTCCCCTGGCTCGAGTACTACACGCCGGTCAACGAACCCTGCACCACCGCGCGCTTTGCCGGCCTGTACGGCGTGTGGTATCCGCACGGCCGCGACGACCGCACCTTCATCCAAGCGCTGCTGGTGCAATGCCGCGCCGTGGTGCTGTCGATGCGCGCGATCCGCGCCGTCAACCCGAACGCCAAGCTGGTCCAGACCGACGACCTCGGCAAGACCTACAGCACGCCCGAAATGGCGGAGGTCGCCGAGTTCTACAACGAGCGCCGCTGGCTGGCCTGGGACCTGCTGTGCGGCATGGTCGGCCCCGAGCACGCGCTCTGGAACTACCTGCTGAAAACCGGCATCCCGGCCGAGGAATTCCTCTGGTTCCGCGATAACACCTGCCCGCCCGACATCATCGGCGTCAATTACTACGTCACCAGCGAGCGCTGGCTGGATCACCGTCCGGAGCGCTACCCGCCGCACCACCGCGGCGTGGCCGACGGCATCCCCTGCGCCGACATCGAAGCCTCGCGCGCGCTCGCGACCGCGACCGCCGGCATCGCGCCGCTGCTGTCCGAAGTCTGGGACCGCTACGGCATCCCGCTGGCGATCACCGAGGCGCACATCGACGCCAACCGCGAGGATCAACTGCGCTGGCTGCTCGAAATCTGGGAAGCGGCCCAAGAGTCGCGCGAGAACGGCGTCGACCTGCGCGCCGTGACGGTGTGGTCGCTGCTCGGCTCGTTCGACTGGAACAGCCTGGTCACGCAGAACCGCGGTTATTACGAGCCGGGCCCGTTCGACGTACGCGCGCCCGAGCCGCGTCCGACCGCGCTCGCGCGCATGATGCGCGAGCTGTCATCCGGCGCGGCGCTGTCGCATCCGGTGCTGCGCGGCCAGGGCTGGTGGCGCCGTCCCGACCGCTTCCTGTGCCAGCCGGTGGCGACGCCGGACGCGGTCGGCTCGATCACCGCCGACGGCCATACGCTGGTCGGCAAGGACGCCACACCGATCCTGATCACCGGCGCGTCCGGCACGCTGGGCCGCGCCTTTGCGCGCATCTGCCGCAAGCGCAACCTGGCCTACCGCCTGCTGTCGCGCCACGACATGGACATCACCGATGCCGACTCGGTCGAGCGCGCGCTGGTGCAGCATCGTCCCTGGGCCGTGATCAACACCGCCGGCTACGTGCGCGTCGACGAGGCCGAGGGCGATGTCGAGCGCTGCCTGCGCGAGAACGCGATCGGCCCGGCGATCCTGGCCGCCGCCTGCGCGCGCCACGGCATCCACCTGACCACCTTCTCGAGCGACCTGGTGTTCGACGGCAGCAAGGGCCAGCCCTATGTCGAGGACGACGCGACCACGCCTTTGAATGTGTACGGTCGCAGCAAGATGGAGGCCGAGCAGCGCGTGCTGGACAAGCATCCTGGCGCGCTCGTCGTGCGCACCAGCGCCTTCTTCGGTCCCTGGGACAAGCACAACTTCGTCACGCTCGCATTGCAGGCCTTCGAGCGCGGCGAGCCGTTCCGCGCCGCCAGCAACCAGACCGTCTCGCCGACCTACGTGCCGGACCTGGTGCACACCTGCCTCGACCTCGCGATCGACGGCGAAGCGGGCATCTGGCACCTGGCCAATGCCGGCGCGGTCAGCTGGGCGGAACTGGCGCGCAAGGCGGCCGATGCCGCCGGCATCGATGCCGGCTCGCTGCAAGCGGTGCCGGGCGAGGAGCTCGGCTTGACGGCGGCGCGCCCTAGCAGCGTGCCCCTGGGCAGCGAGCGCGGCCAGCTGCTGCCGGCGCTGGACAATGCGCTGGCGCGCTACCTCGAGCTGCGCAACCAGCATGACCCGGAGATGGAAGAGCTGATCCGCACGATGGAGTCGCGCCAGCCGCAAGCGGGCGGCGAACGCCAGATGGAGGAAGCGGCGCCGGAGGCGTTTCAGGCGAAGCGCTTGTAAGCTGTCGATCGTCACCCCGGGCCTCGGCGGCCCCCTTAGCCGGGGCCCATACTCAGTTTCCGAAGTCGGTGACAGTGCATGGGTCCCGGCCTGCGCCGCGACGACGACGCATATATATTGTAAATATCGATATACAATGGCCCGGATTGTCTTTCGTCCAAGGCCGTGCCGTGCAAGAGCAACACGCATTTCCCTTCCTACGCGAAGTCCTGCTGTTCCTGGGCCTCGCCGGCATCCTGATCCCGACACTGCAGCGCCTGCGCATCAACCAGGTGCTCGGCTTTCTCGCGGCCGGCGCCCTGCTCGGCCCGTTCGGCCTGGGCCGCCTGGCGCAGGATCTCCCCTGGCTCGGCCTGCTGACCTTCCCCAACAACGACAACGTCGCCATGCTGGCCGAACTCGGCGTGCTGTTCCTGATGTTCATGATCGGCCTGGAGCTGTCGGCGGCGCGGCTGTGGGCCATGCGCAAGATGGTGTTCGGCGTCGGCAGCGCCCAGGTCACGCTGTGCGCGGCGCTGCTCGGCGGCGCGGTCTGGCTGCTGCTCGGGCGGCAGCTGGCGCCGGCGCTGGTGCTCGGCCTGGTGCTGTCGCTGTCCTCGACCGCGGTGGTGATGCAGCTGCTGGGCGAACGCCACGAGACCGGCACGCCGCTGGGCCAGGCCGCGTTCGCGCTGTTGATGCTGCAGGACCTGGCGGTGGTCCCGATCCTGATCCTGATCGGCGCCTTGGGCCGCGGCAGCGGCGATAACGGTCCGGGCATCGCCGTGCTGGCGCTGCTGGCGATGGCCAAGGCGGCCGGCGCCATCGCCCTGATCTACCTGGCCGGCGGGCGCGTCGTGCATCCGCTGTTTCGCGCCTTTGCGCGCCATCGCCAGCCGGACGTGTTCATGGCGCTGATCCTGCTGTCGACCTTCGGCATCGCCGCGCTGTCGCAGATGGCCGGGTTGTCGATGGCCCTGGGCGCGCTGATCGCCGGCCTGCTGCTGGCCGAAACCGAGTTCAAGCACGAGGTCGAGCTGATGGTCGAGCCGTTCAAGGGCCTGCTGATGGGCCTGTTCTTCATGACGGTCGGCATGGGCATGGACGCGCTGCAGGTGCTCCAGGCGCCGCTCTGGCTGGGCGCCGCGCTGGCGCTGCTGGTGCTGGTCAAGGGCGCCGTCATCGCGCCGCTGCTGCGCCTGGGCGGACTGTCGTGGGGGCGCGCGATCGAGGGCGGGCTGCTGCTCGGCCAGGGCGGCGAGTTCGCCTTCATCGTGGTCGGCTACGCAATCTCGAGCCGGCTGCTCGACGCGGCGCTGGGCGGACGCGTGATGCTGGCGGTCGGGCTGTCGCTGTTCGTCACGCCGCTGCTGGCGCGCATCGGGCGTAGCATCGGCGAGCGCGGGGACGACGCCGACCAGGCGCGCGAGGCCGCGCACGATGCCGATGCGGCCGCCGCCGATGCCGGTGCAGACGCCGATAACGCGCCTGGCCGGGTGATCATCGCCGGCTTCGGGCGCGTCGGCCAGCAATTGGCCAAGCTGCTCGACACCCAGGACATCCCCTGGGTCGCGTTCGAAAACAATGCCAGGCTGACCGCGCGCCTGCACAAGCAAGGCGTGCCGGTCTTCTTCGGCAATGCCGAGCGTCCCGAGCTGCTGCGCCACGTTCACGCCGACGCCGCCCCGGCGATCGTGCTGACGATGGACCATCCCGCGTCGGCGCTGCAGGCGGTGCGCGGCATCCGGCGCGAGTTCCCGCACGCGCGCCTGTTCGTGCGCTCGCGCGACGAGCAGCATGCGCGCGCGCTGCGCCTGGCCGGCGCCACGGTGGTGGTGCCCGAGACGCTCGAGGCCAGCCTGCAGCTCTCCAGCTTCGTGCTGGAAGCGATCGGCCTGGACGAGCGCCTTGTCGACCGCATCGTCGACGACGAGCGCGAACTGTTCGCCGCCGCGTTGGAGATGCCCGGGGGCGAGCGCAAATAGGCACGGCAGAGCGGCCGTATAATCGTCGCCGACATAACTCATCCAACATGGAGACACGATGACCGGCAATCCCACCGCCATCAACAAGGCGCTCGGCCACATCCGCGTGCTCGACCTGTCGCGCGTGCTGGCCGGGCCGTGGTGCTCGCAGAACCTGGCCGACCTCGGCGCGGACGTGATCAAGGTCGAGCGTCCCGGCACGGGCGACGACACGCGCGCCTGGGGCCCGCCCTGGGCACCGGACCGCGACGGCCAGCCTACCGGCGAAGCCGCCTACTACCTGTCGGCCAACCGCGGCAAGCGCTCGGTGACGGTCGACATCGCCGCGCCCGAGGGCCAGGCGCTGCTGCGCGAACTGGCGCGCCACAGCGACGTGGTGCTGGAAAACTTCAAGGTCGGCCAGCTGCAACGCTACGGCCTCGATTACGAATCGCTCAAGGCGATCAAGCCGGACATCGTCTACTGCTCGGTCACCGGCTTCGGCCAGGACGGGCCGTATGCGCATCGCGCCGGCTACGACTTCCTGATCCAAGGCATGGGGGGCCTGATGTCGGTGACCGGCGAGCGCGACGGCGTGCCGGGCGGCGGCCCGCAAAAGGTCGGCGTGGCCCTGACCGACCTGATGACCGGGATGTACGCCACCGTCGCCGTGCTGGCCGCGTTGACCCACCGCGACCGCACCGGCGAAGGCCAGTACATCGACATGGCGCTGCTCGACACCCAGGTCGCGATGCTGGCCAACGTCGGCAGCAATTACCTCAACAGCGGCAAGCGTCCGCAGCGCTGGGGCAATGCGCACGCCAACATCGTGCCCTACCAGACTTTCGCCTGTGCCGACGGCCACATCATCGTCACGGCCGGCAACGACGGCCAGTTCCGCAAGTTCGTCGAAGCCGGCGGCCGGCCCGAGCTGGCGCGCGACGAGCGCTTCGCCACCAATCCGCTGCGCGTGAAGCACCGCGAGGTGCTGGTGCCGCTGTTGGAAAGCATGGTGCGCGAGCACGGGCGCGACGAATGGATCGCGCGGCTGGAAGCGGTCGGCGTGCCGTGCGGGCCGATCAACAGCCTGGACGAGGTGTTCGAGAACGAGCAGGTACGCGCGCGCGGCGTGCAGGTCGAGCTGCCGCATCCGGACGCCGGCAAGGTCAAGCTGGTGCGCAGCCCGATGCGCATGTCGACGCTGAGCACCACCAGTGAAGCGGCGCCGCCGCTGCTGGGCCAGCATACCGACGAGGTGCTGCGCGAGCTGCTGGGTAAGGACGAGGAAGAGATCGCGGCCTTGCGCGCGCGTGGTGTGTTGTAAGCGCTCCACCCTACCCGATTGACATCAGGCAAGATCACTGGATAATTGACAGAAATTCAATGTTCAAGGAGTCTGTCATGTCGTCCGCCCGTCTGTTGCTGGGCATCGGTCTTGCCGTGGCAGCCTGCCGTCCCGCCCTGGCCGAGGACGCGCACGCCTGGATCGGCGCGCCGGACTGTCGCCTCGCTGCCGTCAAACCGGCGCCGGTGGGTGCGCCGACATGGAGCGGCGGCTGCAAGGATGGCTATGCCGAAGGCAAAGGCGTGCTGGAGTGGCATGCCGACAAGGGCGACGCCTACCGCTTGAGCGCCGCCTTTCACGCCGGCCTGGTCCAGGGCGAAGGCGAACTGCGCTTTCCGGATGGAGGCGAATACACGGGTACGTTGAAGGATGGCGTACCGGAGGGGAACGGCTACTATCGCAATGCCAAAGGCAGCCAATATCAGGGCGAGATCCACGCCGGCCGGTTCGACGGCATCGGCGAGGTGCTGTATTTCACGGGCGATGCCTACAAGGGCCAGCTCAAGGACGACAAGCCAAATGGCCTCGGCAGAATGCGCTACGCGCTGGGTGGCAGTTATGAAGGCAGCTGGAAGGATGGCAAACCCAGCGCCCAGGGCAAGCTGGTCCACGCGGGCCTGCCGGCGCGTCCTGCCGTCGCGGTCGATGGGTTCGACCCGGAAAAGCGCTTCATCGCGCCTGCGAAGTCGTACACGCTCAAGGAAGATCACGCGCGCACCGGCACCTCGCTTGCGCTGGATGTCTCGCGTGCCGTTCCTGTGCCGCCGACCGCGGCCTATGACGAGCTGACAGCCGAGCAGCAAGCCATGGTCAACAGCTGGTATCCCGCGCTGGCGCCCGGCGACGAGCCGCCCTACCCGCTGCATGGCCCTGCGGAGTATCTGCGATTCGTGTCGAAGGTCGTGGGGCAAACGCGTACCCGCGGCGTGATCCGCATTTACGTCGACGTGGACAAGGATGGGAAAGCGGTCAGTGTCAAGGCAACCGGTCTGGACGATCCGGAAGCACGCAGGCTCATCAGCCTAGGCGCCGGCACCGTTGCCTACAAGCCGGCGCGCTGCGCCGGCCAGCCATGCGAGATGACTTACGGATACAACATGGCGCTCAGTGTCGAGTAGTGTCCGACACGGGAAGCGCCGGTGGCGAACCTGTTGATCAGTGCAGCTGGTGCTTCAAGTCGGACAGTTCCGCGTGCACGCGCGTGACGGCGGTTTCCAGCTCGGCCGGCATGGTCGGCAGCGAGCGGCTGACGCGCTTGGCTTCGTCGCCGATCGATTCCAGATTGTCGATGGCTTGCACCATCTGCTGCTGGTCGCTGCCCTTCACGACGCTCTGAACCTGTTGCGACTGTTGAGACAGTTTTTCGATGACGTTGCGGATCTCGTCCGGCGCGTCGCCACTGCGGCAAGCCTGTTCGGCGGCCTGGATGCTTTGCTGGATTTGAGTGAATCGCTGCTGGATTTCGTTTGCTTGCAACATGACGTACTCCTTTGCTTTGATGACGCATGATAGAAGCGTTTATCGGAGAGCCGATGAACGCGTGACAGTGACTTCATGGTAGCCTCGATCGCGGCCGAGCGGCGCACAAACGGTATGCATGAGCTGGTGACTTTCACTCTCAAGCCCGGAAAATATGCCGGATTTGATCCCAGACCGTACTGGAGTTGACCCGCTTACTTTGGCATGCAATAGTGCTTTTCCTTTTTGCCACGAAAGTGTTTGCATGCGTTCCTTCGTTCCCTCGCTCGCGCTGGCCCTGCTGGCGTCCGCATCCGCCCACGCCTTCGAGCCCGCCCCGAAAGCTGCTGCCGATGCCAACGCCGGCGCCATCGTCAGCCATATCAGCGCCGATTCGCTGCGCGGCCACCTGTCCTTCCTGGCCTCTGACCTGCTCGAAGGCCGCGCCACGCCGTCGCGCGGCCAGGACCTGGCGGCCGAGTACATCGCCGCCCAGTTCCGCCGCGCCGGCCTGGAACCGGCCGGCGACGACGGCTATTTCCAGACCTCGACCTGGACCTATGCCGAGCGCGACATGAGCCGCTTCGCGTTTTCCGTGCGCGGCATGGGCCAGGCCGTCGAGGTGCCGGCCGGCGCGGTTGACCTGCGCCTGCAGGACGGCTTGACGCTGAAGGATGCGCCGGTCGTGGCCATGCCCTGGGATGAGGCGATGGCCAATCCGGCGCGCGCCGACGGCAAGGTACTGGTGTTGACGCTGCCGGCGGACCGCCGCGCGGCCTACGGCGGCCTGCAGAAGTTCAGCGGCAAACCGGCGCTGCTGGTGCTGGTCGACGCCAGCCAGAAGCAAGGCAGCGGCGTCAACGGCTGGCTGCTGCCGCAGGACGGCGCCAAGCCAAAAGAAGCACGTCCGACCATCGTCGTGTACGACGCCCAGGCCGCCGCGGCGCTGGCCGCGAACGGCGCCACCGCCACGGTCGACGTGCCGGCGCCGAGCACGCGCCCGGTCAAGCTGCGCAACGTGGTCGGCGTGCTGCGCGGCAGCGACGCCAAGCTCAATGACAGCTACGTGATCCTGAGCGCCCACTACGACCACCTGGGCGTGCGCAACGGCGACGTCTACAACGGCGCCAACGATGACGGCAGCGGCACCGTCTCGGTGATCGAGATCGCATCGAGCCTGGCGGCGCAGAAGACGCATCCGAAGCGCAGCATCGTCTTCATGACTTTCTTCGGCGAAGAACTCGGCCTGTTCGGCTCGCGCTACTACGGCAAGTATCCGATCTTCCCGCTCAAGGACACCGTGGCCGGCATCAACCTCGAGCAGATCGGCCGCACCGACGACAGCGAAGGCCCGCACGTGGGCATGGCCAACCTGACCGGCTTCGATTACTCGACGGTGACCAGCACGCTGCAGCGCGCCGGCGACAAGGTCGGCGTCAAGCTGGTCAAGCATCCGCAAGCCAGCGACGCCTACTTCGGGCGCAGCGACAACCAGTCGCTGGCCGATGCCGGCGTGCCGGCGCACACGCTGTCGGTGGCCTACGAGTTCCCGGATTACCACGGCAAGGACGACAAGTGGCCGAAGGTCGATTACGAGAACATGGCGCGCGTCGACCGCATGGTGGCGCTCGGCCTGGAAGCGATCGCCAACGACCCGGCGCCACCGCGCTGGACCCAGGTGCCGAACGCGGCGCGCTACCGTGAGGCGGCGGCGAAGCTGAAGTGACGTGTCGCCCCGGCGCATCGCCTGTCGCCCCGGCGGAGGCCGGGGCCCAGGTCTTCGATGCGTCACGCGAGCATAAACCTGGGTTCCGGCCTCCGCCGGAACGACGGCTTCAGCGTGCGCTAGGCGTGGCAGGCGCTGTCACAGGCTCGAGCGGCGCCAGCCCGCGCAGGCGCAGCGCCACCAGCATGGCCAGGCCCAGCACGCCGCCCAGGATGCCGACCACGCCGGCCCAGCCGGCATGGCCCCAGATCACGCCCGACAACCAGCCGACCACGCTCGATCCGAGATAATAAAAGAACAGGTACAGCGCCGAAGCCAGCGCCTGCGGCGGCCGCGCGCGCCGTCCGACCCAGCTGCTGGCCACCGAGTGCGAGGCGAAGAAGCCGAAGGTGAACAGGCCCATGCCGGCCACGATGACCGGCAGCGACGGCGCCAGCGTCAGCAACAGGCCGGCCAGCATCGCCGCCATCACCATCCACAGCACGTTGCGCCGCCCCAGGCGGTCGGCCAGCTTGCCGGCCCAGACCGAGCTGAAGATGCCCAGCAGGTACAGCACCGACAGCGCGCCGACCGCGCTCTGGCGCATCGCATACGGCGGCGCCAGCAGGCGGTAGCCGATGTAGTTGTACATGCTGACGAAAGCGCCCATCAGCAGGAACGACAGCGTGAACAGCCAGGGCAAGCCGGCGTCCCGCATGTGCTGCGCGGTGCCCCTGAGCAGGGCGCGCACGCCGCCCTCCCCCGGCCGCCAGTTGTTCGAGTCCGGCAGGCTGCGGTTGAATTCCCAGGCCGCGTACAGCCCGGCCACGCCCATCGCGCCCATCGCGATGCGCCAATCGTAGAAATCGCTGATGACGGACGACAGCACGCGCCCGGCCATGCCGCCGAACGCGCTGCCGCCGATGTACAAGCCCATCGAGTGACCCAGCGACGGCCCTTCGATCTCTTCGCTCAGGTAAGCCATGGCGAGGGCCGGCATCCCGCCCAGCAGCAGCCCGAGCAGGGAGCGCAGCACCAGCAATTGGGGAAAGTCGTGCGCGAACGCGGCCAGCAGCGTCAGCACGCCGCCGCAGAACATCGACGCGGCCATCAAGGGTTTGCGCCCGTAGCGCTCGGACAGCACGCTCGATGCCAGCAGCGACACCGCCAGCGCGCCGGTGGCGACCGACAGCGCCAGGCTGCTCTGCGCCGGCGTGAGACGGAAATCGTGGGCCAGCAGCGGCATCAGCGGCTGCACGCAGTACAACAGAGCGAAGGTCGAGAAGCCGCCGAAGACCATGGCGCGGTTGATGCGCTTGAAGGCGGCGCTGCCAGCGGCGATGCGGGTGTGAGACCGGGGGTGCGACATAAGGGAAATCCTGGAACAGACTCCCTTATGATAACGCCGATCGATGACGGACCTGTCCATACAAGCCCGCACCGGACGGCGCCTTACGGATACTCGGCGTCCAGCTCCGAGCCGGCAAAGTTCTCCAGCTCGATCACCAGCTCTTTCAATGGCGTCTGGTCGGCCAGGTGGCGGATCAGGAGACTGTTGCGGTAGCTGTCGATGCGCTCGGCCACGATCGCCTTGTGCGGCGCCGGAATCGCCTCCAACAGCGCGGCCCAGCCGGATTCGAAGCCGGGCTCGCCGCCGGCCGCCTTCTTGCGCACCGATTGCACCAGCCGCTCGAACTCTTTCTGTCCGGTGCGCGCGACGATGCGTCCGGTTCCTTCGACGCCGAACACGATCGCCAGCGCGATCACGCCCTCGGCATTGATGTCCGGATCTTTGATCGCGCCTTCCCAGTGATGGCGGCGCAGCCACTGGGCCGCGCGCACGATCGCCTGCACCTGCTGGCGCTGCTCGAGCTGGCCGAGGTAGCGCTGCCAGCCAGACCAGGTTTCCCCGGGGTCGGCCGTGCAGATGTCGACGAACAGCTCCTTCAGGCGCCGCTGGCTGTATACCGGGTCGGTGTCGTACTCGCCGACCAGGGTGTCTTCCGGCATGGCCGCGAGTTCCTTGATCAGGCGGAAGCCCTGCTGGAACACCAGCTCGGCGCCTTCCGAGACCAGCAGGCCGATGGCGGCTTCGTCGCCGACCGCGTCGTCGGTTTCGTCTTCGAGCAGGTGCTCCAGGCCGAGCGAGACGCCGCCGATGGTCAAGAGCTGGGCGCGCTGGATGCCCTCGGCGGTGCGGTCGTTGGTGAACTTCTCGGCCACCATCGCGGTGATGCCGGACAGCTCGTCGGCCAACGCCGCCGCTTCGTCGGCGTCGGCCTTGCCCGGGATGAGCTTGATGGCGCGCACCAGGCGCGGCGGTTTTTCGATGACGATCGCAGGCAGCATGTGGGCGTCGCTCACGAGAAGATGTCCGTGCCCATGCTGCGGCGGCTGCTCCTGCGCGGCTGGCTGCGCACCGACGGCACCTGCTTGCGCAGGCGGTACAGCAGTTCGCGCGTGCTGCGCTGCTCGAACTCGGTCTCTTCGTCCGGGTCGTCCGGCAGTTCGAGGTCGGCCAGGTCATGGGTGTTGCGGAACTGCGGGAACAGCTCGAGCAGCGAGCGCTGCCAGCCATCCTCGCTGGCCTTGGCCAGGTCGATCGCCAGCGGCACGACGTCGCTGTCCGTGGTCGTGTGGATGTTGACGTGCGCGCCGCGCTGGTTGATCTCGCGCGCCGTTTCCAAGATCTCGGCCGGCGCCAGCGACCACAGGATGCCGAAGGCGGTGGCGCCGAAATCGGTGCTCGACGCCTCGCTCAGCAGCTCGTGGCGGCGCTCCTCGTCGTCGGTCGCGTAGACCACGGCGTGGATGTGGTTGAACAGACCCTCGGCGATGCGCTCGGGATCATCCTCGATCATGTTGTCCGGCCAGGTCGCGGCGATGTAGGCCAGGCTCTCGGCCCAGGCCTTGGGCGGCACCAGCAGCGTCGCCAGCGAGGTCTTGGCGCCGTCGAAGCCGGCCAGGTGCAGCGCAGTGACTTGCGGAGGCAGCGTCGACAGCACTTCGGCCACCGCGTAGTCGCCGTGCTCGTCGGCGGCGTGCGACAGCGCTTCCTCGGCGTGCTGCAGCGAGCCGGCCAGCACCAGCTCGCCGACCTGCTTGGTCAGCGCCGGCAGGTTTGCCTTGTTGGCGCCGGATTTGTCGTCGTCGCTCATTCGCGCTCACCGCCTTCCGGGTCGAAGATCTGGGCGAAGTCGTCGCCGACCGCGGTTTCATCCAGCTCGTCGTCGTCGCCCTCGTCGTCGCGCGCCAATTGGTCGAGCGACTGGTCGTCGTCTTCCCAGCGTTGCTGGTTCTTGTACAGGAAGGCGGTCACGATCGCCTGGCGCGCCAGTTCCGGATGGTTGGCGCAGATCGACTCGTACATGGCCTTGCCTTCGCCGTCGTCGCCGCAGTTGGCCATCGCGAACACGCGCGCGGGATCGCCGTTGCCTTCATAGTCGACGGCTTCGCGCACCAGACCCTTGGGGTCAAGGAAGCGGATGCAGTCGACCAGCGCGAAGGCCATCATGTTGACGTCGTCAAGGCCGTGGCCGTCCGCATACTCGGACACCAGCGCCTGCACCATCATGTCGTAGTTCTTGCGATTGGGCGGGTCGCCCAGCGTGCCTTCGATCTGGCCTTCCAGTTCGCGCGACTGGAATGCGAATTCAGGATGTACTTTTTTCATGGTTTAACTCGTCATCAAATCTGTAGATTCACGCCGTTCAGGGCGAACAGGGAGCGCCAGAGCTCGAAGGCTTCGCCCTCTGCGTCCAGCACGATGCGGTGGTTGACGCTCTGGTCGTACTCGCTGCGCTGGGCCCGGTCCGACAGCACTTCATAGGCCTTGGTGACGGCCTTGAAGCGCGCCTCGGCGCCCGCCGCCTGGTTGCGGTCCGGGTGGTAGCGCATCGCAAGCGAGCGGTAGACCTTCTTGATCTCGTCGTCGGTGGCGTTGGGCGCGACGCCAAGGATCGCGTATAAATTTTCCAATTGGAACTCCCCGGCAATGGCCGAAAGGGCGGTAAAAGAGAGATTATCCTATAGAAAACGACATCTTGACAGGCGGCGCCGGTAGCCCCAAGTATCGGATGACGCATCGGCGCGGACCGTGCGCTTGCCAACATAGCGCCCGCCGGTTTCCTGATGGCTGCCCATCTACGGTAAAATGCCCGGAATATTACCCATCCAAAACACCATTTCATGAGCAACGACAAGAATGCCACGGCGGGCGTCCCGGCCCTGTCGTCGAACTTTGTGCGCGCGATCGTCGAATCCGACCTCGCGTCCGGCACCCACAAGCGCGAAGGCATGCCTTCGGTCATCACGCGCTTTCCGCCGGAACCGAACGGCTACCTGCACGTCGGCCACGCCAAATCGATCTGCCTGAACTTCGGCCTGGCGCGCGACTACCTGGGCCGCTGCCAC
>Ga0308160_10003314_pt1 | contig 18275 bp, 29 predicted proteins | sample PhyFR1_FD_201036 | JGI IMG/M metagenome (GOLD analysis project Ga0308160, IMG submission 201036) | Phyllosphere microbial communities from UC Gill Tract Community Farm, Albany, California, United States - DLSLF.R1 | ecosystem: Host-associated > Plants > Phyllosphere > Unclassified | place: USA...
GTCTGGAGATGGAAGAACCGTGTTCAACGCCCTTAATGCGGAAGATGCCCCGCAGCCACCGAAGGTCCTCACCACGCCTCTGGAAATCGCCGGCACCTTGCGGATGCTGCAAGACAGCCATGACCCGCTGATCATCACCTTCCACGAGCGCAGCCAGCGCTTCCAGAGCTATCTGGTGGACGTCAACCGCGACAGCAACACGCTGGCACTGGACGAAATGATCCCCCGTGATGGCGAACGCTACCTCGAAAACGGTGAAGCCTTCCGTATCGAAGGCTTCCACGACGGCGTGCGCGTCGCCTGGGAAAGCAGCGGCACCCTGACCATCAGCGAAAAAGATGGCCACCGTATCTACACCGGCAGCCTGCCGGACGAGGTGGTCTACCATCAGCGCCGCAACGCCTTCCGCGCCGCGCTGAAGCTGGCGCAATTGGTGAACATCGAACTCGGCGGCGAAAAACTCAAGGCGCCGGTCAACGGCAAATTGCTGGATATCTCCGCCACCGGCTGCAAACTGCGCTTTGAAGGCGACATCTCCGAGCGGTTGCAACTGGGCCAGGTCTACGACCGCTTTATCGCCGCCCTGCCGTTTGGCAGCATGACGACCTCCGTCGAACTGCGGTACCTGCACTTCGAAGACAAGATCAACACCACCTTCGCCGGTGTGCGCTTCCACAACATGAGTGGCCTGGTGCAGCGCCAGGTCGAGCGCTTTGTGTACCAGTTACAGCGTGAAGCGCGACGCTTCGACAAGGATGACGATTTTTAATCCTTAAAGATCGCGGCAAAAAAAACGGGCAGATCCTTTGGGGATCTGCCCGTTTTTGCTTTCAGGGGCGCGCCCTGCTCAAGTCGTGAGGATGCTCCTCCGGCCCCAGGGGTTCCGGTGGCCCAACAAAGGCGGGCTCATCCACCGGCGGCTGCGGATCAACTTGCGGCTCGGGGTCGGGGATCGTCTGCATCTGCTCCTGTACCACTTGCTCATCGACGCGCGGGTCAAGCGCGGCCACCAGCGGCGAACTCGACATGCTGTCGGGCATCGCCACGTGATGCAGCGGTGCGTCTTCCACCTGATGCAGGTTGGTCACCGCCTTCGGCCGGATGCGCCATACCAGGATTAACGCACACAGGCTGAAGAAGGCATACAGCATGTGACTGCCGAACATCTTCATGATCACACCGGCCAGCAACGGCCCGATACTCGCGCCAACGCCGTAAGTCACCAGCAGCATGGCGGTCAGCGACACCCGACGATCGCCTTCCACATGGTCATTGGAAAACGCCACCGCCAGCGGGTACAGGCAGAACTGCACCAGGGAACACAGGAATCCCGCGACGAACAGCACTTCCAGCGGCACCTGGGTCATGATCGCCAGCGGTAATGCCGCCACCGCCAGGCACAGGGCAAAGCAACGGATCAGCAGCGCACGGTCATAGCGATCCGACAACCAGCCCAACGGCCACTGCACCAGCAGCCCGGCGAAAATGCAGCTACCCATGAACAGACCGACTTGCTCCGTGGTCAGTCCCTGCTGGGATGCATAAAGCGGCGCCAGGCCGTAGAACGAACCAACGATCAGCCCCGCGCCCAACACCGTACTCAGCGACTGCGGCACGCGCTTTATAAAGAAGCGCGGCTCCATCGGCGCCGGATGCAGGGGGGCCGGGTGAATGCGCCGAGTCATGGCCACCGGCACCAGGCACAGGGCAAAGCACAGCGCCACCAACATCAGCAGTTCAAGGCCGAGCTGGGGATGCATGACCAAAATCAGTTGACCGAGCACCAGCCCAAGGTAGGACGCGATCATATAGCCGCTGAACACCACGCCCCGCTGCTTGGCATCCGCCTGCTCATTGAGCCAGCTCTCGATGACCATGTACTGGCACATCATGCCCAGGCCGACAATCATCCGTAGCACGATCCACGCCGGCAACCAGTCGACCAGGCCGTGCCCCAATACCGCAGCGCCGACGATACCGGCGCAGGTGGCATAGGCACGGATGTGCCCGACACGGGCAATCAGGCGGTGTCCGATCTTGCCGCCCAGCACCAGACCGAAGTAGTTGGCCGCCATCAGCGCACCCACCCACAGGCTGTCGACATGGTCGGCCGCCAGGCGTAAAGCCAGGTAAGTGCTGAGCAGGCCGGAGCCGATCAGCATCATCAAGGAAGCGAAATAAAGGGCTCGAAAAGATTTCCAGATCTGGCGCATCGGCGTTCCGAGCGGCTCCTTGCAGTTAGAAACAGGGCTATCGGCATGATAGTCCCGGGTGGCAGGTTCCGGACAGGCGGCAGAGGCTGTTTCCGGGGATTATTTTGCTTAACCGCTCAGACGCTGCCGGGTGGCGTGCAAGGTACATCGTTACGATAAAAGACACGACGCACCTGCTGTGAACCTCGATCGGCGGCAAGGTTCGATTGGTAGGTGAAAAGACCGAATGCCAACAAAAAATGTAGCCCAGATGCAATACGCGCAAAACAGATGTCGAGTGTCCAGGGCGCAGGCAAAAAACGAAGTCGTTGGAAAGATCGCAAAGGCAGAATTTATGAATGGGATTATGAGAACGGCAGAGTCGAGCTATACGACAAACAAGGCAAGCACCTGGGGGGAGTTCAACCCAGGAACAGGAGAGCGAACAAAGGACGCTGAACCAGGACGTACCACATCAAAGTGATATTGGAGGGCCAAGATGTTTTTAGAAATTACGGGGTTTCTCGCTGACGCCAACGAAGATGACTCAATTAAATTTGAGCTCGATATAAGCCCTGAGTTTCAGCAAGCGGTTATGGAGGTGCTGGGCTGGAAAAGTTTGGCGGCGGAGGCCGACGGAGAGCTTCCACTAACAGAAAACCAAGTGCAGCAAATTGCCTTAGCAATCAATGAACAATTGCCGATGAGCTTGGACCTCTTCATCGGGGTAAGAGCATAGCAACGACGATCATGACCGCCCGCCTGACATCGCCTGAATATCACCGATTGGAAGTGAGTATTCAGGTAATGGGGCTCGAAATCCAAACCGTAACCAAGCGGTGGGGGAAATCTCTCACTCCGTAGCACAACGGATAAGCATTCTTCGTCACCATCCGGCGAAAAAAGTCTCACTAGGTCAAACCTTAGCGGGGATTTTTTCTGCCTGAATTGTTACTGCTGCACCCACGCGGTCCACATGAGAGCCAAGAGAAGAAAAAAAGCGCTACAAGCCTTGAATAATATGGTGTCCCAGGGCCGGTTCGAACGGCCAACCTTCCCCTTAGGAGGGTCATATCAAGCCCAGTCACCATTGAGGTAGCCCAGCATTTATTGGCCTTAGCGTCCGGTTGTGTCCGTAAAAACGACCCCGTATAGTTCTTTTTGCACCCACCATGCACCCATGGGAACAAATTGAAAGAGAAGCTAACAGCCAAACTGCTGGGATCACTGCAGGTCACTGGCAACGAATACGAAGTTCACGATACCACCGTCGGCGGTCTATTCGTGCGTGTTACTGCCGCAGGTGCAAAGTCTTACGTCGTCTCCTGGGCCCGTGGCCGGAAGAAGACTTTAGGCCGTATCGGCATTCTCACGCTTGATCAAGCGCGCACTGAGGCCACTCAGTACCTCGCAGAAGCCCGAGCACATGGAGAGCCTCTGGCGGTCACTCAAGGCCGAAGGGGCGCCACCCTGCCCTCCTTGCGCGACTTCATTGATGACACCTATATGCCGTGGTTCAAGGCTCATCACAAAGGCCACGAGAAGACGCAGCACACCCTAAGCAATAACTTTGACCCAATCATGCCCCAGCGCCTGGACGCGATCACCGGGCGAGACCTAGAGCAAATACGCACCGGATGGATGCAGGCCGGCAACAAGGCCTCGACGGTGAATCGAAAAATGGGCTCGATCAGTGGTGTTTTCAGTCGTGCCGTTGAGTGGGAGTAAATCGATACACACCCGTTGGCCAAGCTGAAACAGCTCAAAGTCGATTCAAAGGGGGTGATTCGCTACCTTGTTGCTGACGAGACCAAGCGTCTACGCGATGCCCTGGACGCTCGGCAGGATGAAATGAGGGCCGAGCGCGAGAGTGCAAACACCTGGCGGACGGACCGCCATAGAGAGCCCATGCCAAGCCTGCTCCTACTGCCCTTCACCGATCACCTGAAGCCGATGGTGTTGATATCGTTGAATACCGGCATGAGGCGCGGAGAGCTGTTCGACCTGCAATGGTCAGCGGTGAACTTCAACACGAAGACAATCACAGTCGCCGGGGCAACCACCAAGACAAGCGATACGCGCCACATCCCGATGAACGAGGAGACCATTGGTGTGCTGGAAGCCTGGAAGAAGCAGGTGAGCAAGTCGCCGTATGTGTTCCCAGGTCAAGGTGGCGGTCGCTTTGAGGACGTCAAAAGCGCCTGGCTCAAGTTGCTTGAGCGGGCGCAGATCGACGGATTCCGCTGGCACGATATGCGTCACGACTTCGCTTCACGCTTGGTAATGGCCGGCGTACCGCTCAACACAGTACGGGATCTGCTGGGGCACGCCGATATCAAAATGACGCTGCGCTACGCGCACTTGGCGCCAGGGACAAAGGCGGCTGCAGTGGAGCTGATTTAGAATGGCGGCTCGAATGGAACGATGGTTCGACTATCCTTGTGTTCTTCTACGTGCTCGAGCAGATAAGACCACCAAATACGGATGTTAAAGCGGTCAATGCGACCAACACCATCTATCTCCCAAAAAGTTTCCATGATGGTTGCATCTGTAGCGAAGAAAACTTTAGACGCCTTGATGGTTTCCCAGATTCGCTGCTCTTCATAAGTGAGCAGCGTAGGAAGGTGATAGCACATATTAATGAATCGTTCGCTTTCATCGGTCGACCATACTTCCGTGACGGCACTGGAAAGCGACCAATTGCTTGTCTCATTGTTGTGGAAAAAAGGAGCATCCAAATCAAACGCAATTTCTTCGATTGCCGCCTCAACCACTCCCGTAATGGATTGGCGACGAATACGCGAGATCATCTCGATCATCATCTTCACCTTCGGGTCAAGACGTAACGTCAAGGTCTCTGTCTTCCGTGCGCCCTGGTTGGGCTTGTTCTTAGCCATCTCATCTGCACTCATCAATTTACGCATAAATCGAATCGTACCTTTTGCGTCCACCCAAGTCCATGCGCTCATAATCATCCTGTGATTGCAGTTGACTACATGCAAATACAGCAATAGGATTATCTCGTCGCCCGATCAATTTCAATGGGCATCTGGAGATACCTATGGAACAAGCACACCAAATCGCCCCCCTTTCGGTGAGCGTCGAAGAATCTGCCCGCATCCTGGGCATCTCGCGCTCGGCCACCTACGAGCTGATCGCTCAAGGTGAAATCAAGACTTTCAAAATCGGCCGCCGACGCCTAGCACTGGCATCCGAACTGAAGGCTTTTATCGAGCGCGCAGCAAAGGTCGGCGCACGGTGAAGTACGAAAAGAATAATGAGTGGGGGTTGCGCAGGGTCGCGCAAGAAATTGCCAAGGCGGTGTTCGAGCACCGCCTTAGCGAAAACACACTGGATAGCACCAACGTGAAGGGCAAACTATGACACGTCATTCTTCAACAGAGCAAGACTGCAAGATGATGGAGGCCCTGCGAAACGGGCCGGTATCGACCATCGAAGCCGCCAAGAACCTGGATATCGTCCAGCCCCCCAACACCATCCGCCGCCTCAGGAAAAAGGGTCATGAGATCCGCACCTATTGGACGCACCAGTCCACCGAGCCAGGCCGGCCACCTCACCGAGTGGCCAAGTACATCCTGATGCGCGAAGCGTCGTAATCCAGAGCTCGTAGAGGTCTCCGCGGTTTTGCGGCGACCTCTTGCGCCTGCCTGCGAGCTGCTGGCGGGCTTCGGCCCGTTATTTATCCAGCCGAATTACGCTGAGGTCGATTCAGTGGAATGCCTAGCCACAAAACTACTTAGCCGCGGTGACGCGGTGAGCATTGAGTGTGGGCAGCTCGTCATTCAACCGGCGAGCGGCAAGCCCGTACCGCCTGATTGGATCAACACCAACCGTGCCAGGCTTTGCCGGAAAGCGCTTATCTCATTAGGCCTGGATGCTTTCGAGTACACGGATTATTCAACTGGGCACTATGGCAAAACCCGGAGCGCCGGTATCACGCTGAGATTCGTCTCGCTAGTAAATGGGCAGTCTGTATACGCCGTTTTCAATGCAGACCTGACCCGTCAGCGGAACACGGCCGCAGCTAAGGCTGGCGCGCTGCTTCCCAAGGGACAATTCCGCATCGGCAAGCGCAGCCACTTCTACAAGTTCTGGATGGGGACCGGCCTGCCTTTTCCTCGGCGGCTAGCGGCTATGCACGATTACATGGGGAAACTGCGTAGCGTCATGCTGACCGGATTGCTGACTGACGACCGAATTAACGCCGGCAGTCTTGCGCCTATCAGCCTGAGTACCGAGCAATTCAGAAAGGCAATTTTGCCGGACAACTTCCGGACAATATCCGGACAACTGCCGGACAACTTCCGGACAAGAGCCCCGGACAAGGAAAACGCTCAAGCCCATGCAGTGCGCGGGTTACAGCCGATTCCAACTACGTGCGTTTCAAACCACGAAAACAAGTTAATAAGAAAGGACGAATATAAGACAGCTTCCATAACTGATTTACCTATCCCTAAGCCTCCTCAGGATCAGAGTGTTGATGAGTGGTTGGAGGCATATAGCTCGACCTGATGCACATTACTAAGAATTTACCCATCACCCACCAATGAAAAAGGGCACCACCCTGTGGCGGGGTAGTGCCCTTGATGCTGCAAAGGTGTCGTTGTTACCAGCCCTACTCCAAAATCACCGTGCGGTATTGCTGATCACCGCCCAGGTCATCCGAGCCGAACAGAGCCTGATTGACGGCTTTCCTGCTCTCAAGCAGCAGGTCATGCTCATCATGAGTGCCAATGTCCGCCGCAACCCACTCAGGGAGCTCCTTGCGGCGACGCATCTCGTTCAAATGCGTCCACCACCGGGTAGCGCGTGTGCGTTCGGCAGAAATCGCCTCGGCCGCCACTTCGTTCGCATCATCCAACTCGTTTTCCATGCACTCACACCACTGATAAATTTTCGTGGACCAGTCATTCGACTCGAGGGTGCCGAGTTGCGCGAAAGCGTTGCCGGTACTGGCTTCGGGGAAGTGCTGGAGCATCAGCGTGAAGATCGCGTGCATGTTGTCGAGCGCTGCCTGCGCTTCGTACAGGTCACTAATGGCTGTCTCGGCGATTGCCTTGTAGGAGCGGCTCATTGATCACCCCCGGCGCCCAGTGCAGCACACCCGACCAGCGCGGCGGCGATTTGCTCGCGGTTGCAGTCGGCGGTGTTGGCTCCGTCAGCGGCTAGGTTCCACGCAACGTCTACCAGGTTGCGGACGTGCTGACTGGTGCCCTCGGTCGCAAGTGCGGCATAGAGCACTGCCTCGAGCTTGCGCAGGACGATCTGGGCGCTTTCGAGATCCTCAAGCGCATCATGGGCGACTTCTTGAATGGTGCGGGCCTGGGCGCTCATAGGACACCCCCTAAGCATATCCCGCGTGAAGGGACGGCACCTGGCAGAACCTTGAAGCTGATGTCGCCCAGGATCTTCAAAGGGGCCAGCTCGGTGAGCTTGATGTTGGCCGGCAGCGCCATGGTGGCGATGATCTGGCCGCGCGCATCCAGAATTTGGATGGTATTCTGTATAGATTGCATGACGTGTGCCTCTAAGCTTCGTCGTGTGATCGCCAGGCCGCTGTTGACGCAGCGGCTTGGCACCTATTCTGTGATGGCTCAAAACTGAGCCATCGATTCAATCGGCTAGATCTTCAGCCGATTGCCGGGGTGAACGATCCGTTCACCTACTGCTTACCCTTCTCGCTGATCCAGCCCGCCGCCCAACTCAAGGGGTCTTTCGACTCCATCGGCTTAAGTGGCCTCCCGTCACGTGCTGCCTGCTTACCCTCTTCCTCCGTCTCTGTGTGTATCCACACCGTCGTGTTCTTGTAGCCTGCTGCTTTCTGCCGCTCCTTGAATGCTCGCTGGCGCAGGGTGTTCGGGCTTTCGGTTTTGTCTGCCATCTGATTGCCTCATTACCGGTAACGTCAAACAATACTGCCACGCCATTACCGGTAACGCAAGGACTGTTGCGCAGTATTTTATGTCAGCTGTCGGTCGACTAGATCTCTCTCTGCGGTGACTGACGCAAGCTGAATCTCAGGATTCACTTGGCTAAGATGGGACTTTTCAAAAATTCAATCCGCTCAGGCAATACAGATTGCAACTTACTCATCCCTCCCACACCGTGAACTATACTTCGCACCTGATCGCGAGGAATTTCAATAATCTCACTCTTAATTGAGTCATAGAAAATAAAGGCCTCATTCGTACGAAGCATTAACTGATATTTTTGCAGTGGCTTTTTCTCGCTTCCTTCCTCACGAAGCTGAACATTCACAGAGTAGCCTCCCCCATAGCCAAGTACCCGAAGGAGCTCGGAATACTTCACCGGTGAAAAAATTAAATAAATACAAAACACAAAATACAAGACAGTAAATATAATTGAGATCCAATAAACCAGCTTAGGCCTCAACATGGCCAACATCGCCAAAAACACGTAAAAAAACAGAAATATTGCTATCGGCAAATTAAACTCAATTTTCTCACCATTAACATTCTTCAAATCAAAAAAATATATTATGATCCATGCCACGCCCAATGCAAACGTAGCAAGAGAAGACGAGTAAATTACAACCATAGTATTAGATTGAGCCCTTGCCAAAGCGAATAGCCGACCAAACTTCAGCTGAGACTTGGGAACCGGCTGCTTAAAAACCCTAGAAACAGCAACAAAAATCTGAGGTATTAAATCGACATACCAAGCAAGCGTTTTACAAAAGCCAGCCACAATTACAAATACTAGCGCCCCAGTAAACAGTAAAAAAATACTGCCAAAAGCTACAGCAGGCCTCAAGTAAGGAATACCCTCTAGCGGAGGTCTAATTCCGTATTGAATAGCATAATTATAAGTAGCATACTCCGACAAATAACCTAATAACCCCGCCCCTCCGAGCACTCCGAGAAATGCGGACAAAACTAACTTAATCGGCAAAGACCAAGGTAGAACACGGCGAATCCATGTAACAATCCTTTCCTTATACATATTTCCCCACATCCATGGCTATTCACTAGGCTTGGTGTAATCACCAAATATATTTGAAGCATTTTCAACTAAGACCCCGGTCCCACCTAAAGGATCAAGCCCGCGCAGGTAAAGCCCAAGGAGGTGCATCCATGTTAATAAATCGAAGACTGCCGTCACTGTTCTCTAACCAAGTGGCAATGCGCCCCTCCACTGGCATCACCTCATCCAACGGGTATCCTAAAAAAAAACATTAGCATCTGAGCCATATCCTCAGCCTCCCAAGTTCCAAAAACAGGTGACAGAGACAACCCAGCCATTGGGAATACGCTAAAATTAATACCTTGAGGAGTCTCCATGGCCGCCAGCTCAGCCGCACCCTTTAAAAAACGCTCATGAACTTCTCGCTCGACGCTTGACAAACATTCATTATTGCAATACTGACAGCACGGAATAACCAACTGTCGATACGCCAACTTTGTACCATTCAGCAACGTAATTGGTTTATCCCAGAGCCCAAAATGATGTAGTAACCATTTCGGGAAAACGTGCTCTCGACTACTCTGGTTATTTTCTACATCACTACCACACAGGAAGCAGGTGGTTTCTGAGAAGTCGTGATCTCGAATAGCGTTATAGAGTGATGGGGTAGACACCTTCTGCTCCTTGAACTGTGACTACGTGAATCGGCATGACTCGCCATATTACAGCGCCATCGTGCTCCATTTGAATCATATTCGCCCGACAGTAAGCCGGGACAGGTGAACGCGCCGCTCCTACACCTCCATGCAAAGCCTGCGCTTCCCTTTCAATTGAAATAAAGGTGAAGTGTGACGCTTTGGTCTCACTGAGACGATTTGGTCTCACTGAGCGTGGCGGAAACACCACGGAGTGTGGAGAACAACAGCCGGTGGGGTTGCCAACGTCACCATACCTTTGCCGCAAGCCCCGGGACGGTGCCCTCTCCCTTTCCCTTCGAAACAGACCAAATGAGCCGACTCGGACCAAATGGCCGACTTCGAACCTAGAAAGCCAACGTAACAATCATTGTGCTTTCCACCTTGATTTGCCGTTGATGGTATGGCTATTTGTCATCAAGCTCACAAGGACGATCAAGCGATGGCTAACAAACGAAAGATCACCTACGCGTACCATCTACCCGGCTGGAAATTTGTAGGTGGTAATCGCGAAGCGCTCAAAGCAGGTAGACGGATAACTCCGGACGAGTACGAAGAAGAGATGATCGGCAGCCTCTTCTGTCCCGGGTGCTATACGAACGTCGAGCGCACACCCAAAGAGAAAGACCTGTTCACAAATCAACGTGACCCTTTTTATCGCCATCTGAGGCGGTGGAGCCACGTAGCCTGCGTACTTAGAGCGAAGAAGCCCGTAGGCAAGCGTTACGACACATGGGAGGAAGCGAGGCGGGCCGTCGAACACGAGCACCTGGCGGTCGTGAAGGAGTTCTTGCAAGAGAAACCAGAAATCGACTTGGTTCCGGGCGAAGAGTACGACGAAACCCCTGTCGAGGATGTAGACGGGCCGTTATCTGAAGTACCAATAGGCCGGCATCAGGGCGAATCGTTTGAGCTCCCCAGTAAAATCAGCACAGTGGCGGGCATATGTCGAAGCTTTGAGAAGAACAAAGACAAGTACTTTGTTTTGCCCGGTGCAATACATGCGGTCAAGCTCGCAGAGCTGCTCACAGAGATCTCTGACGTCGATTACAGTATTTTGGATCGCACTCAATCCCCTCGCCTTTACTACGGAAAGATCCTCACCAGTCACAATGCAGGGAGCTCCGATAATTCAATCCGGATGACCAGGCTAATTTGCAACTCTGCGGTGAAGGACTTTTACCTGAAGCTTCCAAACGGCTTCTGTCGAGACAAGGGCATCACCAACGATTCTGAAGGCCGTATTGTGATGTTCTTCGGGACAATCACCAGGAGCGGCATTGGCTTAGCAGCGACAAACCTTGCCTGGGGCGAAATTGCGTTGGTGCCCAAGAAGTACAACGAACTACTCATGCCTGAGTAAACCCAGCTAGCGCAGCCAGCCTGACAGCAGGCCGGAACAGGCACGCGACACGGTGATCCACCACTGGTGGAAGATGCGTCCAAATCTGGACGCATCAAATCCGCGCCACATTTTCACATCTCGCAAAACGTGGCGCGGAAACCTCACATACCGAAACGGTAGCTCAGCCCTCCCCGCTCCATCCTCAATCTGAGATCGGACTGAGCCGAAAACCCGGCTGTGTATCACTTTGCCTGCCCCCGACTTACTGCAACAAAAAACCCTTTCTCGATTCGGTGCAAACCAACTATTTCAGTCCCGTTTAATCCGGTTATGTGTATCACCTAGAGTGCACCTAAAAAGCACTGGATAAATGATCAGATCATGCCTAATGTGAGTTTTTGAGCCACTCAAAACCCATTCGAGGCAGCACCTATGAACACAGCTAAGCCCGCCCGAGGACGTCAACACAAACCAACTCGCTCCGAAGTTGCTGCCGCCTGGGGCCGCCTTCGCGAAGCCGCAGCAGACGGAAGCGTTCAAGCATCCGCCCTGCTGATAGCGCTCGCTGAAAACAAACCGGTCATCGCCATGGAATCGCCCGCCGCATGACTGATCGCGATAAAGCCGGCAAATGGAAGCCCGGACAGTCGGGTAATCCCGGCGGCCGATCCGGCCAGACGCAAGAGCTGCGCGCCCGACTCGCTGAAGGTGCAGACGCCGTAACAAAGAAGGTTCTGACAGCGGCCAAGAAGGGCGATATGCAGGCTTGCCGTCTGATCCTTGAGCGCCTGGTACCGCCAATCAAGCCAACTGCCGAGACAGTGTGCTTCGAACTCGACGACACCGACTTACCCAGCGCAGCCAAATCAATCCTTCGCGCAGTTGCCGCCGGCGAGCTACCGCCCGACCAGGGCAAGGCATTGATCGAGGGGCTAGGCGCTGTTGCCCGGGTAATCGAAGTTGCCGAGCTACAGAAGGCCGTCGAAGAACTCCGCGAACAGATGGAGGGAATGCGGCAATGAGCATTAAGTGGATGCGAGCCGAGCTCAAGCGAATTGCAGAAAAGATCGGCGCCGACGACGAAGAGACAGTGCTCGTTATGTTGACGGTGGTGGACTGCAGGGTTGATGCGGTTGAGGCGGAAATGGATTACCCCAAGACAGTAGGCCATTCGTTCAACTATCCCGTCCTGGGCGTACAGACGGTGATGCACTTCCCACTCTGCACCATGAACAGCAGCGACGCGGCCAATCTAGCAGAGGCGTTCATTCTCCACGTCCGCGCAACTGAAAGCCTCCGCCGTCCAGCCCCGGTAGGTGTGATGGATATGCGGCCATTCCCAAGTCCTGGTGCCCGGGTCTTCCCGCCCTTGGCTGACGGGAAAGACATCAAAAATCACGTCGCAGAACAGTACCAACTAATCATCGAGGCCCGCCATGAACATCCGTAGCCAGGTGGCCAAGCTGCGCCAGCAATCCGGGCTCACTCAGTTCAATCGTGACGTGCGAGAGATCAGCGCCCTTATGGACGAGTTGCACGAAGCAGCAGCCGGCGGTGGCGCCCGAGAAAACGTGTCCCTACTCCAAATCCTGAGCGAATCCTCAGACCAAAAACCGGCCGCCCCACGGCCAGACAATCAAAAGGTAACTCCATGAAAATCGGCAAACGATCCGTCCTCAAAGTTGGCTTGGCCAACCTCCATTACTCCGAATACGAGCACTCCCAGGTAGAGGCAAGAACCTTCAATATTCAGCGCCCCGATGGCACCAAAGGCACCTGGCAGGCAGGTGGCTTGCTGAAGTCTGTTCGCCATTTGCAGGGCTTGTCGCTAGAGGCGTTCAAGGACCTCGGAGAAGAGATCCTCTCGATTCGCGAGAACAAGGACCTCAACGCCGCAGCGATTGAGCGCAAGGGCAAGGAGCAGATTGATGGAATCATCCCCGCCCTGATGCCTGCGATGGAGAAGGCGGCAAAGGATATGCTCACGTTGGCCCAAACAGTGGCCAGCGGGTTTTCAGCGGTCACGCCTCGCGCTAGCTCGGACGTTGTTGGTTTCCTGGCTGATCAGGAGCTGCGAGCCATCGTGCGAGGCCTCAAGCCGGAAGAGCGCCAGCGACTAGTCGCTGAGGCGCGCGCAGGCGGTCACCCCGACGTTGTAGAGGCGGTGCTCAGGGCAAACCCAATGCTTTCCGGGCTATCGCCAGAGGCGGCTGACAGCCTTTCGCGTGCAGGCATTGCCGCATCGCGCGCCGAAGACATCGAAGGGCTCAAGCAGATGCTAGCGATCTACGACGACGTGCTGGCCACCGCCTCCAATGCTGGTGTCGCACTGAGCGGTATGGTCGCCAATTCGAATGGGTACACCGGCCGGTTTGAGAAGTGGCGATCGGGCTGTGAGGGTTCCGAAGCACTTCGCGAATGGCTGGCGAAAATGCCCACTCGCACCTCTGCAAAAGCGACCAGTGATCAATCCGAAGCGGCCTAACTGACCATCCGTGCGCTGCGCAAGTATTGGTAGCGCCGATCAGCCAGCTGATTCTTTGGGTAAGAAGACATGACGTTTCAAGAGCGCTTTACCGAGGCGTGCAAAACGCAGAAATTCACACCCTACGAACTGATCCAGGGGCCGGACGCCGGCTACACGGTGTGGGAGGTCCAACACGTCAGTGGTGGCCAACAGGTAACAGTCGACGGTCCCTTCTTCACCGAGGAAGAGGCCAGGGTTTCGGCCGACCTGCTGAGGGGGACATTCCGCGGCGCCCGAGCCAGCGAGGCAATCTACAACCGGGTATGGAACTACGACCCGCGCCAGGAGCAACTGACCATCGACCAGGCGCATATGTCGCGTGCAGTACTCGCCATTCGTCTTGGGCTGCCCGCCCCATCCACCCAGCCATAGGAGGCCCCATGGCCGCTACAGCAATCGAATACGCTCCGCTCACCACAATCAAACTGTACGGGCAACTACGGCAGTTCGGTAAGTCCTACCAGTTCTCCGTCCGCACGCCGGCCGAGGCCATCAAAGCACTGTCAGTGCAGATCCCAGGGTTTGAACGGTTTCTGTCTAACGCAAAGTCTCGCGGGCTTGTGTTCGCGGTGTTTCGAGGCAAGAAAAATATCGGAGAGGGTGAGCTGGGATTTCAAGGTAAGGGCGACATCATCATCGCCCCTGTGATCGTAGGCAGTAAGCGTTCTGGAGTTCTTCAAACCGTCGTCGGCGCCCTACTTATAGCGGCGTCATTTTTCACGTTCTGGGCGCCTCCAGTATCAGCCGGCCTGTTTGCATCTGGAGTGGGTATGGTCGCCGGCGGTGTGATCCAGATGCTCAGCCCCCAGGCCGGCGGCCTCAAGACCAGCGCAGCGCCGGAGAACACGCCATCGTACGCATTTGGCGCAGCCCGAAACACCACTGCTTCGGGCAACCCAGTTCCTCTGTGCTGCGGTTACCGGCGCTGGGGCGGGGCGATCATCAGTGCTGCGATTTATGCCGAGGACAAGGTTTAGTTCATGATGAATATTTTGCTTCGAGGCGCTGGATTTCAACCCTAATCAGATTGATTAATGCCTCGATTTCAACCGCGCTCTCGTGCACATTCTTTTCACTTTTGCTTGTCAAAATGCTAAGCACACCGTCCTTCGGGTCGAATTGTGGCTTGTGTACCTCAACCGCAAACTGGCTTACCAATATGCTAAGTCTTTTAGCGCGACCTACCCACTCATCGACTTTTTTCACGACCACCCGATCAAGAATTAGGCACTGTTCACTAAACACCTCTAGTTGCTTAGCTATAGGGTCTTGTTGGAGTTCTTGCTCCACAATTTCTGATTTTTTAACTGTCGGCAAATAGCGCCACCTTTTGGCAAGCCTGATGATGCTGCCTTCCACAGTACTAAAAGCAAGGTTCACATCCCAAAGGACAGCGATAGCCTTGCCATGAAGAAGCTCTTGCTTCCAGTTCGTCAGCCCTTTGTATGCCAACGCAGCTACTACCCCTGCAGCAAGAGCCTGGAATAAAGCAGAGATAGAGTTTATTAATGCAAATGCGTCCGGAATGCTGGAGAGCTTGCCACCACTCCAGATGGCCCAGACTAAAGCAACACACATGATAAGGAGCATAGCAAGCAGGACGTAAAAGCCGCCGGCATAAGGATTTTTCATGGTTTCAATCAACGGGACGATTTGAGGGGGGGGTGGGATGATAATAATGGCGCTCAACGATTTAAAGGGTATGCCTATCCAGATACAGGCTTATTTTGCCATTTTCGGGCTTTCTGCTTGATAAGTAACACCCATAGTGCAACAGTATTAGTAGAACGCCCTAACTGATACAGGCACCCATCATGTTCATCCGCGCATACCTCCGAGCCTCCACCGAAGAACAAGACGCCGGCCGTGCCCTGGCTTCGCTCGAGCAGTTCGCCAGCGACCACAACAAGGTCATAGCAAGCGTGTACTTGGAGAATGCCAGCGGCGCCACCGCCGACCGGCCTGAGCTACTGCGCCTGCTAAAGGATGCCCGCAAGGGTGACGTATTGTTGGTGGAGTCGATAGATCGCCTCTCCCGCCTGCCGGTAGACGACTGGCAAAAGCTCAAGGTGGCTATCGACTCCAAGGGCCTGCGCATCGTCGCGCTCGACCTTCCGACGAGCCACCAGGGGATGCAGGACACCAAGGGCGACGAGTTCACTGGCAGGATGCTGGGGGCGATCAACTCAATGCTGGTGGAGATGATGGCGGCCATTGCCCGCAAGGATTACGAGCAGCGCCGCGATCGACAGGCACAGGGCATCGAGAAGGCTAAGGCTGCTGGCAAGTACCAGGGCCGACCGGTCGATAAGGATCTGCACAAACGGGTCAAGGAACTTCTGAAGGCTGGATTGGGGATTCGGGCCGCGGCAAGACACGCGGACTGTTCAACTACGACCGTTTTGCGAATTAGAGACAGCGGGATTTAACCCTTACAAACGCTGTTCGGCTGTCGCTAAAAATACCAAGCAGGCTCCAGTCATATGTAGCATATAGGCCACAAGGTAATCTGGAACGGCAGTTGGTTCGGCCCCCTGCCCGTGACCGGCAAGATTATTTCGCCCGGTAGGCACCGCAGCCTCAAGCAAGCTTTTGAGTGATGTAAATTGAGTTTGCCAAAAGGCAGGGATCAGGCCATTTTCCATACAAACCTTGATCAGCGAGCTTGCGGTTTCCTTGCCAGAAACAGCCCATCCTCGCTTTACACAGATGGCTTTCATTAGGCTTTCGAAGGATTTCAAGCACTCGTTCAGTGCTTCCTTAGAATTGCCATGACGGTAATGTTCGTGGGCTTTCAAAAACTCATCTTGCGGCCCGGCGTAGAATTTATTCTCCAAAAGCCTGAGTGCTGGCTTTACCACCTCAGCGTGCAATAGCTGAGAGTCAACCCGTAAGATTTCACCGTTTACGAACTGATAGCCAACGCCATGCTCCTGGAAGCGCTTGTTGAGCTCATCGATGGAGGCATCCGCGATCTCATTCGCATTATTCCTCCACAAATATTGAGTTTTTCGACTAACTGTGTCGACCGCCCTGAAGCAAAGCTCAACGACATCAAGGGCTTGCTCCAAGTCTTCAGTTTGAAGGAAGAAATTAATTACCTCATCCGCAAGCACTCGTTGCCCGCGCTGCCGCGCTGTCGGTAAAGCGAACAGCCCATACTCCCGGCAAAGCAATTCGCTGACGAATTTCCAGCAATCTTGATTAGGGTGATCGTTAGGAAGGCCCAGGGCGTCGCACATCGCGTGGACAATCTGCACGCGAAGAGCATCCGGCAATTGATCGTATTGATATACCTCTGGCGTTTCGCCGCGGAGCTTTTTCTGACGCTTTGAAAAGATATCAAAAATAGCCACTACCCGACTCCCAGAGGCAAACAACGCAAGTCCGTGACAAAGCCACTGCACCCGCTGTGCACCCATGCGATAAGTACAAGTGCACCAACGCGTGCTGAAAGCCTTGAATAATATGGTGTCCCAGGGCCGGTTCGAACGGCCAACCTTCCCCTTAGGAGGGGGATGCTCTATCCAATTGAGCTACTGGGACAAATGACAGCCATCGGGCTCAGGGGCACTGCGACGGACGGCGTGCATGTTAACGGTCGAGTTAGGTTTTGTCATGTCGTCCGTGGGCTTTTTGAGCGTAGGCCGATACTTGCGAATGCGATCGTCGCTCAACCCTGTAAACACCGGCACATGACGCCATCGTGCAGAATGCACTGCGACAAAATGCCAGCATTGCAAATTGCAACCCGAAAGCCACTTAAGGTAGACTCAACCCTTTGATTTTATTGAAATAATAGATTGGCACGCGACCTGCAATGTTTCATGTGAACCCCCTCAGCCACGGCGTTAAACGGAGAACATGACCATGAACAGTGCCCTTCTGTTAGCCCTCAATACCGTCGCCCTGGCTGCGCTGGTGATGTTTCATTTCCAATCGACCGGCAGCAACGACCCCGCGCAGATCAGCCAGGCCGTGCCACACCATCTGCAACAACGCCCGCAACTGGCGGTGATGACCCCGACCGCGCAAGCGCCACTGCGCTTGGCTCAAGGTAGTCAGGCTTCGCCAGCCTCTGAACATTGGGTTTTCTGAGAAAAGCACTCATGAGCAAATCTGCCTGGCTGTTTCTGTGCCTGTTCATTGCCACCGCCGGGTTCGGCTTGGGAACCGGCCACACCACCGCACAGATTGCCAGCGGCGTATTCGCCTGCCTTCTGCTGCTGACGCTTATCGTAGGCCGACGCATCAAGTTCGACCCGATTTTGCGCTAGCCCGTTCCCCGCCCTACCTTATGTCGCCTCAACCTAGTAAATCAGCAAATTGCCACTAGTCTTAAACAACAGGGCAAAAGGCCAGTTTGCGATAGGATGTTCGGCCTCAAACCCTTATGCAGCCTGGTTCTGCGCGGAAATCGCCCTGGGCATCCCGCGCGAAAGATTTTTCCAACCAGTCCGCAAAAATGCAAATGAGTGCTGGCATAAAGCCTTTAGGCAGTTCAATATTTGTCACAGAATTGACGCCAAGGAACTGGCAAATCTGAGGCATGATGCGGCCTCTTTGCAATT
>Ga0308160_10003316_pt1 | contig 18264 bp, 12 predicted proteins | sample PhyFR1_FD_201036 | JGI IMG/M metagenome (GOLD analysis project Ga0308160, IMG submission 201036) | Phyllosphere microbial communities from UC Gill Tract Community Farm, Albany, California, United States - DLSLF.R1 | ecosystem: Host-associated > Plants > Phyllosphere > Unclassified | place: USA...
TGCAGCTCGCGCCCGACCTTGTCCTCGAACAGAATGAAGGTCTCGATCAGCACTTCGCGTTCGGCTGCCGCGATCACTTCAAAGACACGCGGAAAGAAAGCCTCGCCGTTCTCCAGCAGCGTGAATCGGTTTCCGCTTATCCAGTTTTCTTTCACGTGCATTGCTTTCGGTGGGTTGTTGTCCGGTGAAGCCGCTGCGACAGGCAGCCTTGACGCAGTGCAAGCTGCACGGGTCATGGAAGGCAATGTGCCTTAAAACGGCGGATAACGTCGTGCATTTGATCAACAATAAGGTAGATGGTCCCTGTTGCTCCGCCGATGCCCTTCAACGCGGAACGGAAAGCCGGCGAAAACCCGACGCCATGCACGAAAAAAATCATATGCGGGGCACGGAAGGTTGAAGGCGCAGTGCTTAGGCAGTAGACTCTGGCCGGGACTTGCCGGACGCCGCATTGCAGCGCGCAGCAGCATCTTCCTGCCTATAAATATCAATAAGGAGCAACACATGCAGACCCCCCGCCTCATCGCCGTTATCGCCGCCGCACTGATCGCCACTGGATGCGCCGGAATGAAGAACACGGCTGACACCAGCAAGGCTTCCCAGCAGGGCGCCGGCCAGGCGATGGACGACAGCGCCATCACCGCGCGCGCCAAGGGCGCCTTGCAGGCAGACCCGGAACTGAACGGATTCAAGATCGACGTCAGCACCAGCGCCGGCGTGGTCAAGCTCAAGGGCGACATCAAGTCGCTGGCGCTGCGCCGCAAGGCCGAGGCGCTGGTAAAGGCAGTACCCGGCGTGAAGTCGATCGACAACCAGATGATCATCACCGGCTAATCGGCCCATGGGCCGCCGCCGGCGGCCCGTTTCTTCCCTCTTTATCATGAAGTCATCCGCCGCCAGCGACATTCCGGGCCGGCTTGACCGGCTGCCCTGGTCCGGCTGGCACTGGCGCGTGGTCATGGCGCTGGGCATTGCCTGGGTGCTCGACGGCCTGGAAGTCACGCTGATCGGGTCCATCGGCAGCGTGCTGGAACGGCCTGACACGCTGGCCCTGAGCGCTGCGCAGGTTGGCTGGACCGGATCCATCTATATCGCCGGCGCCGTATTGGGCGCGCTGGTCTTTGGCCGCCTGACCGACAGGCTGGGCCGCAAGAAGCTGTTCATGATCACGCTGGCGGTCTACATGCTGGCCACCCTGGCCACCGCGTTTTCCACAAGCTTCCTGTTTCTTTCCGTCTGCCGCTTCATCACCGGCCTGGGCATAGGCGGCGAATACGCCGCCATCAATTCCGCGATCGATGAACTGATCCCGGCGCGGGTGCGCGGCCGGGTGGCGCTGTTCATCAACGGCAGCTTCTGGATCGGCGCCGCATTGGGCGCGGCGTTGAGCCTGGTGATGCTGGACGCACGGGTACTGGGGCCGGCGCTGGGCTGGCGCGCCTGCTTCGTGCTGGGCGCGGTGCTGGCGGTGGCCATTGTTCTGATCCGTCGCCATGTTCCTGAAAGTCCACGCTGGCTGCTGATGCATGGCCGGGAGGAGGAAGCGCGGCGCATCATCGACGCCATCGAGGCGCAGGTGGAACGCCAGCACGGCGCGCTGGCGCCGGCCGCGCCAGGCCTGCATGCCAGCGGCCGCGGCACGCCGCCATTGCGCGAAGTCTTTTCGCTTCTGCTGCTGGACTACCGCATGCGCAGCCTGGTGGTGCTGTCCATGATGGTGGCGCAGGCCTTTGTCTACAACGCCATCTTCTTTACCTACGCGCTGGTGCTGACTCGCTTCTTTCAGGTGCCGGACAACCGGGTGGCGCTCTACATCTTTCCCTTCGCGCTGGGCAATGTGCTCGGTCCCTTCGTGCTGGGCCCATTGTTCGACAGCCTCGGCCGGCGCCGCATGATCTCGCTGACTTATATTGCCAGCGGCATAGGCCTGGCGCTGATAGGCTGGGCCTTCCTTTCGGACTGGCTGAGCGCCACCGGCCTGGCGATCTGCTGGAGCGCGGTGTTCTTCATTGCTTCGGCTGCCGCCAGTTCCGCCTACCTCACCGCCAGCGAAGTCTTTCCGCTGGAAATGCGGGCGCTGGCCATCTCGATCTTTTATGCGATCGGCACTGGCACGGGGGGCTTCATTGCGCCGGTACTGTTTGGCTGGCTGATCGACAGCGGCGACCGGGCCTCGGTGGCCGCCGGTTATGGGCTGGGTGCGGCGCTGGCTATCTTCGCGGGCCTGCTGGCGATGCGACATGCGGTGCATGCGGAGCGCAAGTCGCTGGAGGAAGTGGCCAGGCTGGGATAGAGGCTGGAATGGGACTTGCCGGGTGCAGGAACGGGCATCCCATGCTCTGGTCCGGATGGTGTCGTAACTGGAAACTCGGCAGTGGCGCGGAGCCCATCGACGCTGTGTCGAACACCGCCATGATCCGTAGCTTTAATCGAATAAGTGCCTTGAACGGGAAGACGCGATCGGGACAAGTCTTTGCGCCACGGCTATGAGACGGTGCATTCCATTTCTTTAAATTTGTCCCGAATTCTCTCCAGCTCCTTGCAAACCTGTGCCATCTCTGACCGGAACCAGTGAAGAGTCAGTTCGGATTCAATACCTGGCGCGTCAAAAAGCATTTGCTCTGTCTCGAATAATAATTTGTCGAGTTCGCACCGGTCTGCTGGTAAATTGAGGTGACCGCGTTTTGCCTGTTCTTCAAGTGTCCGGGCTCGGGTAAGGGCAGGCATGTTCAGTTTCAGCGACATGTAAGTCTTGCTGGACCTAATGATTGCCTGCGCCTGCGCCTTGCTCGCCTGTTGATGCTGGTTCTGTGCCCATGCCATGTATCTGTTCGCCAGTGAGGGAACTGGCGGTTCAGCAATCTGATTCAGCGGCTCATTTCGCTCAAGCTCACAGGCTAAAAGCGTATCCTTGAGCCGGATGTTATCGGCGGATACCTGTTTTCCGGCTTCGTCGGTCAAGCTAAATTCTCCCTTACTGTTTGCCAGAACTTTGCGGAGTTCCGTGGATGCTTGCATTGCCTTGTCACTGGCATCACGTACAAGAGCGGTGATTTTGCTGCGCCATCCCGCTTTGAGCATGGGATCCATATCCCATTTCCAGCAAACCTTAGGTGTCTGATCGAGAAGACTGCCTATTGCGTGGCGATAGTCATGGTTGTCCGTGATGATGTGATTCAGCTGAGAGTGGTTTTCGTGTGCAGACGGATCCAATCCGAGAGGATTGCCTGGGGAGCTTATTGGCCTATTGATGAGCTGGTCCGCGTAACTGTGTTTGCCGGCCCGGAGAGCATCGCCGATCTGGGATGCTAGTGGGTATTGCCAACCTACATGGAGGGTTGCCAGGTAAGTTTCGTTTTTCCTAATCACCTCGGATTCCCGTCTGAGGAAAAGAAAATCTTTTCGTTGAATGCTTAATCCACCGGCCGCTAGCGCAAGGAGTTCGTTTTTTATTTTGAGATTTATATAGCGGGCACGCCAATCTCCTCTATCGAGGACATCTTTTATGGCCGCTACGCTATCGAGCTTATTCTTTTCGGAGTCAAGCCATGCGCGGATGATGACGCTTGTAACCGCTGGCTCATTCCAGTTAAGAACCGACCTCAACACCTCGCATTGGTTCACGCCACTTTCAATGAAAGTGCTGACTATGTCTCGGTGGCCTTGGTTTGCTGCGTTCAGCATTGCAGCGATCTCTTCGATATCTGCGCTCCTTCTGCCATCCTGGTTTTGTGCAGCATTTTTTTTGAGTTTGGCGGTTTTGTATGCGAGAAGTAACTCCACCACATCAGCGTGTCCCCCGTATGCTGCTAACGTCAGAGCAGCCGCGCGTTTAACGTTGACTGTGTTGGTGGAAGCACCCTTTTCAAGCAGTAGCCTAACCACGTCGACGTGTCCGTGGCGAGCGGCCAGCTTCAAGGCATTCCAGCCATCCTTGTCTTCCGCGTCGATGGGAGCACCCTTTTCAAGCAGCACCCTAACCACGTCGACGTGTCCGTGGCGAGCGGCCAGCTTCAAGGCATTCCAGCCATCCTTGTCTTCTGCGCCGGTGGAGGCACCCTTTTCAAGAAGCAGCCCAACCACGTCGACGTGCCCGTTGCCAGCGGCCCACTTCAAGGCATCCTTGCCATTTTTGTCCACTGCATTAATGTCAGCACCCTTTTCAAGCAGCAGCCTAACCACGTCGATGTGTCCTTTGCTAGCGGCCCACTTCAAGACATCCTTGCCATTTTTGTCCACTGCATTAATGTCAGCACCCTTTTCAAGCAGCAGTCTAACCACGTCGACGTGTCCTTTGCTAGCGGCCCACTTCAAGGCATCCACACCATCTATATTCACTGCATTAATGTCAGCACCTTTTTCAAGCAGCAGCCTAACCACGTCGACGTGTCCTTTGCTAGCGGCCCACTTCAGGGCATCCACGCCATCTATGTTCGCTGCATTAATGTCAGCACCCTTTTCAAGCAGTAGGCTAGCGATGTCAATGTGTCCGTTGCACGCCGCCCGCATCAAGGCATCCGAGCCGTCCTGATCTACCGCGTTAACGGAAGCACCTTTTGCAAGGAATAGCTTGACTGCATAGGTGTCCCCCCTCGTGGCTGCCATCATTAACACATTGTGGCCGGCTTTGTTTACTTTCCCCACGGAAGCACGTCTTTCAAGAAGTAGCTTCACTAAATCAGTGTGCCCATTACTGACTGCAATCATCAGAGCATTCCAGCCATCCTTGTCTACTGCGTCAATGGAAGCACCGCGTTCAAGAAGTAGCTTCACTACATCGCCGTGCCCGTGACTAGCTGCCAGTTTTAAAGCAGTCGGACCTTCCATGGCAATCGGATCTGTGGAAGCACCATATGCAAGAAGTTGCTTGACTATCTCAATGTGGCCGTGCATGGCTGCCATCATCAGGACATTCCAGCCGCTTTTATCTTGTTCATTAGCGGAGGCACCTTTTTTGAGAAGTAGCTCCATTATCCCGACCTGCCCGTTTCTTGCTGCCAGCGAGAGGGCAGTCGGACCTTCTTTGGCAGCGGCCGTTATGGAGGCACCATCCGCAAGAAGCAGTTTTACGACATCAACGTGTCCGTTATTGGCTGCAACCATCAGGGCATTCCAGCCGTCCTTGCTCACTGCGTCCACGAAGGCGCCGTGATCAAGAAGCAGTTTTACTACGCTAACGTGTCCGTTTTTAGCTGCCGCGATCAGGGCATTCGTGCTGTCTTTGAGTGCTTCGGTCTTGAAGGCCTGCTTTTGAAGCAGTAGCTTGACGATTTTCTGGTGTCCATTACACGCTGCCCACGTCAAGGCAGTCCGGTCCTTGTCGTCAGCCTGGTTGATGGAAGCGCCGTGCTCAAGAAGTAGCTCTATTAACTCTTCGTTTCCCTTGTCGGCTGCAAACATGAGGGCGGTCAAACCCTTGCTGTCTGTCTTTGCGACATCAGCTCCCCACCTGATCAGGTATTCAACAACGTCGGCATGCCCGCTTAGTACAGCCATCATCAGCGCGGTTTTGCCCTGTTCGTTGGCTGCATTGATTCTGGAGCCGGCCACAACGAGCGCTTTGATGATGTCAAGATCACCGCGTTCGGCTGCATACATAGTGGCATTCATGCCTTGTTGGTCGACACGATGAATGTCAGCAGAGGAACTGATATGCTTCTTCACCGCTTCAACAGTGCCTGCTTTCGCTGCCGTCAGCAGCTCTTCGCTCGGAACGACAGCGGTTTTTACGTCCTTGTCGGAGACTAGGCATCCTGTGATGAAGCGTATAAATCCGGTAACTCGTCTTTGAGCGGTGTTCAAACTGATCTCTGTGCGCCTGACATCAGCCAAGGGCAGCAACGAAAAAAACCATGGGCGGTAAGATAAGGCTGGCGGTTGCCGATCGCAAGAAGGTCTATGGCCTTGGTTAGCGTTTTCTCCGCCTGCAGGCGAGATCTTTGCGGGCAGTCGATTGGAAACATCCATGTCTTAACCTCAGTCTGATAGCCGCCACGAGAGCAAGACTGGCTTCATTGAGGCGGCTATTTACTTGCTAACAGCGTTGGCCATCTTGCAGGGTTGTTTTTGAACGAAAAATCCGTGAATAGGCGGTGCGCAAATCATCCGGGCCTATGGCCACGGCGTTATCGTGATTTATTTAACCCGGGAGCAACTAAACGTTCCGGCAACCGAATGAATTCTTCCTGATCCAGATTTCGCGCAGCGTTCAGTCGAATGCGCATGGCGGAGGAGCGGGTTCATCGGCCGAGAACATTCACTCTCTGGCGAAAACTATCCCAGGCAAAAAAGATGGCATCTAGCCTACGGGGCAGGGGAAGAGCGTGGCGGCACGCTGTGATCGATAGCCTGTATACCTGATGTACGTGCTGAAGCCCATGCCGGAATGGCAAACAGCTGCCTGCATGCCGGCAGTGCCTATCCCTTGAACCGGAATGCTATTTTCCCTCGCCCAGCGCCCGCTCCGCTTCCCCACTCAGCTTCCCCGCGAGCAGCCGCACCGGCAAGGGCAGCGCCTCGATATCACGCAGACCCAGCAGCAGGGTGCGCTGGGCCCAGGCATCCGTCAAACGTATCATCTTCAGCCCCATCGATTTCACATGCGGCTGTGCGGCCAGTTGCGGCAGCACGCCGATGCCCAGGCCTGTCCTGATCATGCCGCAGACAGCGTCGAAGCTGCGCACGTGTATCCTCAGCCGCAGCGGCTTTTCCAGCCGGCTGCTTTCCGCATGCAGGCGCTCGGCCAGCGAGGTGGCGTCGGCCAGGCTGACGAAGTCATAGTCGAGCGCATCGGCCAGCGACAGGCTCTTGCGCTGTGCAAGCGGATGGTCCCTGGGTGTGACCAGCACAAGCTGGTCGCGGCGGTATTCAAACACCGCCACGCCTTCGGTCTGGGTGCGTTCGGCGAAGATGCCGATATCAGCGCGGTTCTCGCGCAGCGCCGCCACGACTTCAATGCTGTTGCGCTCTTCCAGCGTGATGCGGATGCCGGGATGGGCGCGCATGAAGGCGCTCAGGTCGTCCGGCAGGAACTGGGTGATGGCCGAGGTGTTGGCCCAGATGCGGATCTGCCCGCGCAAGCCGGCCGCATAGTCCGACATCGCGCCCGACAGGCGCTCCACGCTTTCCAGCACGTCCAGCGCAGAGGCCAGGCCCATGCCGCGGGTGTTGTGCAGATGGATGATTACCGACATCTGCAATTGCTGCTGCAGCACAGTGCTGAGCTGGCGCACCTGCTTCGTGTGGGCCGTGCCGGTGGTGTCGCAGGCGCAGGCGCTGGCGATCTCGATCTTCTATGCGATCGGCACTGGCACCGGCGGTTTCATTGCGCCGGTGCTGTTTGGCTGGCTGATTGACAGCGGCGACCGAGCATCGGTGGCGGCTGGCCATACTGGCCGGCCTGCTGGCGCAGCGGCATGCGGTGCATGCGGAGCGCAAGCCGCCGGAAGAGGTGGCCAGGATGGGCTGATCACTTGAGGTTGATGCGCTGGCGCAGGAATCAGCACCGTGCAGTGCTTGTCCTCAACTGCGTGGTTACCGGTACAGCGAGCGCTAGTGGCGCGAAATTGGTTGATTCGCTAAACCTCGCACGCTTTACGGCGTATATTCAAGGAAACGGCCGGTTTGGTCCACAGCGAAATTCGCCGTAGACGACTCTCCGTGCGGTGATTATGAGACGGTGTCCATCTTCTTAAACTTGGTTCGAATTTTCTCGAGCTTCTCGCAAACCTCGCCCACCTCAAATCTGAACCAAGGGCCGGCCAAGTCGGATTCGATGCCGGGCGCATCCAAAAACAACTGCTGTGTTTCGGAGAATAACTTGTCCAATTCGTTTACAGCTTCCGCACTAGTCATGCAGCCAGCTATTACCTGTTTTTCAATATTCCCTGCCTTGGCAAGCGCAGGCATGTTGAGTTTCAACCGGCTGTAGGTTTTGTTGGATGCAAGGATCGCTTCTGCCTGTGCCTTGGTCGTCTGTTCATGCAGACCCTTTGCCCAAGCCATCAATTTGTCAAATAGTGAATCCACTGGCGGTTCAATAATCTGCTTCAGCCCTTCATTTCTCTCAAGCTCAAAGGCAAACAAGGTGTCTTTGAGACGGATATTAGTTGCCGGCACTGGGCTGCCGAATTGATCTGTCAAGGTGCATCCCAAATTTGAGTGAGCCAGAAATGCGCTTATTTCCCGGGTTGCTTTCGCGGCTTCATTCCGGGCGTTACCTACAAGCGTAGTGATCTTGCTGCGCCAGCCTTTGCTCAGCATGCTGTCCTTTTTCCAGTGGAAATAAAGTTCCGGCGACTGATCACGCAGCTGCCCAACCGCGTGCAGATATCTACCGTCTTCGCGGGTGATATGGTCAGGGTTAAAACCTTTTTTCCTTCTCAACCCAAGGGGGTTGGACTTTGTTTTTTCGGGAGCATTGATGACAGCGTCCACCACAGCATGGTTGCCAGACCAGTATGCATTACGAATTTTGCCTTCTTTTGAGATGTGACCATCGACAAAGCATTCTTTCAGTTTTTTTAGGATGTTTGAACCTAAACGCTGGGTTGTTTTGAGCGTGACAAGCTGCCCTTTTGTCAATGTCAATCCACCCTCGGCGAGTGCGTCAAGTGACTGTACAACAAAGTAGGTGCCGTCTGGAAAGGTTGTCAATGGTTCAAGCCCGCAGCAGTTTATAGCTTTTAATACGTCAAATTTATTTGTCTTCGAGTTTAACCACGCACGAACGATCGGTATCGTAATGTTTTGGCGATTGTGTTTCAGAATGGCGAGTAAAGCCTTATCCTGGTTTGCGCCGCCTTCAATGAGGCTGGTGACAGTTGAATAGTGGCCGTGCTCAGCTGCAAATATCAGGGCATTTTGCCCTGTTGTGCTCTCTTCATCGGCGCTAGCCCCATGTTCAAGAAGCAACTCAACAACTGCCGTCTGCCGTGACGGGCTGCTAACATCAAGGCATTGCTGCCTTCAGAAGCCTTTATATCCAGGTTGACCTTGTTTAGAAGAAGCAGCTTGACAACTTCCGTTAGTCCTTTTTGGGCTGCGTACATCATGGCAGTCATCTTGTGCTTCATATTGATTTTGTTGGCATCAGCGCCATTTGCTATGAGCTGCTTCACAAACTCAACGTGACCATTTTCGGCCGCGCACATAAGCGGCGTGCATCCGTTGTCTGCGGGCGCGTCAATGTCCACACCGGCGTTAATGAATGACTGGATAAAGTCAGTCTTGCCGGCGCGAGCAGCTAGCACGAATGCGGTACAGCCTGTCTTGTCTGGCCTTGTGAGGTCTGCGCCTTGGGAAAGAAGGTACTCAATGATGTCGGCATGCCCGTTTTTTACAGCCAAGATCAGGGCGTCTTGGCCCTCGCCGTTCACCAAATTGATGTTGGAGCCAGCCGTAACGAGTGCTTTAAGCATGTCAATATCGCCGCGTTGGGCTGCGTACATCATGGCAGTCATCTTGTGCTTCATGTTGATTTTGTTGGCATCAGCGCCATTTGCTATGAGCTGCTTCACAAACTCAACGTGACCATTTTCGGCCGCGCACATAAGCAGCGTGCATCCATTGTCTGCGGGCGCGTCAATGTCCACACCGGCGTTAATGAATGACTGGATAACGGCAGTCTTGCCGGCGCGAGCAGCTAGCACGAATGCGGTACAGCCTGTCTTGTCTGGCCTTGTGAGGTCTGCGCCTTGGGAAAGAAGGTACTCAATGATGTCGGCATGCCCGTTTTTTACAGCCAGGATCAGGGCGTCTTGGCCCTCGCCGTTCACCAAATTGATGTTGGAGCCAGCCGTAACGAGTGCTTTAAGCATGTCAATATCGCCGCGTTGGGCTGCATACATCGTGGCACTCATGCCTCGGTCGTCTACACGATTAATGTCAGAAGAGGAAGAGATACGCTTTTTCACCTCTTCAACAGTGGATGCTTTCGCTGCTGCCAGATGCTCCTGGCTTGCATCTGCAGCAGTTTTTACATCCTTGGCGGGAAGTGAGCGGTCCGTGATGAATCGTATGAATCCGGTCACTCGTCTTTGAGCAGCGTTCAAGCTGATCTCTGTACGTTTGACATCAGCCGAAGGCAGCAACGAAAAAAACCATGGGCGGGAAGATAAGGCTGGCGCTTGCTGATCGCGAGAAAGCCTAGGTACTGAGTTAGGGTTTGCCGCGCTCCCATGCGAGGTGATTTTGGTCTGTGCTCTGGAATCAATCATGTCTTAATCTCAGTCTGATAGTCGCTACGAGAGCAAGACTGGCTTCATTGAGGCGGCTATTTACTTGCTAACAGCGTTGGCCATCTTGCAGGGTTGTTTTTGAACGAAAAATCCGTGAATAGGCGGTGCGCAAATCATCCGGGCCTATGGCCACGGCGTTATCGTGATTTATTTAACCCGGGAGCAACTAAACGTTCCGGCAACCGAATGAATTCTTCCTGATCCAGATTTCGCGCAGCGTTCAGTCGAATGCGCATGGCGGAGGAGCGGGTTCATCGGCCGAGAACATTCACTCTCTGGCGAAAACTATCCCAGGCAAAAAAGATGGCATCTAGCCTACGGGGCAGGGGAAGAGCGTGGCGGCACGCTGTGATCGATAGCCTGTATACCTGATGTACGTGCTGAAGCCCATGCCGGAATGGCAAACAGCTGCCTGCATGCCGGCAGTGCCTATCCCTTGAACCGGAATGCTATTTTCCCTCGCCCAGCGCCCGCTCCGCTTCCCCACTCAGCTTCCCCGCGAGCAGCCGCACCGGCAAGGGCAGCGCCTCGATATCACGCAGACCCAGCAGCAGGGTGCGCTGGGCCCAGGCATCCGTCAAACGTATCATCTTCAGCCCCATCGATTTCACATGCGGCTGTGCGGCCAGTTGCGGCAGCACGCCGATGCCCAGGCCTGTCCTGATCATGCCGCAGACAGCGTCGAAGCTGCGCACGTGTATCCTCAGCCGCAGCGGCTTTTCCAGCCGGCTGCTTTCCGCATGCAGGCGCTCGGCCAGCGAGGTGGCGTCGGCCAGGCTGACGAAGTCATAGTCGAGCGCATCGGCCAGCGACAGGCTCTTGCGCTGTGCAAGCGGATGGTCCCTGGGTGTGACCAGCACAAGCTGGTCGCGGCGGTATTCAAACACCGCCACGCCTTCGGTCTGGGTGCGTTCGGCGAAGATGCCGATATCAGCGCGGTTCTCGCGCAGCGCCGCCACGACTTCAATGCTGTTGCGCTCTTCCAGCGTGATGCGGATGCCGGGATGGGCGCGCATGAAGGCGCTCAGGTCGCCCGGCAGGAACTGGGTGATGGCCGAGGTGTTGGCCCAGATGCGGATCTGCCCGCGCAAGCCGGCCGCATAGTCCGACATCGCGCCCGACAGGCGCTCCACGCTTTCCAGCACGTCCAGCGCATGCTGGAAGCAGACATGGCCGGCTTCGGTCAGCCTCACGCCATTGGCATGGCGGTAGAGCAGCGATACGCCAAGATGCTTTTCAAGATCCGAGATGCGCTTGCTGGCTGCCGCTACCGCCAGATGGCACTGGCTGGCGCCGCGGGTAATGCTGCCGCTGCGGGCAACGGCAACGAAGAGCTGGAGGCTGACGAGATCGAAGCGGGCGAGATTCAAGGCGGGTTCCTGGCGACTGGCTGCCGGTTGCGTGGGCAGCGGCGGCGCTGTCGGGTGGCAGGCGCCGGGTCGCATTCTGCCACATGGGCATGTGGCCTGCACACCGCTGCTGCAGCATGCCGGCCCGGCCGGCACACACGCTCAGACCGCCCAGGGCTCCTGCTTCCTGCGGACGGCCTCGTAGGTCCGCACCTTGTCCGCATGCTGCAGCGTCAGGCCAATGTCGTCCAGGCCATTGATCAGGCGGTACTTGCGGAACGGGTCGACCTCGAAGCTTATCGTCGTGCCATCGGCAAGACGGATCACCTGGTCCTGCAGGCTCACCGCCATCCGAAAGCCGGGCGTGGCCGTCACCGCCTGGAACAGCGCATCGACTTCCCGCTCCGGCAGCACGATGGGCAACAGGCCGTTCTTGAAGCAGTTGTTGAAGAAGATTTCCGCGAAGGAGGGCGCGATGACCACGCGAAAGCCGTAGTCCGCCAGCGCCCACGGCGCATGCTCGCGCGACGAGCCGCAACCGAAGTTCTCGCGCGCCAGAAGGATGGAAGCGCCCTGGTAGCGTGGCTCGTTCAGCACGAAGTCCGGATTCACGGGCCGGGCGCTGTTGTCCTGGTCGGGCTCGCCGATGTCGAGATAGCGCCAGGCGTCGAACAGGTTGGGGCCGAAGCCGCTGCGCCGTATCGACTTCAGGAACTGCTTCGGGATGATCGCGTCGGTGTCGACATTGGCCCGGTCCAGCGGCGCCGCCAGGCCTTCATGGGCGATGAATTTTTCCATTACTGCCACTCCCTCACATCCACGAAATGCCCCATGACCGCGGCGGCGGCCGCCATCTGCGGGCTGACCAGGTGGGTCCGGCCCCCGGCCCCCTGCCGGCCCTCGAAGTTGCGGTTCGAGGTCGACGCGCAGCGTTGCCCCGGCTGCAGCTGGTCGGCATTCATGCCCAGGCACATCGAGCAGCCAGGTTCGCGCCATTCGAAGCCGGCATCGATGAAGATGCGGTCCAGGCCTTCTTCCTCGGCCTGGCGCTTGACCATGCCGGAGCCGGGCACTACCAGCGCCTGCTGCACATTTGGCGCCACCTTGCGGCCGCGCACGATCTGCGCCGCGGCGCGCATGTCCTCGATGCGGGAGTTGGTGCAGGAGCCGATGAACACCACGTCCAGATGAATGTCGGTGATGGGCGTCGATGGCGACAGTCCCATGTAGGCCAGCGCCCGCGCCATGCCCTCGCGTTTGACCGGGTCGGCTTCCTGCGCCGGGTCGGGCACGCAGCCGTCGACCGTGGTCACCATCTCGGGCGAGGTGCCCCAGGTCACTGCGGGGCTGATGGAGCTGACGTCGATCACCACCTCGCGGTCGAATGCGGCGGCGTCATCGCTCTTCAGCGTGCGCCAGTAGGTCACAGCCGCATCCCATGCCGCGCCCTGCGGCGCGCCGGGCCTGCCGCGCAGGTAGGCGATGGTCTTGTCGTCGACAGCCACCATGCCGCAGCGGGCGCCGCCTTCCACCGTCAGGTTGCACAGCGTCATGCGGCCTTCCATCGACAATGCTTCCACCGCATCGCCCGCGTATTCGATCGCATAGCCAGTCGCGCCGGCGGTGCCGATCCGGCCGATCAGGGCCAGCGCCATGTCCTTGGCGGTGACGCCGGCCGGCAGCGTGCCGTCGAAGCGTACCAGCATGTTCTTCGACTTCTTGCCCAGCAGGCACTGGGTGGCCAGCACATGCTCCACTTCCGAGGTGCCGATGCCGAAGGCCAGGCAGGCGAAGGCGCCGTGGGTACTGGTATGGCTGTCGCCGCAGACCACAGTCAGGCCCGGCAGCGTGACGCCCTGCTCGGGGCCGATCACGTGCACGATGCCCTGGCGCGCGTCGCGCATGCCGATCTCGGTGACGCCGAACTCGCCGCAATTTTTGGTCAGCGTCTCGACCTGCAGCTTCGACACCGGGTCGGCGATGGCCACCGAGCGGTCCGTGGTCGGGATGTTGTGGTCGGCCACGGCCAGGTTGGAACGGATGTTCCACACCTTGCGGCCCGCCAGGCGCAGGCCTTCGAAGGCCTGCGGGCTCATCACTTCATTGAGCAGGTGGCGGTCGATGTAGAGCAGGGTGGTGCCGTCTTCCTCGACATGCACCACATGCCGTTCCCACAATTTGTCGTAAAGCGTTTTGTCCATGTCTCCTCCGTCTCGGTCGGCCGGTGTCAGGCGTGCGGGAATTTCTCTGCCAGCCAGGCGGGTGGCGCATAGCGGCGCAGCCGGGTGCCGGCCTGCGCCAGCTGGCTCGTCACCGGGCGGCCTACCAGGCCGGACAGCGTGCCCACCACTTCCAGCAGCTTGTCGACATCGACGCCGGTTTCACAGCCCATGGAGTCAAACATATGGACCAGTTCCTCGGTACTGACATTGCCGCTGGCGCCGGGTGCGTAAGGGCAGCCGCCCAGGCCGCCGGATGCGGCGTCGAAACGGCGGATGCCCGCGCCGTAAGCCGCCAGCGCATTGGCAAGGCCCATGCCCCGGGTGTTGTGCAGGTGGATGGTCACCGGAATCTGCAATTGCTGCTGCAACACGGTGCTGAGCTGGCGCACCTGCTCCGGATGGGCCATGCCGGTGGTGTCGCAGGCGGTAATGCCGGCCGCACCGGAATCAGCCAGCGCCTGCGCCAGGCGCAGCACTTCGGCCTGCGCGATCTCGCCTTCGAAAGGGCAGCCGAAGGCGGTGGACAGCGATACATTGCACGGCAGGCCGAGCTTGCCGGCTTCGCGCAGCACGTCCTGCAGGCCGGCCAGCGACTGCTCGCGCGTCATGCGCAGGTTGGCGCGGTTGTGGGTCTCGCTGACCGACATCACCAGGTTGATCTCATCCGGCCGGCCTTCCACCGCGCGCTCCATGCCGCGCAGGTTGGGCACCAGCGCGGTATAGCGCACGCTGGGCACGCGGCGGATGCCGGCCATCACCGCGTCGGCATCGGCCAGCGTCGGGATCGCCTTGGGCGAGGTGTAGGAGGTGACTTCGATGCGCGCAAAGCCGCAGGCCGACAGCGCATCGACATAGGCGATCTTGTTCTCGGTGGGCACGAAGGCCTTTTCCATCTGCAGGCCGTCGCGCGGCGATACCTCGTTGATCTCGATACGCTCGCTCATGACACGATTCCCTTCGCTTTCAATGCAGTGATGTCTTCGGCGGTAAGGCCGGCCTGGTTGAGTACGGCGTCGGTGTGCTCGCCCAAGGTCGGGCCGCGCGCATGGATCGCGCCGGGATTGCCCGACAGCTTGGGGATGATGCCCGGCACGTCCACTTCCAGGCCATCGGCGGAGCGCACCTTCTCGATCACGCCGCGCGCGCGGTAGTGCGGGTCCTCGGCGATGTCTTTCGCGGAATAGATGCGGCCGGACGGCACCGATGCCGCGGTCAGCTTGTCGAGCGCCGCATCAAGGCCCAGCGTGCTGGTCCAGGCCTCGATGGCGCCGTCAATCTCCTCCACGCGCGCGGCGCGGCCGTCGTTGCGTGCCAGCGCCGGATCGTCGGCCAGGTCCTGGCGGCCGATCAGGGCCATCAGGCGCTTGAAGATGGAGTCGCCATTGCCGGCGATCAGAACGTATTCGCCATCGGCGCAGCGGTAGGCATTCGAGGGAGCGATGCCGGGCAGGGCGCCGCCGGCCGGCTTGCGGATGGCGCCGAAGGCCGAGTATTCCGGCAGCAGGCTCTCGCTCAGGTTGAAGATGGATTCATACAGCGCCACATCGATCATCTGGCCAACGCCGCCGCGGGCATCGCGCTGGTACAGCGCCAGCAGCACGCCCAGCGCACCATGCAGTCCGGCGACGGTATCGCCCAGCGACACGCCGGCGCGCACCGGCACCCGGCCCGGCTCGCCGGTGATGTAGCGGATGCCGCCCATGGCCTCGGCAACGGCGGCAAAGCCCGGCTCGTCGCGCTTGGGGCCATCCTGGCCGTAGCCCGAGATGCGCAGCATGATCAGCTTCGGGTTCAGCGCATGCAACTCTTCCCAGCCCATGCCCCATTTCTCCATGGTGCCGGGGCGGAAGTTCTCGATCAGGATGTCGGCGGACTCCGCCAGGCGGCGTACCAGCGCCTGGCCTTCCTGCTGGCGCAGGTCGATGCAGACCGACTGCTTGTTGCGCGACTGCGCCTGCCACCAGACCGAGGTGCCGTTGTGCAGCATGCGCCATTTGCGCAGCGGGTCGCCGTCGCCCGGCGTTTCCACCTTGATGATCTCCGCGCCAAAGTCGGCCAGCGTCTTGGCGGCGAAGGGGCCGGCGATCAGCTGGCCCAGCTCCAGTACCCTGATGCCGGAAAGAATCTGCTTGTCCATGTCCATTCCTGATGCTGAAAGAATGGCATGGAGTGTGCAGTGCGTCACGGCCCGTCCAAAGTCGTATTTCGCTAAGCCGGCTTTCGCCAATCACGAAGGCCGGGTATGCGCCGGCATGGCAAAACGAATATATGATCCGCCAGCCACTCCCCGCCGGATGACGCCGTGATCTGCAAAGACCGGGGCAGCGGTGCCCGCACTTCCCTGTGACCTCAGAATGTTGGAGACAAACCATGTTACGCAAACTCGCCTGCGCCGCACTGCTGGCCGCATCCGTCGCATCCGCCTACGCGCAGGATTTCCCGAGCAAGTCCATCACCATCGTAGTGCCTAATCCGCCCGGCGGCCTGGTTGACACCTCCGCCCGCCTGGTCGGCGATCCGCTGGCGAAGGTGATCAAGCAATCCGTGGTCATCGACAACCGTCCGGGCGGCAGCGGCAACATCGCCTACCAGGCGGTGGGCCGCGCCAAGCCTGATGGCTACACGCTGCTGGCTTCCTATTCCGCCTACCACACCGGCAATCCCTGGCTGATGAAGGACCTGCCCTGGGCGCCCAAGGACTTTGCGCCGGTGGCGCTGGTGGCGGTGGCAACCAATGTGATCACCGTGCATCCGTCGCTGCCGGTCAACACCCTGAAGGAACTGGTGGACTACCTGAAGAAGAATCCGGGCAAGGTCAACTACGCATCGCAGGGCAATGGCTCGCTGTCGCATCTGGGCACCGAGCTGTTCAAGCAGCAGACCGGCACATCCATCATCCATGTGCCCTACAAGGGCTCGGGACAGGCGATCCAGGATGTGCTGGCAGGCCAGGTACAGATGTTCATCACCACGCCGCCTTCGGTGATCCAGCATATCCAGTCGGGCAAGTTGAAGGCCCTGGCAGTGGCCGGCAAGTCGCGCCACCCGAACCTGCCAAATGTGCCCACCACCGCCGAGGCCGGCGTGCCAGGCTTCGAGCTGGAAGCCTGGGTAGCGCTGTTCGCGCCGGCCGCCACGCCGCAGCCCGTGATTGCCAAGCTGACCCAGGACATCAAGCTGGCGCTGGACCAGCCGGAGACCAGGACCCGCGCCGCCACGCAGGGAGTGGAAGCGCGTTATATGCCGCCGGAAGCGCTGGGCAGCCTGGTGAAGAAGGAACTGGATTACTGGGGTGATGTGATCAAGAAGGCGCACATCACGCTGGATTGATGGTTGTAATGTGCTGCTGGGTTACAGCGTGGGCACATGGAAGAAACGTAGCCTGGGTGAAGCGTGGAGGCTGTGAAAATATTCGGTTTTGCCATGCTCAAGAAGGCAAAAATACCTCCCTGTCTTGGCTACGAAAGCGGCACTCCATAGGGCGTTCAAAGGCAAAATGGATTACCGCTTGCGCTGCGATGCCAAGCTTTGGCAGCTTGCGAGAATACGTTCACAGTCTCGCAGCGAAACCCGGGCTGATACTTAACCTACCCGCTCTTGTTGTAGCAACCGGCAAGACAGGCAATTCAGCAATGCTGCGGTAAGCAAACGACTTGCCGCAGCGATAAAGTTGCTGTGATAGGTGGTTGCCTGTTTTTTAGGGATCGGAACTGCCGGTTATTGGGTTAACTTGGGTTCCGGTCCACCTACCTAGGCGACGCTGGCTGCTGTGGGGATGTCAGCTGCCGAGTATCAGGCTAACCCGACTTGCGCTGACCGCAAATAACTGGCAAGCAGGTTATCTATTTTTTCACTGCAATGTTTCTTGGAATAATTCAGTGCCCGCTCGATTGTAGCCTTGTTTGCCTTGCCTTGATTAATGAGTAACTTAATCATCACCACATCCTCTCTATGAACAGCCCATACGAGAGGTGATGCCTCTTTCGCGTCTCTTGGATCTGTATTTACCTCGGCTTTGCTTTCGACAAGTAGTTTAATAATAGTAAGCTCGTTGAACTCAGTCGCCACCTTGAGGGCCGTAAAACCAGTCCGATTTTTTTTGTTGACATCTGCGCCAGATTTGATCAGATCTTCGGTCAGTTTAAGGAAGCCATTTTTTGCGGCCAGCATCAATGGAGTCCATCCATTATTATCGACTAAGTTGAGGTCTTGCTTTTCTCTGAGAAGCCGTGCGGCAATTTTGTCTTTCTCATTACGTATTGCAATGTTAAGGGCATTTTGGTTGCGAATATTTGTCTTATTAACGTCTGCTTTATTCTCGAGGAGCAGATCGACGATTTTCGAGTTGCCATGCTCGCAAGCAAGATGCAGAGCGGTTTCACATTTGCTGTTCGGGAAATCAACCAATGCTTCTTTTTCAATAAGGAGGCTGACCATTTCATAATTCCCCTTCTT
>Ga0308160_10003317_pt1 | contig 18261 bp, 25 predicted proteins | sample PhyFR1_FD_201036 | JGI IMG/M metagenome (GOLD analysis project Ga0308160, IMG submission 201036) | Phyllosphere microbial communities from UC Gill Tract Community Farm, Albany, California, United States - DLSLF.R1 | ecosystem: Host-associated > Plants > Phyllosphere > Unclassified | place: USA...
CTTGAAGCTGGGAGTCGACCTCACGGGCGCAGAGGAAGTGACATTGGAAGCACCAGTAGAGTACTTTGATCCTGAAGATTCTTGGATCCTCTTATGGATGTGTGCGGCAGTGACATCTTGCTGTACGTCAATAAAAGCTGGAATGGGGGACATACCTCTGATCTAGCTTGGATGACTAGGTGGGCGCCTTTGAGGAACTTTGATGCGACTTGAGATGATTGAGTGTCTGTCATCAGCTCGTGTCGAGTCATGATGAAGAGTAGCTCACGGTATAGACCCTTTTTAAATTCGGGGACACCGTCTCCACACCATGAGATTAGGACGAACTTGTCCAGCTTGCTCTGATTGTCAGCTTTGCCATGGCCCGGGGTTGTCCAGCTTACGCTCGGATCGTTGACTCTAGCAAAAGCGTATTGGATTCTACTATCTCAGCGCACAATTCTCATACTGTCAACGGAAACTCACCGGCCATCCATAAACTCCTCTTCCAGATCCTCTAACCCAGTTCCAGTAGCTTGTACCTTTAATTCATTCCCACTCTGATTAAACATTGCCCAATCATAATCACCCCCACCAGAGATGATACTCTGATAAGTAGGTTCTAAATCCGGTTCAGTGAATTGTACCGACATTGTATTATGTATATGTATAAGTATAATAGATGAGAGTGGGGAGAGTTGACCTGTGCTTGGTTACATGCTTGGTGCTGCGACGGGGATAGTCCGGTGACGTATCGAGTGTTATATTACATAATCAATACACGTGGTTGCTTGGACGCGTTTGTAGTGACTTCTCGACGATTCCGAGCATCTCATAAGATATATACTCTTCTTACTTATACATACCTATACACTACTTGGAAATACAAACACAGAATGCCGCTCAACTACTCTAAATGGGATCAGCTTGAGGTATGTCATAGCCTGCGAGCCGTCGCTGACTCTAGCTCTCCGACGATTCCGATATTGAGGAACACCCAAATGTCGACAAGAAGTCCATGATCCGGTAAGCTACCAGAATCTCGTAAGACGAGGGCTCAGCTGAGAAACAGATGGCGACAACGAGATATCCACGAGAAGCGAGAACAGCGTAAACAAAAGATAGCCAAACTCCACTCCGAGCTAGAACTCAACAAGACCCTCCGACCCCGTATTCAAACAATCGCTGATGGCGTCTCATCAAAGGGTGTAGATTACTACCGCTCGGTACAACGTCGAATCAAGGAGAACCCAAGTGATGAGAAACCAGCTACTGGAGCTGCCAATCAGCCTACTTATGATATGATGATTGGTCAATTACTTGGTGATGTATTCAGGGAGGGTTGTTGGATCATGGAAGGTGCACAGGTTACGAATGGGCGAGTCATGAGAGAGGGAAAGGTAGTTGATGAAAAGTCGGGTGAACCGTCCTGGTCGACAGGGGAGATCCCAGAGAATAAAAAGGAAGGATTGAAAGTGGTATTGGAAGAGAGGTTGGATTGGCATTTAAAAGAACTGGATCGAAGGGATAAAGAAGTTAAGGTGGAGATTGAGACTGAAGAAGCGGAGAATAAGAAGAAGATTACCTCGGAGGATATGACGGAAGGTTGGAATACTAGTAGTGTGACAAAGGCTCAGGCTTCGGTCATTGACGATAAACCCAAAGTCAAAAAAGCTCAGAAGGAGCAGACGATTGAGGTACTAAACCCTGGAGCTAGTGTGAGTTGTGACAACCCCGTCTTCCGGCCAAAACTGACAACAGTCATCCGCCCAGGCAGTCGAGGAAGAGGAGGAAGAAGATTTACCCGAATTCGGTCCTCTCACTCCGGCAGCACGCGCATTCGTCCAAATCCCAATTGGCGATTTCGAAAAGTCGTACGCTGCAATCCAAAAGGATTCATCAGTCTTATCCGAGACGACCCACGATTCCCTACTTGCCGAAGCATTCGATGCGGAGAGAAGGGGAGATCAGGCATTAGCAAAGAGATGTGTTCATCAGAGTCTACTAGTCAGTTATTGCAGACAACTGGGTAGGGATGGTGTTGGACTTTTCTTCCAAAAGTACGTCCTGTCAGTTCAAGAATAGAGCTGATGTGTAGAATGATTGCAAAGAACCCGAAATCCATAACTATGTTTAATGAAGATTTCGTGAGGACCTATAACCGTATAGCTACTCGAACGGTAGAGATTCTAGCGGAAGAGAAAGCAGCTGGAGAGGGAGAAGCTGAGCAGATTCAATTGGTTGCAGAGGATCCAAATGTCAAGATTGGATTCAACCTTCCCGATGGACCCCCACCAGCAGATTTGCGTATAGAGGGAGAAGGGTCTGAGCAGATGGATATCGAGCAGGCAAGTCTCTCTCCCTAGCTTCATTGTCCTCGTGGTCCAAGTGGAAATACAGTAGTGCTAATGAATAGGTCAGGATTTTCCTACAGCGTAAATGGGATATCTTCCAGCAATTCCCCGAGAAGCTACAAACAGCACTGAAAACCGAGAAACTCGATGAAGTCAATAAAGTACTTGGGAAAATGAAAGTTGCCGAAGCGGAGAATATAGTAGAATTGATGCAAGAAGGTGGAATGCTCAGTTTCAGGTAAGTCCCAGTCTTCCCTCTTCGATTAGTGCGAAATGCTAACGGCCCAAGTGAGAGTGGAGTTAGGGATATGACCCAGTAGATATACATTAGGATTATATGCATATACACCATCACCAAAGCAGCTCATCATATCTCGTCATAAAAACACAGTCTATCATGAATGAACCAAGGCAGAAAGAAATCAGATCTCATCCTCCCAATCACTCCCACTCAACCCACCCAATCCCAAACTCATCAATACACTCTCAACCTCCTTCCCCGCCCTTTCCCTTCTCGTTCCCTCATCAAGTCCTGCTAATTCCTCTCTAACATTCTGGAGGTGGAGTAGTAAGGGAGTTGGATCTATTCCCCCTGCTCCACCTTCTCCGGGTCCAGGAGGTGGGGCAGATTGGAAAGGTGCGAAATCGGCGAAATCATCTTCGAATTGACTCTCCTCTAAACCTGTTGCTTCTGGCCCCTTTTCTAATTGCCTCTGAAGCTCTTGAAGTTCTGCCCTCTCTAGTTCCTCATCGTACTCATCATCCGGTCTCTGGTCTGGCGATCGATCCCCACCCCCTTCCCCATTCCCATCCTCATCCTCCTCGAGCCAATCATCAAGTCTGGCATATTCAGCTCCTACCCAATCTCCACCATTCTCCTCGTCCAGATCATTAAAAACATCCATCATATCCAGTCGAATAGATAATGGATCTCCGCCTCCTCCGTGAAGTTTATCCAGGTCTTCCAACATGATTTGACTCCTCAATTCATCTAATCCTGGGAAATCATCCGGGTTCGCAGATTCATTCAGGTCGTTCGTGGGAGCTCGAGGTTGGAGTGGATCGAATGTGACTGGGAACTCTGCTTTGGTGATATCGCCAACGTCGTCTATTTCTTCATTGTAGTCCTCGTCGTCATCTTCGAACCCCATATCCATTCGAGATTGGATTGGTTTCCGGATCATGTTTGGCCACATGTGCGTCATGAGTGTTTGTCGTATACGTTCTTCTATTGATATAGCTATTCGTCAGTCCCTAGTCCATTTCTTGGATCTACATGTTGAATGGGTACGGGAAATGAAGAGGAGAAGGAGCGGAGACATACGCCGTTCATCATCGTCCTCTGGTAGACTCGATTCATCCATATATTCCATCCCTACCTCATCGAATAGATCTTCCATTGTCTCTCCATCCATTTCTGATACCTCTCTTGCCTGCTGCGTATTATCGGCGCGTATTCGGATCGCAAGTGCGATATCTCTCGGGGTGGCCATCACTTTAACCAATCCTGGGGGTAATGAATTCACCTATACATCAGCCTCCTTCTCCACCACAACCATGAGGTGTAATGGAAAAGACGTACATCGCCCTCAAAGATATACATCACAACCTCCACCCCCTCTGATTCTTTCATCTCGAATATCTCCTGTGGGTAGGCTGTGAAGTTCACCGAGGCCGTGTAATACTTGTTCTCGATTTCCCATGGTATACTTGCGCTTTTGTAGCTTGTGCTGCCTGCGGTCGAGCTCTCGCCTTGTTTGATATCATCATCGCTTGCACTTCCTGCCTTTGAGCTGGTGCCTTCTGCCTTCGAGCTTTCGCCTTGAGGCGCATTGACATCACCTGGGGTCGTGGGTGCGGATTTTGGTGTGGTTGCTATGCCTGATTGTCAGGTTCCGTTCGTTGCTTGGCGGTATGCAGGTCTCACGCTGCAGGAAGTCTGATGGATCTGTTGAGCTCGGATGTAGGACCAGGATGGTGGATCTTCCTTCTGCCATCTTGACGCGAATTATCGTTCTGAGGGATGTGTCAAAGGTGTAACACACTACGAAGCTGCACCAAAGTCACGTCGCGCATCGTGGATCTCCTCCACTTCCCCTTCCCCGAAATCAGCTGGCAACACACAAATCCACAAAGCGCAATAATCAAGTGCAGCAGCTTGTTCACATGATTCCATCACCCATATAAAGTATGGTATCCAGAACTACGTATGAGGAGGGGGAGAAGAAGGTACAATTCAGAAAGGTGAAGAAAGATCGAGGTCCCAGGAAAAAAAAGCGATTTTTGGAGATTTATCTCTCTACTAAATAGACAGAGAGATGGGTGGGATGGGATATGCAAAAGAACAGAGAAAACACCTAATTCCCCCTCTTCCTTTCTCTTCCTTCTTCATTGTGATTGTTTGGAGGGTAGGCTTAAGCCTGGGGGGCCTCCTTCCAAGAGACGGGCTGCTCCTCGTCTACAGAGTCAGCATAATTCATGAATACGTGAAGAGATGAACATACCCATGGCGGCGATGATGGTGACCATAGCGTCCTTCCCATCGTTGAAAGCGTTCTCAATCTCCTTACCGAGGTCAGTGTCGGGGATCTTGACATCGTCCTTGGAGTTTCCATCACCGTCCATCAAGTTGAGGAAACCCTGTTGGTCAGTCGCCTATGTTTTTTCCTTCATTAGACGCGACTCACATCCTCAATGTTGACGAGCTGGTATTCGGTTCGGGTGACGTTGGGGACATCCATGTTGTGGGTCTGTCATCAGTTTTGACTCCTTCTTCAATCCACTAAATTCCACTCACGGAGGGAGAGATATCCTCGAGCTTCTTACCGGTGAAGATCTATTCTATTAGCTCCATTCAATCAATTACAACAAATAGGCTCACGTCGGTAGCGATCAAGTGGACCTTGGCGTGACCGTGCTTTCCAGTCTTGGAGGTAGACATGTCGATGATCTTACAGGGTCGTCCCTTGATGAGAACGTGTCCACCCTTCCTGAGGGAAGAACATTGGGTGCTGTCTATCAGCTACTGTTGACATGATATTGGGTGAGACATAAACACTCACGGGTAGGTCTTGGAAGCTCCTGATCCGGTGGCCTCGAAAGTCTCGTGGTGCTCTTCGTCTGACATTTCTGGTTGTTAGGTGGGGGAATATGATGTGTATGGTGTGATGTAACTTACTGATGTATGTACTATATAAAAAGTAAGTAGAGTAGTAAGGATATATGAAATTCGAGGCGGGGACCAAAGGGGGAGTAGCGAATGGAATACACAAAATTCAGGTCACTCACAGATCAATTCCCGGTAATTCCCGAGTGTGGCACTTGGGTCTCATGTGGAGGTCCATTCAACTAGTCCTAACTCAACACTACCACTATACACTACACCGTACCCTATACCCATACACATCCATGGACAATGTCTCTACCCTCGCCAGATGCTCTATTGCATCTAGCAACTTTACACCTCTTGTCACAAGCTGGATTCGCATCGACATCTCAAGCCGCTAGTCTATCCCTCACATCGGTCGTAGGCGAATATTTCAAACTTGTCGCGCGTTCGACTGTAGACAGGGCACTACACGCCGGCAGGGCCAAGCCGGGGATATACGATGTGGTGGGTTCATTGGAGGACTTGGGATATGGTATGAGGCTAGAGGATCTGTACGAGTATGGGCTGGAAAGTGGTAGGGATACACTTGAAGGTGAAGGTTTGGAGAAATTGGCAGGTGTGTTCGAGGTCTTGTGACCCCTGGATTTTGGGAGTGCAACTGATGTCAGAATACCTACAAGAGGGCCTGAGTATCCAGAATCCAATAGCGGAATTGCGCGTGGTCCACGACGACGATGTCGAAGAGGATGAGGATGAGAAGCCCGAGTTGGAAGGAGATGAACAAGTCAAGGATGAGCAAATGGAAGTTGATTCCGATACCGAGCTGGATCCGAACACCAAATCGTCCCCACCACCGACAATGGATGAAATTCTGTCCAGACCCAAACTCCGTTTCCCATCTCCCGATTTCTCTTGGTTACCTCCAATACCGGACCTGACTGCACAACAAGCCGGACCAAGCTCCCCTTCCGCCACTACTCGCCCCCGACACGCTGTAGAATCAGTCACGGTCCCTTCAGCAATCATCGACCGCTACAGAACCCGAATCCCATTCGCTTCTTCCTCCCTTACCTCCCAACCTATCTACGCCAAACCCATACAACCCGATACGAAACGTTTACCACCTGGAACGAGTTCACTTCCAGATTTGATATCTACCTATGCCGATACGAAAGGTGAAATGTCCGTGTCCATCCGTCCCAATGGATATCGTCTTCAAGCTCTGGATTTACTACGTCGCCAAATCGCCGCTCCAGAGGGATATTCACCGCATGACACTCTCGCAGTGAAAGGATCAGTACCAGGTCCAAGGTTCACACCTATCGCCGTACCTCCTCATCCGGTCGCTGTGAATCCAGCACAAGAAGGGATATTGTCTAGATTATTGCATTCAATCCAATCGGCAAATCTACCTTCAGAGCTTCGAGAACGATTAACGACCCTTCGACCTCCTCTTGCTCAAAAGAGAGATGGACAACCACTCACTTACGGTCCTGGGATTCGAGGAGCGGACGATGCAGCACTAGCAAGAGCACAGGGCAAAGAAGCTCAAAAGGAAGATGAAGTTTACTCGTACGCTACTTGGGATTCAGGTACAAGGGGTCTTGAAAAATTCAGTAGACCAAACCTACCCCGAGGCAAGAAAGTCATTAAATACGTTGAAGGCGAGGAAGTGCCAAGGCAGGATAAGAGGAAAGCGAGCCTAGCACCTCCTGATGCGCAGAGTGGTGGATTGGGACGGACGTTGAGGATAAAATTAGGGGATAGCGTTAGTCCTGCTCCGCCTGGGGTTGATCCTGTTCCGAGTCCTGCATTGGCCAGTACTCCACCGGTCATTACGCCTGGCGGGACGACATTGAAATTAAAGTTCAAACGGGATTCACTCGATGTTCCGACTCTTCCTGTGGATACGAATGGAAATACGAAGGGGACACTCAGGCATAGTCCTCGAAATGGAATCTCTTCATTACCAATCCCCACCTCGCAGACAGACAACTCCAATGGTCCAGCACCACCTCAAGCGGCACGCAATAGTCCATCTCAAACATCTCTACTCTTACCAAACAATGAAACTCCTGGACTCCGGCATAGTCCTAGACACTCTACATCATCATTACCACCTACCAACGGCCATAGTGGCTTACCCCCTACATCATTACGCCATAGTAATAGTCCCGCTAATCAATCTCTATCACCTCATACAAATAACGATAAAGGTCTACCGCATAGATCTGCTAGACTTAGTGTTAGTCCGCTTAACCCGAATATACCCCTGCCGGACGTTAAACCTTCGGTATCGGATCTGAAGGCGCATCATACCCCGGTAATCGATAATCCATCAGATAGTAGCCTACCCGAGGAGAAGGGTGAGGTTCAGCAAAACGCATTGGAACTTCATCCCGCGACCTCCTCGACTGTGTCGCCATCTTCCGATAAAGCAGCGTTGCCCAAGGAGCAGGATTGATGAGATTCCATTATTAGGATTGAGTAGTAGCCTAGAATGCGGTCTGTAAACCTGTGGTTCTTGTGCACCCAATCACGTCGTTACATGTCATGCATCAGACCATACCTAGACTGTGAACACGACTAATGACCAGCGCCTGATGTCCCATTTGTTCCGTCCTGAGCTGCCATATTAGCCATACTTCAAGTTTGATGAGGTAAAGTACGTACAGTAGTATCCACCCCATCCTTGGGTCTGGTAGTATGCGGCAGCTGCTGCTGGGTCCCATCCTGAATTGTCGGTTGCTGCGGCTGGTGGTTGTGCTGCTTGAGCTCCGTATTGGGGGTATTGACCACCGTAGTATCCTCCGTATCCTGGGTATGCGGCCGCCTAGATGTCAGTTCAAGGTTTGAGATGGAACGAGCAGCTTACGGCTGGAGCCTGGTACTGAGGAGCGGCTGGAAGTGGTGAAGTTGATCCAGCACCATCTGGTCCTTTATCCTTTCCCCATGAACACTTGATGCCTCTTCCATGTACTGGTTGATTTTGCAGATGTGTAATTGCCATGGCGGCATTGTGATGACTGTCGAGTTTAACAAATGCGAATCCTCGATCGGCTTGCATCCTAATTTCGACAATATAACCATAACCCTGGAAAAGAGGGATTAAATCGGCCTGGCTGACATATGGGATAAGATTACCAACGTAGACTGTCGTGTTGAATTCGGGAGTTTGAGCGGCTACGACATCGTATGAGAGAGTAGGGGCTGGGGAGTATGATGCGGGAGGTGGAGCTTGATGGGCCATGGGGGCAGCTGCCATTCCGGAAGGACCAAAGTGGTGTGAAGGTGGGGGGAGGGAATGTTGCATTGTTGGAGGGGGCATGTATGAGGGTTGACCGGATGGTGGTGGACCTCCTCCACCGCCCATGGGTGGACCTCCAGTGCGCGTGGGACCAGTTTGGGTCTTTTGGTTGGCCCAGTTGACTCGGATGGCACGGGATCCTAGCCATTCTCCATTCATCGTAGCGATAGCTTGGTCGGCGTCTGCTCGTTCCCTACCAGTTAGCGTATATCATCACGAGAGAAAATTGACTCACCTGAAAGAAAGGAAACCATAACCCCTACTCTTTCCAGAGTTCATATCCCACATGACCCTAGCTTCACTCAAACTTCCAAAAGCCCCAAAAGCCTTGTTCAATACTTCATCATTGACCTCTGGACTCAGATCGCCGACAAAGACATGGAAATGATGTTGTGTATCCTCCTTGTTTGCATTCCCCTGATACGCCCAATTAACCCTAATATCCGTATCAAACAATTTCCTTCCATTAAGAGTTTGTATAGCTTGTTCGGCAGCTCGCATGTCTGCGTACTCGACGAAACCATAATTCATTCCACCGTGGGTGAAATTTCGATCTTGGACAATCTTGGCGGAAACGACTGTGCCAGCAACTGCAAAGATCTCGGTGAGCATGAAATCGGTAACTCGAGGCGACAAGTTGCCGACGTAGAGATGAGGTTTCTTGGGTGCTTCAGCCGTTTGACCGGGGGTCATACCAAAGGGGGTGTATGCTGCCATTTTGTTGTTTTGTTGTTGTTGGTTGAAAGTGATATGTTGAGACGCGAAGGCGAGTAGACGGATATGCTAGTTTTGATGGAATCGGAATTGAAATCGGAGAGAAGGTGTGAACCGAAAAGTAGACAGATAGAGTAAAAGTTGCGAAAAGTGCCCGATGAGAGAGAGAGACTAAGAGAGAGAGATGGAAATGTGTTGGCTGAGAGAGATGTAGGAACAGAGACAGAGTCAGTTCTGGCCTACAGTCTACTACGCGTAAAAGAACCGGTATACAGAGTGCCACATTATCGGTATTATATCCTTGGGTGGGTGTATCCCTCCACGCGCCTTGGTTGTCTACTATCACTACCTATCTAATCACCTTATACATATCATGGTGAGCTCATCCAGCTAAGCAATAGGGCAGACACTGATAAGCAGGTCGTACTCGCAGCATCAATCTGTACTAGGAGTGGGAAACGTAAGCTACCTCAGCCCACCCGTCACTACGCGCTGACCCCCAGCCCTGCTCTCGAGGCAGTTCCGCCCAATCCCAAGGTCCCGAGTTGATGGTCTGCTCGCTTCATTCCCTAAACTCATTCCAGCAAATTCACAACATACAACCGTCGAGACTGCCGATGTCAGATTCGTGTACCAGCCATTTGAAGAGCTCTATGTTCTGTTGATCACCAACAAGGGGTCTAATATCTTACAAGTGAGTCGCGTCACGCTGAGCTGAGATTGGGAAAGCTGATGAGTAGGATATCGCAACATTATCACTCCTCGTCCGACTCATCTCGTCCTTGACACCCGCCATGTCTGAACCTGCAATCCTACATCACTCATTCGACCTCCTATGCGCATTCGACGAAGTAGTCTCGCTCGGATACAAGGAGAACGTATCCTTATCCCAAGTTCGAAACGTCCTAGAAGGAGAATCACACGAGGAGAAGATCCAGGAGATTATCGCCAGGAACAAGGAAGCAGAGGCTAAAGAGGAATTGAAACGTCGCGCAAAGCAACTCGAGATTCAAAGGCGAGAACAACAAAAGCGAGCTCAGCAAGGTGGAGGAGGTGGAGGAAGTGGTTACCAAGGTGGTGGAGGTGGTATGGCAGGTGGATATTCTGCTGCTCCTCGATTCGAAACTCCTTCTCAACCTGAATATCGAACTCCTTCGCCTGCTCCTTCTAGCTTAGCCTCGAAACCGGCTTTCAAAGGTACTGGAATGAAATTGGGAGGAAAGAAGGGCAAACAGGGAGAATTGGCTGGATTGTTGGGTGGTGAACCAGACGAGCCGGAGCCAGAGGTATACAGTGCTCCTGAACCTGAGCCAGAAGTTATCGCCGTCTCTGTAGACGTCTTGGACAAGGTCGAGCGAGAACCGTAAGTATCCTCAATCCTAGTCTGACAAAGCTGATGATAGTGTCCACGTAGCAATCAAGGAACAATTATCCGTAACCCTCCTCCGAGATGGTGGTGTCCAAGATTTCGAACTCAAGGGAGATTTGAACCTACTCGTATCAGACGCATCACTCTCCAAACTCCGTCTCACACTAGCAGACAAACCATACTCGGATCTTCAATTCAAACAACATCCAAACGTCGCTAAATTCGGGGCTGGAGAGAAGGTTATTGCGCTCAAAGATCCATCGAGGAGTTTCCCTGTTGGTCAGGGATTGGGTGTTTTGAGATGGAGAATGACTGCTAAGGATGAGAGCAATGTTCCTCTGTCTAGTAAGCTTACTGACCTCTTACATTTACCAGAAGCTGATGATCAGTCACTTGCTGGCCTCAACCTAGGGGAGATGGATCATCAGACGTTGCTATTGAATATGAACTTGAAGCTCAGCACTTGACACTGCGTAATGTCATTATCTCTATTCCTATCCCGTGAGTCCGGGATTACTTTCACTCTTGAGCAGTTCCTGACAAACAGACCCAACTCCCTCCCATCCGTCACTGGTGAAGGGGACTGGCGAGCGGAACGAAACGCCTTCATCTGGACAATCGACACCATCGACTCTGAAAACCCAACAGGCTCATTAGAATTCAAATGCGAAGGCGACGCCGACGCCTTCTTCCCCGTAAACGTCGGTTTCGTAGCCGCCGGGTCACTTGCTGATGTCGATGTAAGTCTCCCACATTGTACTGAAAGGGGATACTGATGATAGGTATCTAAAGCTACTTTGCTTGAAGGGGGTGATTCTACTTTCTCACAGGAGAAGGTATTGACTGTAGATAAATATGAGGTTGTTTAGATGGGTTTTGGTGTAGGTGTATATGAATATGATTACGAGCACGCGACTGGAGGACGGTGGGATGGTATGGCTTGCTTGTATGCTTTGACTGTAAGGAGCAATGAGCTCTTGCAGGAGGACAGGATGCACACGGCACAGATCCCATATTCTAGAAGCGTGATCACCGTGAATGATACTCGGCTACACGATGGCCGACGGTGACAAATGATCCGAGTTCAGAGTGTCGATTGTGTCAAGTGACTGTCACCATTACTGTCACTATCCTCACATTTGTACACCCTCTACACGACCAGCATGCTCGACACAATCCCCCCAGAGGTACTAGGACTAATAGCCTATCATATATCGATCGATACCCTCCAACCCCCAACTTCAATCCTCCAATCCTCAAAACAGCTGAATGAGACATTATCACCCCAATCCAACCCAAACCTCTACGCTAAGATATTCAAGGACACGTTCGATATCTCAGCTGCTACCCGACGGTGTACCTCGCCATTGACCGCTAGGAAATTGACTGATGAGCTTGAATTACGGACTAGGGCGTTAGGGAGGTTAAAGAGGAGGGTTAAGGATGGGAAAGTGGGTGGAGTTGAGGAGAGGGATTTATGGGTTATTTACATCTTACTCATTGAGCATGGTACGTCTCTCGCTTCTTCTTGCGGATGATATCAGGGGAGAGGGGCTGATGAGTAGATGAGAAGAATATGAATCACCTGTTCAATGAGGACTTTAACTTGCTCGATTTCCTGAAGAGTTATTATAGGCAGAATCTACTTGTTGGAGCTGTTGAAGCTGGATGGCCTACCGAGTCAGTGGGCAGGTCTTTGATCATGTGGATAGCTTGGATACTGTTTAACAATGGTACGTCCCATCCCCACCGCGTCCCGGTCGCATCGAACTGGAGACTGACAAGAAGGGATCGGACGTTCCGAAACGCAAGAAGAGGAAGATGAACGTCTATTCATTCTCCGCCCTTATGTCTTTGCAGCTCAGAAATACGATCTCTACTATGGTCCATGGACGATCCATGATCTCCCATTAATCACTTCCTCACTCCAACAACCTCTGGGGATGGAATTCGATCATCCATTCAAAGCGGATTTGAAACCGAAATCAAGGGGAGTGGTTATTCCGTATTATGGCGAGGAAGTTACTTTGAGTCCACCTGTCCTGGCTCATGCTGCTATTTTGAGGTTCTTCAAACGGGATTACGATGATGAAGAGGATGAGGATGAGGATGAAGAGATGGATTCGCCTTTTATCAGTATGCACCTTGGAACGGGGATCGTTTTTGAGGAACCACCGGAACGTACACGTACACGTCCAAGGGACGAATCGAAGTATCAAAACACCTACACGACTGCACCTAAATCGGAAATGACTTCGCAATCACATGATCGGGATTGGAAGAGGTTGAAGGCATGTTATGACGCCGCGAATTCTACTGGGATGAAAGTGAAAGATTGGAGAAACGCATTTGATGGGTGTTGGGAGGGAAATTTCAGTTTCTTCGAGTTCGCACATTACAAGGAGGTGCGTCTCTTTGAATCGTTTGGTCACTGATGATAGATGCTAGCGGGAAATAGTCGGGCGTTGTATGAAGGACCATTTGGCGAACAGGCTCAGGTTTGGAAATTGACCGAGACCTTCATCCGGCCGAAGTCGACGAAGAAGGTGGTCCCAGTGAATGACATGGACGAAGATGTGAATGATAAGGGGAAAGCCAAGGCGGAAGGAGAATCGACTGACGAGCCCCGGAACATCCCTTTCAATGGCCCAGCGACCAACGCCGGATTCCCCGCCGACCTACCCAATTCAACCTCCGCTGGACTGGCAACGCCCTCAGCAGAACAGTTGACACTCCAAGAAACTATCAGGACCCAAGTGGAAGCTATTGAGGGCTATGAGATCGTTCCTGATGACGAACTGGATGAGGTCTGTACGAGTGAATGTCCGGGTTTGGAGATACTCTTAACCGGGACCGGGCATTCCGCTTGGGGTCGATTTATCTTGAAAGGAAGAGTGAGAGCTTGGGATGGAATGGCTACTTTGGTCAAGGAGTATGCGGTACGTCTTTCTTTTTCCTGACACGACCACATACGGCAGGCACTGATGATAGCCCGACTCGAGAGGTAAATGGATTTACAGGGGTTATGTAACTGCTGGAGATGTTTTCGTTGGTAGATGGAGAGATACTTTCACCCCTGAAGACTTTTATGGGTACGAAGGGACGTTTATCCTCAATAGGCGGGAGTAACGTTGGTTTTGGTGTAGGTGTATATGAATATGATTACAAGCATGCGACTTGAGTACGCTGGGACAGTACAGACAGCTTGTATGCTTTGGACGTAAGGAGCAATGAGCTGTCCCTGGTGGACAGAATCAACAACTGAATGTTCCTGACACACTCTGTGGATTGACTTGACTCGACTCAGGCCGGGTTCTGGTAGAGGAGTCTGTGAGGAGTCTGTGAGGAGTCTGTGAGGAGTCTGTGAAAGCCACCTGTGGGCGAAGACTCAGCGCACAGGCGACTTGCTACACTTCAGGCCTTCGGCAATACTTCACCGCAGGGATTGACAGGTACACATGGACAGTAATTGCAGGGGAGCTAATCTTGGACGATGACATGAACGTCGCGGGGAAGCTATCCGGGAGGGTCGCAGCTAATTTAGACATTGCTGGGGATCTGATCTTGGACACGCGGGGTCTGTGGCTTCGAAGGTGCAGGGGAGCTAACCGTACATTGAGGGCGGGAACTTGTCCTATGCAGGGAAGTAACTATGATGTCGCAGGGGAGCTAATCGTGCATTGCTTTACAACCTTCTCTACGACTTTTCATTCTTACTTCTGGTCCCAGACCTCTGGGGCGGAGTAGGAGAGGAACTATTATCAGTCATGAACATATTTCGGAGAAAGGGGGTGAGACTAACTTTTCCATCGAGAGTGATGACGACTCGATCTCCTTTGGGGTCTGGCTTCCTTACTAGCGAAGTCCTGAAATCGATAGCAGACATGATACCATCTCCGAACTTTTATTAGCTCATCCCCACTCACACATGAATTTGGTGCTCACCTTCTCCTGGATGAGAGCCTTGTAACTCCATCCGTAGACTACCAAGACTTCGTACAATCGGTACAGAACGGGGTCCTGATCGTCAGCTCTCTCATTCACGCACAGAAGTAGAATTAGTGACATACCTTAGGAGGTCCATCCCAAGTCCCACCCCTGACGACCATACCGCTTACACCGAAACTTCCATCTCCCTTTCCAGCAAGACCACTAACCACACTATCCTCCCCAGAAGCCATCTTGAGGACTTCGGTAATCTTTTTAGCGGTCTCTTCATCACATCGTGCTTGACCAAAAAAGAGGGCTGTAGTCCATACTTCGGGTTTACCGATTGCTTTTGCGATATCGTCGAATGTAAGGGCTGTAGCTGCCTTGGCGGCTAGGAGGGAGTGGCAGTAGGTTGGTAGCTCGGACATTGTGTGAGAGTGTGAAAGCCTAGTGTTGCAAAGAGGGAGGGTGTGCTGGATACAATGGTATAAGCAGCCAATATATACTCCGAGAGTACAAAGTCTAATGATAAGATCAATCCGGGGAATGAATTAGGTCAAGAACCTTATCTCTACCTCCACACCAGCCAAGTCTTGAACATAGACACCTGATTGATGGGTCAAGCCGGGGCATCAATCAGCATGCCGGAATCATGTCAGGTGGGTCACATGCGGCTGCTTGGCATGTATAGACTGCACCATGTAAGATGCAACTGGAGAGATAAGAGGTTGTTGACTGATGCTTATGAGGGACTTGTGCCATTCGCCGTGAGAGATGCAAGGGGAGGCTCGTACGTATGGATAATTGAATATCGGAATTATTGTCCGACGCGTACGTTTCCGAGATGTTACGAGTCATGGAGGGATGACTATGACCACCACCGTGAATCATCATGATATGAGCCATGCTAATACTCTACGTAGCTGCTTATCTCCCACCAGTCAGAGTGGGGGAGTGTACACGTGTATGTTAGATGAGGGGATGAAACAAGTTAATTCCATTGATGAACGTAGATCTACCTTACGGGGATGCCACGTAGCAAGACCAGTAGAGTCCAGCACAAAGCAACAGTCATAGCATCAACTGCTCAGTAACTTACTAGTACCTTCACAAAATGAGAGTCCCACCAATCCTCACCCTCCCAATACTATTGCTCTCACTCTCGAGCTCGGCACTGGGAGAATCATCAGCCAAAACAGTCCAGGAGATTGTACAGGATGCAAACCGTCTGCTGGCAGAGGGTTCATACTCTCAAGCAGCGAGGGCATATAGTGAAGCCATAGGTCAATTCTCACGGATCTCTTCACATATATGATGCTGATGAACAGAAATCGAGCCTACATCCTATGTGAATTACTACAAACGAGCCACAGCCTACTTGTCTTTAGGACGCTCGACATCAGCTCTAGACGATTTTGAACGTATACTTCAACTCAACCCTTCTTTCAGTCAGGCCCATTATCAACGAGCAAAGATCCTAGCCAAGGAGGGAGAATTTGAAAAGGCAAACAAGGAGTTGAGGGCATTCGGGAAATCAAAGAGTGATCCTGAAGCTGAAGAGCTCGTGAGTTCCCCCACTGTCTCAATGTGATCTTGCTAATGTGGTAGGAGAGGACAGTGGGTCTAGCGTGGGCGGCTAGGGATTCGGCAGAATCAGCAGCTTCCAGTGGGGAATGGCAGATTTGTGTGGATCACGCTTCGAAGGCTTTGGAGGTTGGACCGAATTCCCTAGAACTACGTGAACTGAGATTACGTTGCGTCACAGAATTAGGCAACGTCGTAGCAATCTATGGTGATCTCAGTCGACTCTCCATCTTGAACCCATCAAACCTCGTCATTCCAATCCAACTTTCACAAATCGCTTATTTCCTAATTGGATCCGGGGACGCAATGAACCATATCAAGAAATGTCTCCATTACGATCCGGATTCGAAACCATGCAAGAAGGTCCACAAGACTCTGAGAGGACTGCAGAAAGACACGAATAAAGCGAGAGGATTTGTGGAGAGTAGTCAATGGCGACAGGCTGTCAAGATCTTGGATGGACCTGGAGGGTTACTGGCAAGGTTCGAAGCGGCATACGATGAAGCTATGGGAAGCGAGGGATACCTTTCGGAGCGAATACCAGCCGCTTCAATGTCGAAAACCTCTTCCCAAGCTCGATTGGATCTATACGGACTAGCGATAAAGGCAGCTATCGGCGCCAATGATTTCGGCAAGAGGACAACGAAATGGTCTGAAATCGTTCTGGAGATGGATGAGGAGAACGTGGATGCGTTGATAGCAAAGGGAGAAAGGCAATTGAAGGATGAGAGCTGGGATCAAGCTGTTCAGACCTTCAGCCGGGCGTTTGAATTGACGGGACAGTCTAGTCAGGATGTGGGTCCCTATTTGTTTCACATGATCGTGCACTGATTGCTAGGTTCGAGATCGACTCAGTCGTGCTCAGAAACTTTTGAAGGTGTCTAAGCAGAAGGATTACTACAAGGTTCTTGGCGTTTCCCGAGATGCCGACGATAGGACTATCAAGAAGGCCTTGTAAGCTGGTTCTCGCCTTTCACACAACCGAGCAGGAGCTGATCGTCCAGCCGAAAAGCAGCAAAACTCGCCCACCCAGACGTAGGCGGATCTGAAGAAAAAATGCAATCCCTAAATGAAGCCTACGAAGTCTTGACCACTCCAGGTATGTCCTACCTGATTACAAGCAAACAAGCTGACAGGTAGAACTACGGCAAAGATACGATAATGGAGAAGACCCAAATGACCCACATGCTGGACAACAACAAAATCCATTCGCACACCATGGAGGTGGTGGGAACCCATTTCAATTCTTCCAGCAGGGTGCTGGGGGATTCCCATTCCCTGGTGGGGGTGGTGGACAGAGGGTTAAATTTGAGTTTTAGATGTGGGTATTGTAGATTAGTAGATCACGTTGCACGTATGTTCGTGTACGTTTTATCGAGAGCCATGGGACCTTCCGCTTTTCACGGCACGCCGGGCATGATGACTTTTTGCTTGCGTGGAAGAAGTTTGCTGATGCTGATGCTGTGATGTATGTCTGTCACCCAGGATTTACACTTGGCCCCACACATAGTAGCAAACACACAGAGTGAATATATAGCATGCATACATACACCGCCCGACAGGCACAGTGCTTGCTGTGGACTTGCAAGTTCAACCGCGTGTTCCAACATGAAAATCAAGACGCGTCGACTTTCATCTCCGTCTAACCCCCTCTTTCATATCATCCACACATATCCTATCTTGCGATACCTAATCCCACATCCATATCTTCATTGATATACATCATGCCAGATCCCAAGAAACCTCCAGGCGAAGCAAACCGCCGGCGAAGCTTTTTCTCTTCGACTTTGGTAATTCAACCACCCCCAACGTCGCCGTTCGTAAACGTCCCACCGTCCCATACCGTCCTAGCGGCACTATCATCTCCAGGCAGAACGAAAGTCAAGCATACTATCAAGATCGTTTCTTCCAAACC
>Ga0308160_10003318_pt1 | contig 18260 bp, 17 predicted proteins | sample PhyFR1_FD_201036 | JGI IMG/M metagenome (GOLD analysis project Ga0308160, IMG submission 201036) | Phyllosphere microbial communities from UC Gill Tract Community Farm, Albany, California, United States - DLSLF.R1 | ecosystem: Host-associated > Plants > Phyllosphere > Unclassified | place: USA...
GCTCGGTGCTGGCGATGCTGATGCGGCCGATGATGTCGTTCACCTGCTGCACCGAGGCCACGATGTGGCCCATGCTGCTGCCGGCTTCGCCCACCGAGGCGCTGCCGCCGTCGATGATCGCCACCGAATCCGCGATCAGGGCCTTGATCTCCTTGGCCGCCGCCGCCGAGCGCTGGGCCAGGGTGCGCACCTCCGAGGCCACTACCGCGAAGCCGCGTCCCTGCTCGCCGGCGCGCGCCGCTTCCACCGCCGCGTTCAGGGCCAGGATATTCGTCTGGAACGAGATGCCGTCGATGACGCCGATGATCTCGACGATCTTGCGCGAGCTGGCCTTGATCGATTCCATGGTGCTCACGGCGCGGTCGACGGCCTGGCCGCCGTTCGCCGCCAGCCGCGCCGCTTCGGCCGCCAGGTCGGTGGCCAGGCGCGCGTTATTCGCGTTGTCCTTGACGGCCACGGTCAGGGTTTCCATGGCGCTGGCAGTCTGCTCGAGCGAGCCGGCCTGCAGCTCGGTGCGGGTCGACAGATCCAGGTTGCCGGTGGCGATTTCTTTCGATGCCGTGTCGATCGAACGCACCGAGGTCAGCACCGAGTGCAGCGTCGTGTTCAGGTTGGCGATGGTGTGGTCCAGCGCACGCGAGGTGTCGGCGATCTCGTCGCGCCCGTCGCTGCCGACGCCGGCCGACAGGCGGCCTTCGGCCAGTTCGGCCACCACGTCGGAGATCTTGCGGATGTCGGCCAGCATGGCGCGCCGCACCAGCATGGTCACCACCAGCGACAGCGCGATCGACAGCAGCACCAGCACCGCCATCGTCACGCCCAGGGTCTTGAACTCGGCGCCGGCGGCGGCGTAGGCGCGTTCGCTCAGGCTGGTTTCCAGCGCGGCCAGCTGGGCCAATTGCGTATTCAGGACGCCAAATTCCTTTTCCGCCTTCTGCATCGAGTTGGTGGCGATCGACTGGTCGACCTGGGCCATCTCGATGGTCTCCAGCACCGCCTTGCGGTAGGCGGCCAGCGCGGCAGCAGAGGCGTCGATCAGCTTGCGTTCCTCGGGGTCGGCAACCTTCGCTAGAGCCCCCAGCTGGGCGCCGATGCCGGCGTGCTTCTTGTGGATGTCGGCGATCAGAGCGTCGAGCCGGTTCTTGGCAAAGCTGCCGCTGACCCAGGCCAGCAGCTGGTAGATATTTGCGTGCGCGTATTTCGCGTCGCCGGCGACGTCGGCTGCGTCCTGCAGGCGCGCGGCGCGTACCTGCACCATGTTTTCCAGCGAAGCGTGCTGGCGCACCATGCCGTAATAGGCGGCGCCGGAGAGCAGCGTCAGCAGCACCAGCACCAGTCCCGGCGCCAGCAGCAGCTTCGGCCCGATCCGCAATTTCTTCAACATGGTTACCTCCTGGACAAAAGAAAAGGGCGGCCGTAGCCGCCCCGTACTCGTGGTGCTTATTTTTTGTAGATGCCCGCTTCCAGCACGACGTCGTCGACGCGCAGGATGTAGGTGGTTTTCGGCTCGATCTTGCCGGAAGTTGGGTTCTTGTATTGGTAGTCGACCCAGCCCTTGCCCTTGGCCGCGGCCAGCTCGATGATCTCGCGGCGGTATTTCTTGCCGTTGGCGTCGGGCACGTCAGTCAGGTCCTTGCCGACGATCGAGGGGTTGTAGGGGTGGGCCAGCACGATGCCGGTCTTGATGTCGCGCATGTCGACGTACAGTTCGCCCTGGACGAAGTCCGGGTCCTTGGCGTTGATCTTCTTCATCATCTCGGCCTTGCCCTTGGATTTCATCAGGGCGGCGCCGCGTTCAGCCATGGCGATGGCGTCTTTCTCGGTCGGTTCGTTGGCCAGCGCGCAAGTGGAGGCGAGTGCGAGGCACAGGGCGGTGGCGGTGGCGAGCAGCTTCATGGTGCATGTCCTTTCAGAGCGGTGCGATAGGTAAAACTTTCTTAAGTGCATTAAGAAATGTACGCGTCACTTCCTGTAGGCAATTTGCGAATGCGCAAAGGGTGAAGGCCAGTGTGGCGTCCGCCGCATTTGTCTTGCCGCATGGAATATGTTTTTAAGGAAACTATCACAGGTTGTAGTTGATTGGATGCAATTCCATTTGCATGGAGGATTCCTAAGATGGCTCTCCGTCGCCAACTTCTTTTCCAAGAATTGACGGCCGTTCCACCCTCCCTCCATCTTTCCTTTCCAGGAGCATGCCGTGAGCACCCTCGATTCGACGCCCGCCAAGTTCAAACCCTACACGCGTCAAACCATTGCCCTTGCGCGCCAGTGGCAATGGATGAGCCCCGACCTGCAGGAAGCGGTCCAGGTGGTCTCGCACGTGCTGCCGTTTCGCGTGAACGAATACGTGCTCGACCAGCTCATCGACTGGGACAAGATCCCCGACGACCCCATCTTCCGCCTGACCTTCCCGCACCGCGACATGCTGCCGGCGCGCGAGTACGAACAGCTGCGCGACCTGGTGCTCGATAAAAAGGACAATGCCGCCATCGCAAAACTCGTGCACCAGATCCGCATGCGCATGAACCCGCACCCGGCCGGCCAGATGACCCACAACGTGCCGCGCGTGAACGATGCGCCCCTGAAAGGCCTGCAGCACAAGTACAAGGAAACGGTCTTGTTCTTCCCGAGCTCGGGCCAGACCTGCCACGCCTACTGCACCTTCTGCTTCCGCTGGCCGCAGTTCGTCGGCATGGACGAGATGAAGTTCGATGCCCGCGAGTGCACGGAACTGGTGGCCTACCTGGCCTCCCACCCCGACGTGACCGACGTGCTGATCACCGGCGGCGACCCGATGATCATGAATACCCGTTCGCTGGCCGAATTCCTGGAGCCATTGCTGGCGCCGGAACTGGCGCATATCCAGAACATCCGCATCGGCACCAAGTCGGTGGCCTACTGGCCGCAGCGCTACATGTCGGACAAGGATTCCGACGACCTGATGCGCCTGTTCGAGCGCGTGGTCAAGGCCGGCAAGAACCTGGCCATCATGGGCCACTACAACCATGCGGTCGAGCTGCGCCATCCGATTGCCCAGCAGGCCGTGAAACGCATCGTCGGCACCGGCGCCACGCTGCGCATGCAGGGCCCGCTGATCCGCCACATCAACGAAGACCCGAAGAGCTGGGCCGAACTCTGGACCACCGGCGTGCGCCTGGGCGCCATCCCGTACTACATGTTCGTCGAGCGCGACACCGGCCCGAGCGACTACTTCGCGCTGCCGCTGGCGCGCGCCCACGAGATCTTCCAGCAGGCGTATTCGATGGTCTCGGGCCTGTCGCGCACCGTGCGCGGGCCGTCGATGAGCGCCTTCCCGGGCAAGGTCGTGATCGACGGCGTGGTGACCATCAATGGCGAAAAGCTGTTTGCCCTGCAGTTCCTGCAGGCGCGTAATCCAGAGTGGGTGCGCAAGCCCTTCTTTGCCAAATACGATCCGGACGCCACCTGGCTCGATCACCTGAAGCCCGCGTTTGGCCGGAAAAAGTTCTTCTTCGAAGACGAAATCGGCAACGCCGATTTCGGCCGGGGATCAGCGCCGCAAGGCGCTGACGGGCGGGTGATCCCGATCGTGCAGGCGCGCAGCCACGACGGCCGCGCCAGCGACAGCCAACCCAGCGCGGCATAAACCTCGCCGCCATGGAAGGCACCCAACACCCGCCACGCCTGTCCGGCGTGGCGGTTTTTTTCACCGTGTTCCTGCCGTTCGCACTCGGGCATTATTTGTCCTCGATGCTGCGCAACGTTAACGCGGTGCTGGCGCCGGACCTGCTGAAAGCACTGGCGCTCACGCCCGGCCAGCTCGGCTTGCTCACCAGCGCATTCTTCTTTGCGTTCGCGCTGGTGCAGCTGCCGGTCGGGATCGCGCTCGACCGCTACGGCCCGCGCAAGGTGCAGCTGGCGCTGATGCTGTTCGCGGCCCTGGGCGCGCTGCTGTTCGCGTATGGCCAGAGCTTCGCCCAGCTGGTGCTGGCGCGCGCCATCCTCGGCTGCGGCCTGGGCGGCTGCTTCATGTCGGCGGTAAAAGCCTTGTCGACCTGGATCGCACCGAACAAGCTGCCTTCGGTGCACGGTTACCTGATCGCGGTCGGCGGGCTCGGTGCGGCGTCAAGCACCATGCCGGTGCGCCTGGCGCTGGAATACACCGACTGGCGCGGGCTGTTCGTGGCGCTGGCAGCCCTGGTGGCCATCAGCGGCGCGGCGATCTGGCTGCTGGCGCCAGGCAGCAGCAAGCCCGCCGGTGCGCGCGTGCCGGTGCTGGCATCGCTGCGCCAGGTCTACCGCACCCCCAGCTTTCGCAGCACGATCTCGCTGATCCTGATCCCGCATGCGGTGTTCTTCGGCATCCAGGGGCTGTGGATCGGGCGCTGGCTGTCCGACGTGGCGCATTTCCCGGACGACGCGGTGGCCTATCTGCTCTACATGAGCATGGCCGCCGTGATCTTCGGGGCGATTGCGGTCGGCATGATCACCGAGTGGGCGGGAAAGCGCGGCGTGACGCCGATACAGGTAGCCGGCATCGGCATCGCCTTGTTCGTGCTGGTGCAGGCGGCCTTCGTGGTGGGGTATGCGCCGAGCTTCCAGCTGCTGTCGGTGCTGTTTACGCTGGTGGGCACGATCACCGGCATCGAGTACGCCATCGTCGCCCAGAGCATGCCGCGCGAACTCACCGGGCGCGCCGCCACCTGCCTGAACCTGCTGATCTTCGTCGGCGCCTTCCTGGTGCAGGCAGGCTTCGGGCTGGCGGTGGGCTGGTGGACGCCGGACGCGGGCGGGCATTATCCGGCGCAGGCCTACCGGGTGGCGTTCGGGGTGCTGGTGCTGCTGCAGCTGCCGGGGTTGATTGGCTGGCTGCGGCGCGGGCGCTTGGCGTCGGTGCCAGTCGCCGCGCCGGCGGCCGAGGAGGCGCATCGCCCGGCCTGAGGGTGCGGGCGCCGGTATCGGGTGGAGTGGTTGGGCCGATCCCGTTACAATCGGTCACTGCCATTTCGCCCGATACCGGAGACTCCCATGCGCCGTCCTTCGCTCAGCATCCTCGCCACCGCGGCGCTGCTTGTCCTTGCCGGCTGCGGCGACAAATCCACCCTGCCGGCCGGCGCCGGCGTCGGTCCCGCGCCGCAGCTGCCGGCGCCGAAGCAGAGCCTGATCCCCACCGTCGACATCGCACCCGCGAAGGGTTGGCCGCAAGGCGCCAAGCCACAGGCGGCGCAGGGGCTGGAAGTACAGGCCCTGGCTCGTGACCTGGACCATCCGCGCTGGCTGTACGTGCTGCCGAACGGCGACGTGCTGGTGGCGGAATCGAACAAGCCGCACACGCCGGAGAGCAAGCAGTCGGGCCTGCGCGCCTGGGTAATGGGCAAGGTCATGGAGAAGGCAGGGGCGGGCGTGCCCAGCGCCGACCGCATCACGCTGCTGCGCGACGTGGATGGCGACGGCGTGGCCGAGACCCGCAGCGTATTCCTGAAGGGCCTGCATTCGCCCTTTGGCATGGCGCTGGTGGGCGACCAGCTGTTTGTTGCGAATGCCGACGCCATCGTGCGCTTCCCGTACAAGGAAGGCGCCACCGCGATTACCGAAGCCGGACAAACGCTGGCGCCGCTGCCGGCCGGCTTGAACCACCACTGGACCAAGAACATCGTCGCCAGCCGCGACGGCAGCAAGCTGTACGCCACGGTCGGCTCGAACAGCAACGTCGGCGAGAACGGCCTGGAGAACGAGGTCAATCGGGCCGCCATCCTGGAAGTGGACATCAGGAGCGGGGCTGCGCGGCTGTTCGCATCCGGCCTGCGCAATCCGAACGGCATGGCCTGGGAACCGCGCACCGGCGCCCTGTGGACGGTGGTGAACGAGCGCGACGAGATCGGCAGCGACCTGGTGCCGGATTACCTGACCTCGGTGCGCGATGGCGGCTTCTATGGCTGGCCGTACAGCTATTACGGGCAGCACGTGGACGCGCGCGTGAAGCCGCAGCGGCCGGAGCTGGTGGCGAAAGCCATCGCGCCCGATTACGCGCTGGGCGCGCACGTGGCGGCGCTGGGGCTGGCCTTTGCGGAAGGCGCGCAACTGGGGCCGGCGTATGCCAGCGGCGCCTTCATCGGGCAGCACGGGTCGTGGAACCGCAAGCCGCTGTCGGGGTACAACGTGGTGTACGTGCCGTTCGCGCAGGGCAAGCCGAACGGGATGCCGGTCGAGATATTGAGCGGGTTCGTGAACGCGGAGGGCGAGGCGTACGGGCGGCCGGTGGGCGTGGCGATCGATAAAAAAGGCGCGCTGCTGGTGGCGGACGATGTGGGGAATGTGGTGTGGCGCGTGCGGCCTGCGGCGCATTAGGTCCGCGGCTTTAACCGTACGGTGGGCACTCCGTGCCCACGCGGAAGCCGGCATCACGTTGGCTTCATTTCGGTCGATGATGCCGTGCCGTTGCAAACGCTTCCAAATGATCATTCGTGACGCCGGCAATCGTCATCCGGCACGGCATCAAAACGGCCAACACCGTGTCAACATCCGCGTGGGCACGGGGTGCCCACCGTACGGTTACAGCCGTCGGTTGAATCTGACGTTAGCGCTGATTCAGCGGCATCCCTCGATCACCCACATCGGCACCGAGGTCCACACGATCCCCACAAACGACAGCAACGCCGACCCCGCCGCCGCCCAGTCCAGCAGCGGCGTCCGCTCGTCCGCATGCCGCAAGGTCCCGCGCCACTTCCACACCAGCCACCCGCACACCGCCAGCGCCGCCACGGTGAACACCGCCAAAGGCCAGCGCTGCGGATTCCCCGCCTCATACCCCAGCGGGCTGCACTGCGCCGCCACGAACACGTAGCAGGCGGCGAAGTGCCCCGCCCACACCAGCAGCGGCAAGGTCCCGCGCATCAGCTTCCTGAAAAATCGTTCGCGCATCGTCAATCCATCAGCATGGGCACGCCATGCACCACCACCGCCGCCACGATCCCCTGCAGCACGGTGTAGTACACGATCAGCGCCGTGTTATCCAGCGTGGCCCGGTTGTGTTCACCGATCCGCCCGCACCAGCCGCGCACCGCCAGGTACAGGCCGACCAGCACGGTCAGCACCACGTGCAGGCCCTGGTAGGTCAGCATCGCCGCGATGGTCGCGCTCCAGGCCAAACGGCGCGGCGCCAGGCCGGCGAGCTGGTAGCCATAAAAATCGGCGCCAAAGGCGGCAATCACGCAGGCCACCGCCGCCAGCGCCAGCCAGGGCAGGCGCCGCTTGCCGACCGCACGCGTGGCCGCGAACATCAGGCCCGCCCCCGCCAGCAGCAGGCCGCTCGAGAGCAACTGCCACACCGGCTCCGGCAAGCCGGCCGAAGGCGGCGGACAGACGATCAGGCGCATCGAAATGTGGATGTAGGCGAACACCAGCGAGGCAAAGATGATCGCGTCGACGATCAGCATGATGATGGTCGCCCACCACGAGTGCGAGCGCATGCCCTTCGCGCCGACCGGCAGCACCAGCGTGTCCGAGACCAGGGCTTCCTTCACCGGCGGCTTGCCGTCGGATTCCCACAGCCAGGCCATGGTGCAGCCGACCGCCACCAGGCCGCAGGTCCAGGCCAGCCACATCAGCTTCACCGTCAGCAGCAGGAAGAAGCCGGCGGTGCCGGCGGCGGCGATCAGGGGCAGCCAGCTGTCGCCGGGCAGGATCATCAGGTAAGTCGGCCGTGCACCGATCGGGCTGGTGGCAATCGTCTCGCGCTTGCCGGTGACGGTGCCGGGCAGGTAGTGCTGGCCCGCTTCCACCTGTTCCGACAAACCCGGCTGCTCCCAGAGGGGATCGACCGAGGTGATGAGCGGGATGCTGCGCGTGGCGTAGTCTTCCGACGGCAGCCATTCCAGCGTCGAGGCGTTCCACGGATTGCCCGGCGGTTTCGAGGGACGGCGCTGGGTGCGGACCAGGTCCACCGTGAACACGACCACGCCCAGCGCGAACACGAAGGCGCCGACCGTGGACACCATGTTCAGCACCTGCCACTCCATCTCGGCCGGATAGGTGTACACGCGGCGCGGCATGCCCAGCAGGCCCGTGATGTGCATCGGGAAGAAGGCGACATTGAAGCCGCCGAACATCAGCCAGAAGGCCCAGCGCGCCACGCGCTCGGACAAACATTGGCCCTTGATCAGCGGGATCCAGTAGTACAAACCGGCGAACACCGGGAACACCATCCCGCCGATCAGCACATAGTGGAAGTGGGCGACGATGAAATAGGTGTCGTGCACCTGCCAGTCGAAGGGCAGCAGGGCCACCATCACGCCGGTCAGCCCGCCGAGCACAAAGATGAACATGAAGCCGCCCAGGAACAGGGCCGGCGCATTCATCTGCACCTTGCCCTTCCAGAGCGTGGCGATCCAGGCGAACACCTGGATCGCGGTCGGCACGGCCACGGCCATGCTGGCGGCCGAGACGAAGCTCATCGTCATGATGCCCAGGCCCGCCGTGAACATGTGGTGGGCCCACAGGGCGAAGCTGAAGAAGCACACCACCACCAGGGCCACGATGATGGCGCGGCGGCCGACCAGGGCGGTGCCGGCGATGGTCGGGATCATGGTCGAGACCATGCCGGCCGCCGGCAGGAAGATGATGTAGACCTCGGGGTGGCCGAAGAACCAGAACAGATGCTGCCACAGCACCGGATCGCCGCCGCGCGTGGCGTCGAAGAAGGGCCACTCGAAGGCGCGTTCCAGTTCCAGCAGGGCGGTGCCGGCGATCACCGCCGGGAAGGCGAACACGATCATGATGCCGACCACCAGCATGGCCCAGGCATACACCGGCATGCGCGAGAGCGTCATGCCCGGCGCGCGCGTGAACAGGATGCCGACGATCAGTTCGATGGCGCCGGCAATCGCCGAGATTTCGATGAAGCCGATCCCGAGCAGCCAGAAGTCGGCGTTCAGTCCCGGCGAATACTGCTTGCCCGTGAGCGGCGGGTACATGAACCAGCCGCCGTCCGGCGCCAGGCCGGCGAACAGGGTGCAGAAGAAGGCCAGGCCGCCGATCGCATACGCCCAGTAGGCGTAGGCCGAGAGGCGCGGGAAAGGTAAATCGCGCGCACCCAGCATGTTCGGCAGCAGGTACACGGCCAGCGCCTCGACAATCGGAATCGCGAACAGGAACATCATCACGCTGCCATGCATGGTGAAGACCTGGTTGTAGGTCGAGGGCGAAAGCAGGTCGTTGTCGGGCATGGCCAGCTGGGCGCGCATCAACAGGCCCAGCACCCCGGCCAGCAGGAAAAACAGCAGCGCGGTGCCGATATACAGCAGGCCGATATTGGTGTTGTTGACGCTGGTGAGGAAGCGCAGGCCGCTGGGCGTGACCCAGGCTTTTTCCAGGCGCGGGAATTCCTGCGCCGGGCGCGGAAGTGAGCTCGGCAGGGAGCTGGGTGGGGATACTGCGGTATCGCTCATTTCAGGTGTTCCAGGTAGGCCGCGAGGGCGTGCAGGGTTTCTCCATCGAGGTCGGCGGCGGCCGGCATGCGCGCGCCGGGCTTGATCGCCTGCGGGTCGGCGACCCAGCCGGCCAGGGTGCCGCGGTGGTTGCGCAGGGTGCCGGCGGCGATGTGCAGGCGGCTGCCGACGTGGGTCAGGTCGGGGCCGAGGAGGGCATTCTCACGTGCGTTTTCCACACCATCGATGCCACGCACCGTGTGGCAAGCCTGGCAGCGTTGTTCGAGAAAGGCGGCGCGGCCGCGTTCGAGCAGCTGTTCGTCGGCGGCGCCGGCGGTCGATGCGGCCGGCCGCGCTTCGTTCGCCAGCCAGCGGTCGAATTCGTCCTGCGGCATCGCCACCACGTGCAGGGCCATGCGCGCGTGCTGCTCGCCGCAGTATTCGGCGCACTGGCCGCGATACACGCCGGGCTTGTCGGCTTGCAGGGTCAGGCCGGTCACGCGGCCGGGCACGGTGTCGATCTTGCCGTTCAGGGCCGGAATCCACAGGCTGTGGATCACGTCGCTGGAGCTCAGGCCGAGGTAGACAGGGCGCCCGACCGGAATCCGGATCTCGTTGGCGCTGGCGATCTCGCGGCCGCTGGCCGGATCGTGGTAGCGCACTTCCCACCACCACATCTTGGCGGTCACGCCGACCGTAAAGGCGCCTTTCGAGGTTTGCGGCGTGAGCTCGGCACTGCGCCAGGTGCTCCACACCAGCAAGATGCTCAGCACCACCACCGGAAAGGCGAAGCCGGCGCCGACGATCCAGCGCCGCGCATTCACCGGTTCGGGACGGCGCCGCACGGCCAGCACCAGCAAGGCCATCACGCCGATGAAGATGAGGGCGCCGCCGCCGAACAGCACCCAGGCGAAGTCGGCGATGATGGCGGCGTCCGGGCCGGCCGGATGGAGGACGGATTGCGCGGTAGCGCTGACTGGTTGGTTCACTGCGGTGCTCATTCCAGCGAATACAGGTAGGCCGCCATGTGGCGCGCTTCCTCGGGCGAGACGCCCACGTCCGGCATCAGGGTGCCGGGCTTCATGGCCTGCGGATTATCGAGCCAGCGGATCAGGTTCCTAGGGGTGTTCGGGATGCCGCCGGCGATGTAGCTGTTGTGCCCAAAGGCGTCCAGCGGCGGGCCGGCATTGCCGTGCGCGCCAGGCACTTCGGGAATCTGGTGGCAGGCCGCGCACTGGTATTGCGCGATCAGGTGCTGGCCCTGTTTCGGATCGCCACCGGCGACTGCCGGCGCGGCCGGCTTGTCTTTGCCGCAGCCGGCCAGCACAAGCGTACACAACAGCGCACCGAGCAGCCTGGGCCAACATCGGGAAGTCGGGGAATGAGGAAGAAGGAGCATGCGCACAATTCGAAATAACGAAAAACCGGGGTCTCTTTATAATACAAGAATAGCAATATCCTATTTTCAACTGTGTGCGCCCCTTGAAACGGAGCCGATGCCTCGCCGATGCCTTCCAACCGCCAACGCCTGATCCTGAAAACCATCGCCGCCACGCTTGCCGTTACCGGGCTGGCCGCTGCCGCCATCGGCGGGATCGTGCTGCGCGCCGGCTGGTACGACATCACCGCCATCAGTTCGCACTGGCAGCCGGTGTACACGGTGCTGGAATCCGGCATGCATTACTCGGTGCGCCATTACGCGCGCAACGTCGAGGTGCCCAAACTCGGCGACCCGCAGCAGGTCAGGCGCGGTGCGGCCCTGTATGCCGCCAACTGCGCCCAGTGCCACGGCGGCCCAGGCTTTGCCCAGTCGCCGATCGGGCAAAGCATGCAGCCGGTACCCGGCCCCCTGATCGACGCCGGCAAGCGCTGGGGCCAGCGCGAGCTGTACTGGATCACGCGCAAGGGCATCAAGATGAGCGGCATGCCGGCCTGGGAATACCATATGAGCGAAGCCGATACCTGGGCGGTGGTGGCCTTCATGGGCGTGCTGCCGACATTGTCGGCGCGCGACTATGGCGCGGCCACCAACACGCCGGTAAACACGGCCACGCCGGTCACCGCGCCGATGGCGGAGGATGCGCCATGAGTCGCCGTCCTTTCCTGTCTCCGCTGCTGGCGCTTTTGCTGCCGCTTTTGCTGCCGCTGCTGCTGGCCGGTTGCGGCAACACCAACCAGGCGCCGGCCGGCCTGCAAGGCGACCCTGAGCGCGGGCGCATCGCGCTGGCCCAGCATGCCTGCCGCGCCTGCCACATGATCCCCGGCGTGACCGGCTCCGAGGTCTACGTCGGCCGCACGCTCGACGACCTGGGCGACCGCCAGTACATCGGCGGCAGGCTGCCGAATACCCAGGCCAATCTGGTGCGCTGGATCCGCGCGCCGCAAACCATCGACCCCGGCACCGCGATGCCGGCCATGGGCGTGAGCGAGCGCGACGCCCTCGACATGAGTGCCTACCTGCTGACCCTCAAAAAGTAAGACTGTTATCATTCGGTTTTGGTCCGGCGCCATGGTGGCGCAGGACGCACGACGACAGGACAAGACGATGAGATTGGTGCGCTATGGCCGCCCGGGCAAGGAAAAACCAGGTTTGTTCGACGAGGAGGGGCGCCTGCGCGACCTGTCCGGCGTCATCGAGGACATCGACGCCGCGGTATTGAACGACAAGGCGCTGCGCAAGCTGGCCAAGGTCGACTGGAAGACCCTGCCGCTGGTACGCGGCAACCCGCGCCTGGGCGTGCCGGTGGCGCGCGTGGGCAAGTTCATCGGCGTGGGCATGAACTACGCCGACCACGCGGCCGAAACCGGCGCCGCGGTGCCGACGGAACCGGTGTTCTTCACCAAGGCCACCAGCTGCCTGAACGGCCCGGACGATCCGATCCAGCTGCCGAAGGGTTCGAAGAAGACCGACTGGGAAGTCGAGCTGGGCGTCGTCATCGGCACCCGCGCGCAGCACGTGAGCGAGGAGGATGCGTTGAAGTTCGTCGCCGGCTACTGCGTGGTGAACGACGTCAGCGAGCGCGCCTACCAGTTCGAGATGGGTTCGCAGTGGGACAAGGGCAAGGGCTGCGACACCTTCGGGCCGGTCGGGCCGTTCCTGGTCACGCGCGATGAGATTCTTGACGTGCAGGACCTGGACCTCTACCTGGAACTGAACGGCAAGCGCATGCAGACCGGGAACACGTCGACCATGGTGTTCACGGTGGCGCAACTGGTGAGCTACATCTCGCGCTTCATGACGCTGGAGCCGGGCGACATCATCACCACCGGCACCCCGCCGGGCGTGGGCATGGGCCGCACGCCGCAGCGCTTCCTCAAAAAAGGCGACACGCTGCGTTTGGGGATTGCGGGGCTGGGCGAGCAGCAGGCGGAAGTGGTGGCGTTTCCGAAGTAAGTCGGGTCACCGTTGACGCTTGCGATGGCTCGCGGCGTCAACCGTAGGGTGGGCACTCCGTGCCCACGCGGAACGACGCGCTAACGAGACGCTTTTATGAACGTTGGCCGCTGATCATATGATCCGCGCCGAAGAGAGCAGCCGTAACGCTTGCATTCGCGTGGGCACTTCGCTTTTGAGGCCCCCGGCCTCAAAAGCCCCACCGTACGGTCGCCGCCACCACTCAGGCAAGCGGCGCCGCTACGCCACCAGCGCCGCATCCAGCGCCTCCGCCAGCCGCGCCACGATCTCCGACAAATCCGACGCGCTGGCAATGAACGGCGGCGCCAGCAGGATATGGTCGCCGCGCTGCCCATCGATGGTCCCGCCCATCGGATACACCATCAGCCCGCGCGCCATCGCTTCGTTCTTGATCGCCGCATGCAGCCGGCGCTGCGGCGCGAACGGCTCTTTCGACACCCGGTCCCTTACCAGCTCGATCCCGACGAACAGCCCGCGCCCGCGAATGTCCCCCACGTGCGGATGCTGCCCGAACACGTCGCCCAGCATGCGCCGCAAGGTCGCCCCGCGCCGCTGCACCTGCTGCAGCAAGCCGTCGCGCTCGATCACTTCCTGCACCGCCAGCGCCGCCGCCGCCGCCACCGGATGCCCGATGTACGTATGCCCATGCAAAAAGCTGCCGCTGCCGCGCCGCAGCCGCTCGACGATCGCCCCCTGCGCCAGCACCGCGCCGATCGGCTGGTAACCGGCCCCCAGCCCCTTGGCCACGGCGATGATGTCCGGCGCCACGCCATCCTGCTCGATGGCGAACATGGTGCCGGTGCGCCCCATCCCGCACATCACCTCGTCGGCGATGAACAGGATGCCGTGGCGGTCGCAGATCTCGCGTACGCCCTTGAAGTAGCCCGGCGTCGGCGGAATCGCGCCGCCGGTGGCGCCGACCACCGGCTCGGCGACAAAGGCGATCACCTTGTCCGGCCCCGCCTTCATGATCGCGGTTTCCAGTTCGTCGAGCAGGCCGGCGGTGTACTGGTCCAGGGTCTGGCGCTCGGCGCGGTCGCGGTATTCGTAGCAGGGCGCCACGCGCGGCACGTCCATCAGCAGCGGCGCGAAGGGTTTGCGGCGCCATTCGTTGCCGCCCACGGCCAGCGCGCCGAGGGTGTTGCCGTGGTAGCTCTGGCGGCGCGCGATGAACACGCTGCGCCCGCTTTCTCCGCCTTCGACGAAATACTGGCGCGCCAGCTTCAGCGCCGTCTCCATCGCCTCCGAGCCGCCCGAGACCAGGTAGACGGCGTCGATGCCGGCCGGCGCCTTCGAGACCAGCTTGGCCGCCAGTTCCTCGGCGACCTCGGTGGTAAAGAAGGCGGTGTGGGCGTAGGCGCAGGCGTCGATCTGGCGGTGCATGGCCGCGATCACGTGCGGGTGGGCATGGCCGAGCGAGGACACGGCGGCGCCGCCGCTGGCGTCGATATAGGTCTTGCCGCTGCTGTCGCGCACGGTCACGCCGCTGGCGGCGACGGCGACCGGCGGCGTCTGGCGCAGGCTGCGGTGGATGATATGGCTCATGGCTACCCCCTTCGAGGAAAGATTGACGTTTGACAATAAGCGCCGCGCCAACGGTTTCCTTTGATCTTTACGGGAAGCTGTGCGAATATTTTTCCAATCAGACACGTTTGCCACGCCCGCCATGAGCGACCGCCTCCGCCCGATCCCGCCCGACCAGCTGACCGAAGCGCAGCGCCGCGCCGCCCAGGCCGTGATCGAGGGGCCACGCGGCGCCCTCTACGGCCCCTTCGTGCCGCTGCTGCGCAGCCCCGAGCTATTGGAAAACGCCCAGCGCATGGGCGAATACCTGCGCTACCGCAGCGCCATCGGTGTGCGCCTGTCGGAGCTGGCGATCCTTGTCACGGCGCGCCAGTGGAACCAGCAGGTCGAGTGGGCGATCCATGCGCCGATCGCGGCCCAGGTCGGCGTCCCGCCGGATGTGATCAATGCGATTGCGCACCGCCGCCGGCCGGAGGGCATGCTGGTCGACGAATCGGTGGTGCACGACTTCTGCCTCGAACTGCAGCAGAACAAGGGCGTCTCGGACCATACCTATGGCGAGGCGCTGGCGCTGTTCGGCGAGCAGGGCGTGGTCGACCTGATGGGACTGACCGGCTACTACACCTTCCTGGCGATGGTGATGAACACCGCGCAGACCGAGGTGCCGGTGTCGAGCGCGGCGCAGTTGCCGGAGTAGCGGTGTTGACGTCGTAGGGTGGGCTCTCGAGCCCACGCGGTCGTACCTCAACAAACCACTTTGGTCACGCGGAGCATTGACATGCTCGCGGACCGGGTCTTCGGTGACGCAACCTGTACGTAACCGCCGTACCGCGTGGGCACAAGTGCCCACCCTACCAAACCGACATTGCGCCGTTGGTAATTCTCAGGCCAGCGCTTCCTTTGCGGCTTCTTCGGGCGTCAGGCCGTCGTAGAACAAATCGGTAAACCACTCGACCTGCTCCTCGATATGGTCCTGCGCCTCTTTCTGCGTCGCCCCGCCGGCGACGAGGAAACCTTCTACCTCGATGCACCAGTTAATCAAGGCCATCGTTTCTTCGTCCAGCTCTTCTTTCTTTGCCATTTCCGGGCCTCCAAATGAAAAACGGGAGCCAGGGCTCCCGATATTAAGGCCTTACGCCAATACTTTTTTCAGCCAGGCCGAGATGTCCTGGACTTCCTCGAAACACAGCGAGTGCTGCATCGCATACTCGTGCCACTCGACCCCGTAGCCGAGGCCCTTGACGACATCGCGCGACTGCTCGGCGCGGATGAAGGGCACCACGTGGTCCTGGCGGCCATGCGCCATGAATACCGGGGTGTCGATGCTCGCTTCGCTGCGCTCGTGCGCGACCTTGTCGGCCAGCGGTAAATAGCCCGACAGGCACAGCATGCCGGCCAGCTTTTCCGGATGGCGCATGCCGGTCTGCAGGGTCATGGCGCAGCCTTGCGAGAAGCCGGCCAGGATGATCTTCGAGGCCGGGATGCCGCGCGCCTTTTCGCGGGCGATCAGGGCTTCCACGTCGCGCTGCGAATCGCGCAGTCCGGTTTCGTCTTCACGGCGCGTGAGTTCGGCGCCGGTGATGTCGTACCAGGCGCGCATCACGTAGCCGCCGTTCACGGTGACGGGAATCGTTTTCGCGTGCGGGAAGACGAAGCGGATGCCGCCCAGGCCCTTCAGGTCGAGTTCGCGCACCAGCGGCACGAAGTCGTTGCCGTCGGCGCCCAGGCCGTGCAGCCAGATGATCGCGGCGGTCGGATTCGGCGCGGTTTCGATTTCGATGTTTTGCAGCAGGTCGCTCATGCGGTCTCTCGCGGTGGGGCAGGGCGCTGGGCGTTCTTCGGACGCCAGGCGGTGGTGATGGCCGGATCGGTTTCCATGTACGGGCCGCCGATCAGGTCGATGCAGTAGGGGACGGCGGCAAAGATGCCGTTCACGCGCACCTTGCCGTCGGCATCCTTCAGGCCTTCCAGGGTTTCCTTGATGGCTTTCGGCTGGCCCGGCAGGTTCATGATGAGGGCGGCGTGGTCGGCGGTTTCGCGGATCACGGCCACCTGGCGCGACAGGATCGCGGTCGGCACAAAGGCCAGGCTGACCTGGCGCATCTGCTCGCCGAAGCCCGGCATTTCCTTGCTGCCGACGGCGAGCGTGGCCTCGGGCGTGACGTCGCGCCGCGCAGGACCGGTGCCGCCGGTGGTCAGTACCAGGTGGCAGCCGACCGTGTCGACGAGTTCAACCAGGGTCTGCTCGATCTGCGTACGCTCGTCGGGAATCAGGCGCGTCTCGACGCGAAACGGCGTGGTGAGGGCGGCGGCCAGCCAGTCCTGCAGGGCCGGGATGCCCTTGTCTTCATACACGCCGCCACTGGCGCGGTCGGAGACCGACACCAATCCAATGATCAGCTCACTCGCCAATTCTTTACTCGTCTGCTGGCTCGTCGTCATCGGTTTCCTCGTCGCTGGCTGGCTTCTTGCCGCCCTTGGCCAGGTCCTTCAGGATCTGGAACAGCTCGCGGTAGGCCTTCGGCGGCTTGGATTCTGCCTGCTCCTTGCGCGCGTTGCGGATCAGGGTGCGCAGGTGCTGCACGTCGAGCTGCGGGTGTTCGGTCAGCAGGTCGGTCAGGGCCTTGTCGTCGGTGAGCAGCTTTTCGCGGCGGCGTTCCAGCGCGTGCAGGGCGGCGGTTTCGGCCTTCGAGGCGCCTTTCCAGCTGTCGATGGTACGCTGGATGACGGCCACTTCCTCTTCCGTGAGGGTACGCATCTTCTTGCCGACGAACTGCAGCTGGCGGCGGCGGCCCTCGTGGTTGGTGATGGTCTGGCACATGAGGATGGCGTCCTTCACGTCCTCCGGCATCGGCACGCGCTTGACGCGGTCGCGCGGCTCGGCCACGAGCTGGGCTCCGAGCTTTTGCAGCTCGTCCATCTGGCGCTTGAGTTCGGACTTGGAAGGGCGTTCGTATTCTTGCTCGAACTCGCTGGACTGGAAGCCAACGGCGCCGCGGTTTGCATTAGGCATGATATGGATGATTTGATTGGCGCTGGGCCGATCAGTGAAAACAGTAAACGGCTGCTATGATAACTGTTTTAGGGCTCGCTACATAAAACACACATGAACGACACCGTTTTTACCCACACCCAGGACCAGTTGCGGGAACTGGCGCAAAGCGTACTCGCGTTTGCCCGCGAAGGCGGCGCCACCGATGCCGCGGTGGAAATCAGCGAGGGTAGCGGATTGTCGGTGTCGGTGCGCCGCGGCAAGATCGAGACCATCGAGCAAAACCGCGACAAGGGCATCGGCGTCACGGTGTACAAGGGCCAGCGCCGCGGCAACGCCAGCACCTCCGACTTCTCGGAAGCGTCATTACGGGCCACCGTGCAGGCAGCCTGGGACATCGCCCGCTTCACCGCCGAGGACGAAGCCGCCGGCCTGCCCGACGCCGACATGCTGGAAATGAACCCGCGCGATCTGCGCCTGTGCTACCCGTGGCAGATCAGCACCGAGCAAGCCGTCGAGCTGGCCCAGCGCTGCGAAAACGCGGCGTTCGAGGTCGACCCGCGCATCACGAACAGCGAAGGCGCCAGCGTCTATGTGCAGCAGTCGCATTTCGTAGCCGCCAACTCGCGCGGCTTCATTGGCGGCTACCCGTTCTCGCGTCACACCATGTCGGTGGCGCCGATTGCGGGCAAGGGCAACAAGATGCAGCGCGACGACTGGTACACCTCGGCGCGCGACCCGAAAAAGCTGGCCAAGCCGGAAGCCGTGGGCCGCTACGCCGCCGAACGCGCGCTGGCACGCCTGAACGCGCGCAAGCTCGACACCCGCACCTGCCCGGTGCTGTTCGAGGCGCCGCTGGCCGCCGGCCTGCTGGGCGCCTTCGTGCAGGCGGTATCGGGCGGCTCGCTGTACCGCAAGTCCACTT
>Ga0308160_10003319_pt1 | contig 18259 bp, 16 predicted proteins | sample PhyFR1_FD_201036 | JGI IMG/M metagenome (GOLD analysis project Ga0308160, IMG submission 201036) | Phyllosphere microbial communities from UC Gill Tract Community Farm, Albany, California, United States - DLSLF.R1 | ecosystem: Host-associated > Plants > Phyllosphere > Unclassified | place: USA...
GCTCCTGCCCGGCACCCGGATCGTCAAGGCGTTCAACAACATCGTCGCGCACCACATCCCGAACCTCGCCGGCTCCACGCCCCGCACCGCACTGCCGATCGCGGGCGACGACGAGCAGGCCAAGGCGGTGGTCGCCGACCTCGTGCAGCTGCTCGGGTTCGACACCGTGGACGCCGGCACCCTGGCCGACTCGTGGCGCTTCGAGCCGGAGTCCGGGGCGTACACGGGGATCTACGCGGCGAGTGCCGAGGGATTCGCGGCGGACTACCTGGCGGATCAGGGAGCACCATTGCCCGCCGCGCGGCTGCGGGACGTACTGGCGGTGTCGCACCGGGCGGATGTGGCGAACCGGCAGTTCTGACGATCGCGGCTCCAGGGGGACACTTGCGACGACGAAACCATCAGCTCCTCACTGCAGCAGCGAGCGTGGTCTGCATCGCAGTGGTCACCGGGGTGTCCGCATGTGCCACGCCTGGGGGTGCCTCTGGGCCGGAGCCCGATGCGCTGAGCGCGGCGCGAGCGGAGACCATCCTCGACGCGAATGCCGACCAGGCGTGGCAGCTGGTCTCGTCACGCCATCCGGGGCTCGAGCGGCCGGTGGTCGGCCGCGTCCGGACCGTCTCGCACGCCGACTGGGCCCCGACGCAGGAACGGTGCATGACCGCCGCGGGGTTCCCGCAGGCGAAGGCGATGCCCGACGCGAGCCTCGCCTCCGGGCAGGTCCCGGACGCACGGTCCGAGGCGTTCGCGGTCGCTGAGTACACGTGCGGGGCCAAGTACCCCATGGCCGCGAAGTACCAGACTGCCTTCAACGAGTCCCAGCTGGAGTGGCTCTACCGCTACTCCACGGGCGAGCTCACGAAGTGCCTGCAGGACCACGGCATCTCGGTGGAGCGTGGCCCGAGCGAGCATGAGTTCGTCGACAGCGACGGGGCGTGGTCGCCGTACCGGTCGGTCGATCTGCCGCAGTCCCAGTACTACGAGCTCGTCACCGCCTGCCCGGAGATACCCGACTCGATCTACGGCTGAGTGACTCGGGAACGAACGGCGCTGAAGAACGTGACGAGCCCCAGGTCAAAACCGGGGCGCTTCTTCGCGGCGCTACCGGTGGGATTTGAACTCATATGCCAACGCCACAGAAGACAGGCCAAGCGGCGAGATCCCCGGACTGACGCCGAAGTTGGGCGCGGTTGCTCCCACCGTCGCACGTCTTGAAACCGGCAGTCCGTTACTGCTTGGTTACCGCGCCGCCTGCGGCGGTGCCAGGGGTGAGCGCCGCGAGAGTTCGAGGGTCAAGCGATCGATCGGCCGTCCGCAGCACCAGAGCAAGAACGGTCTACGCGCGGACCCCTGATGCAGATCACTCAGCTCCGAATCTCCGACTTCCAGTCTTTCGGTCCGATGCTGACGACGATCGCCCGCCATCGCGGTGACGCAGGGATCCGGGCTTCTCCCCCGTTGGAAGTCACGCTCCGGGGCGACCACGCGGTAACGGAGCAACTACGCCGGCCCGCCCGCGGATGCACCCCGCCTTTCGAGCCCTCTCGAGGACGTCCGCGATTCGAATCGGTCGGCGGCGCAGGCTGCTGCCAAGAGGTCGGGCTTGCTCCCTGAGCTGCTGCGATCTGCGTCGAACGCTTACCGCACTGGTACGACGACGTGTTCTCGGATCGGCACCTGTTGCCTCATTCGCTCGGCAATGTAGTCGTACACCGCGATACCGGCATGCTCGTCGACCTCGAACGTGACCGCGAGCGCGAACTTTGCTTGGAGGTGGTTTTCCAGGGCGTCTTCGGCGCAGTTGATTTTGAAGCGCAGTGCCGAATCCCTGGGAAATGTCTTTGCGGATGATCCTGCGAAGATTTCGTGCTGGAGAGAGCCTCGTCTCGCCGCACGCCAGGGCGCGTGCGTGCGCGTGACACCGAACGCGGCAGCGTTCTGGAGCTCGAACCATAGTTGTGTACCTCGGTAACGACGGCTCGACGGGTTGTTGCGCGTGAACCACGCCAACGTCGCGCTGACTTCGCGGAAGACCTTGGCTCCGCTGAGCGCGTCAGGCACTGGTACGAGCATCTCCCGGGATTCACCCTCCCAGATCATTCCTGTCGTGAGCACGGTGATGCGGTGTGGCGCGCCTTGGGCGACACGTTCCGAGCGGAGCGCGCCGTAGCCGAGGAGCTTGGACGCGGCGCGTCGGTAGGCCTCTCCCTCGTGCCCGTCATCGGCCCAGATGGCCCGGATCGGCGCGGCGGCGGCTGACCATCCCGTCGTGTTGACCAGCAGCGCTCGAACGCTGACAGCGACGTAGTCCACGGGCACGGCAGATGGCGTGACGGATGTCAGAGATTCGGCGATCCGTGCAGCATCGTGCGCGACGATACCCGTTGCGGCGGACGTTCCGGTGAGCCGTTGCAGGTCCGCGCTATCGCCATCATTCCCGAAAGCAGCGGCGAGCACTCCTGGGAGTGATTCACGAATGCCTACCGGGCGAAGCGCGTACGTGTCTGCGCGATCGAATTCGTGTCTGAAGAGAACCCTTCCGCCGGGGGCCATGAGGTCGGGCTTGATGCCGTTGTTGAAGCCGGGGCCCGAACCACTGACCGGGCTCGGGAACGCCGAACCGTCCGGCAGGGGGTCCACCATGCCATCCCATCGTGGGTCGGCCCGCGTGGCGTCCGCATGCAACGCACCGACGGTCAGGGCGTTCATCGCCTCGGCTGGAGCGAGCAGCGGCCGATCGCTCCGATCACGGAGGAGCCGCAGGCCGATCGCCCGCAGCTCGGCGGGATCCTCAATGTGCTCAGCGGCGGATTCGAACTCGAGGAGGGCGTAGTGATTACCGGCGCTGACGACGAACAGCAGGTCATATTTGGCCGCGTAGTGGTCGACAAGGCGCGCGAAGGGACTGATCGCACCGCGGAACGGGATTGCCTGTTGACCCAGTGCAAGAACGATCACGCGCACGCCTGCACCCTCGGTCGAGGCATTCCTTTCCAAGATGCGGTCCAAAGCCTCGCGAATCACCTGAATCGCTAATCGGTCGACAGGAATCCCGGCCGTTTCGTGACCGTTGGCGTCGATCACCGTTTCAAGAACGGGGTCGATGAGAACCGGGCGTTGCAACGGCCGATCAGTAACATCGAGATCTCCCCACACGGTGAGCGAGACCATCGCCGTGCCGTGCGCCCGCTCTTCGTCGCCGCCCGTGCCCGGCCCAGTCGATTCAACCCGTCCCTTGAGGAAACGGTGCGTGGTGTCGGCGGGCCCGTCGAGAACAGCGACAATCGGATTTCCCGTCGCTGCGGGCGCTGCCGGCGCCGCGGAGTCGATGACGGCCGTTCGCGCCGTCGCTGGAGTGGACGCCGGCGACTGAGGGGCCACGCTCGCTACCCGTGGGTCGGTCGCGAGCACGCCGCGGAATGCCAGGGTGTCGCGCGCTACCACGACCGGCACCTCTGCGAGGATCGTCTCGAGCCCGATTTCCGACAGTGACGCTCGATCCAGGACGCGACCTCCGGCGGCAATCAACGCGGTCTCGAATGCATCCACTCGGTTGCGCTGCTCGAAGGGATTTCGTGATGACCAGAGGTTGACTTCAGCGCGCACCGGCCCGTCGGATGCGTGGTCGAGGAGCCAGGCGTTTGCGAGCACCTCGCGGTCGATGCGGTCCTGGGGCCCCCACGGTCGGACGTCGCGCAACTGCGCGAACACGCGCTTCCATGCGCCAAGTCCTCGTGTGAACGGAGCATCGTCCCCGGCGGCCCACGCCGTCCAGAGGTCACGGATCTGTTGAGCAGCTCGTCGGTTGTTCCCGACCACATACAGCGTTTGCGGCACTGTCGCGTCCTCAGTGTCGAGACGGAAGTCGTCGTCAGCGCCGGTACCTTCCTCGTCCGCGTCCGCAATGAACTCCAGCCCGGGCACATTCCGGATCGCGGTTGCGAAGTCGGCGACCGCTCCAGCGACCTCGAACGCGATGATGGCGCGCGGATCCGAACCGTTCGAATAGGGAGCGAACGTGACAGAATTGTCTTCCATCGCCGCAGCAAGGAGCTCGAATCGATCGCCGAGCCGTTCGGCCTGCCGTGTCCGGCTCGGCACGGTGAGCTTGGGAGGCCGAGCCGAACCGAGGCTCGAGCGTCGCTCGTCGTGTGCTGCAGCCCTTGTTACCAGCAGCGGGAACTCGACCCGATCCTCCGCCATTCACGCCCTCCCGCGTTCTACTTCAAGGATTCTAGGGGTCCGGACCGACGGTGACGGGTTCAGCGATGCGCTTGCGATTCTCCGAGTCTTTCGAGGACATCCTCACGTTTGACGTTGAGCACCCACTGCTCGACGTCTGCGTACGATACGGCGTCATGGAAATCGTCGATCCTGGGAGACCGACTCGTACCGTATCGATGGCCGAGCTGCTTGGCCCATGCATAGGCCTGTTCCGCGGTCGGCAACGGCAGCTCCAGCTGGGTGTCGAATCGTCGGAACATCGCCCGATCCAACATCTCGTGATGGTTCGTTGCGGCGATGAGCAGAACGTGCGGGGACAGAGCGTCTAGCTGCAGCAGGAGGCTGCTCACGACCCGCTTTATCTCACCGGATTCCTGCGGGTCGTCGCGTTCCTTCGCGATCGCGTCAAATTCGTCGAAGAATAGAACGGACGGGGCGGTTCCAACGTCCGCGAACAGCCGCGCCAGGGTTTCCGCGGTCTGCCCCAGCATGCTTCCAATGAGCGTCTCGTAACGCACCGCACGCAAGGGCAGACCTAGCTCGCCAGCGATCGCTTTGGCGAGCGTTGTCTTGCCCGTTCCGGGCGCTCCGGAAAGCAGAACTCGGTGCCTGGGTGGCACCCCGGATTCCAGAAGCGCAGCAGCGTGGCGCGTCTCTGCGAGCAGACGTAGGATGTCGTGCCGGGCGTGATCACTCAAGACCACATCGTCGAGACGAGTCGTCGGCAAGGACGATTCAAGAACGCCTGCGGGGGCAGTCGCAATCATGTTCACTGTGGTCAGTGTCTGGCCTCGGTCCTCGACGGCGCCAGACGTGGCGATCGCCTGAAGCCGGTCGGCGAGTCGCGCGTGCCCGTTGCGGCGCTCCTCGTCGGCGATCGCCGACACGTATCGAAGCGCGCCGGGCTGATCACCGGTGGCTACGGCGCGTGCGAGTCGAGTCAGCGTTTCCGCCTTCGCCACTAGCCCGCCATCCAGGAGTCCGAGATGCTGAGACGGCCTCGCCCTGTCAATCGTGCATGAAGGTCGAGTGCCTGGTCCTCGGTGAGCGAGGAGATGTAGTCGGCCGTGGCACGAGCATGCGCCGGGTTCGCGCTGCCAGGCCACTCGCGCCTGGCGTTGTCGAGCAAATCGAGCAGCCTCGGTGGCAGTCGTTGTTCCGTTCGCTCGCTGACCTCCTCGTTGATCCACGTCATGATCAGGTCGAACAGCTCGCGCACGACGCGGATCTGCCCTCGTTGCAAGCTCGCGAGAGTGGAGTCGTTGATAACATATTGGCGAGTGAACTGCTTGAGCAGGTCGACTATGCGTCGCGTGTCCGAGTCCACCGTGAAGCGCCCGTCGGGTCCAACCGACGCTGCGGTGACGAACTGGTCGATCCATAGTCCAGCGAACCGATTCAGCTGCTTGCGGGCCGTGATCGACCCGTCAAAGGGCTGAAGCGGCGGAGTGAGGGACGCGACCTGTCGTAACAACGCGCCGTTGCGTTCGTTTTCTTCCTCGAGAGTCGCACCGGGCGGAACCCCGATGGCGCTGGTTGCTCGGCCGACGAACTCCTTAAGGCGAGTCTGGTCCTGGCCCACTGCGTCGGGGCTTGCGCTATATAGCAACGTGTCGAGTGGAATCTGAGCGGTCCGAAAGAAGTCTTCGAGATCGTGTACTGCGTAGCTGATGTCGTCGGCCCAGTCCATGATCTCGGCGGCCATCGACTTCACCGGCACGGCTGCGTCGGCACCATCCGATCTAATCTCGAGGAATTCCTTCCGTTCGGACTCGTACGCGCCCCATTTGTGCTTCTCGGTGGCGTACGCATGCGAGCTCAACCACGGGTACTTCAGGATCCCGTCCAAGGTCGCCTCGCTCAATCCGAGTCCTACACCGTCGCGGCGGACCGCGAGCTTGGTTACAATTCGGAATGACTGTGCGTTGCCTTCGTAGCCATCAGCTCCCCATTTGCGCGCGCTCTTATCAAGCTGGCGCTCCGCGATATGTCCGAACGGAGGGTGGCCGAGATCATGCGCCAAACCTGCGGCTTCCGCTACGGCTGGCTCGACGATGACCCCGTCCTCTGGGTTCTGGCGCGCTGCGTTCCAGTTTAGATGTTCGGCGATGCGCCGAGACAGTTGAGCGACCTTTTGCGTATGCGCGAGGCGATTATGAAACAACTGGTGCTCGCCCACCGCAACGACCTGCGTAACGCCAGACAGTCGGCGATACGCGGAGCTATAGAGAAGCCGGTCGACGTCATGATCGGCGGCGCTCCTGAAGTCAGCGTCCGTCGACACGTTGAACGCGGCGCCCAGAAGTGATTCGCGCACGCTTCTCGTCTAGGAGTAGCCACATCGCTTCGCGCACGAGGCGATCGTCCTTGTCGGATAACTCTTGAAGGATTTCCTCGACGCTACGCTCCGCGCCCGAGTCGAGGTATCTGGCAAGTCGCTCCGCGACCTCAGTGACGACTTCCTCCCGTTCGCGTCGTGCGGTGCGTCCCTGTGCTGTAACAAGACTCATCGAGTCGACCTCCTCCTCGCCTGCCCGTCGTGGTGAGCGTTTCTATGGTACAGGGTGCCTCATCCGACTGACATCGGGATCATGCCGCTCGGTGCGATGAGCTGGTCGCGGTGGCGGCGGAACTGCGGACTGACTGAGGGCGATCTGGCGACCTGAGGGTCGGCGCCGCGTGGCGCCGTGAGGATCTGCCTGGGTTCTGTGACTGGCGCTCTCGTCACCAGCGAGAAGGACCGATCATCAAGAGAGAAACCCCGGGGTGTCGCATCGATTGTGCGTCCGCCGCTGAGATCGTCGTGATCCTTGGCCACTTGCACCCCAGACTGGGGCCCAGCGCCCCTCCCCTAGATCGGCCACGGCCGCTCGGATTTCAGCAAGCGGGCGGCTCGTGCGGCATCGAGCGCATCAGCCACGGAGTTCAGATCGTCCTCGAACAGATCCGCGTACCGATCGAGTGTCATCGCCGCTGACGAGTGGCCGAGCAAGGCGGACGGAGTTCCGTCACCGCGCCCGGAAGGCGTGAGCTCGCGGGACCACTACCTCGCTAGGAGCGATTTTCGGCTCCATGTGATGCGCGAATGGCGCAAGCACGACCTGTTCGCGTGGAGAACAGGAGTGACGCGAAGCCTCAACGTCAAGGGGAGGTTTGCGCGGATACTGCGTCAGCTTGAGCGAGCGGACACGGAGTGATCTTGAGGGGCGCACACGTGTACGGCGCGATGAGGATGACGGGCCAAGGCGCGTGGGTTTGCGACGTCGTTGCTTGATCGAGCCGCCATGACGCGTGGGTACACACCCGCGCACGAACCCGTCGCGAGATGGTGCACGTCAGGGGGCCCGCGCGATGCCTGGTACGCCGCGGCAGCAGCGATCCTCGGCCCGGAACTCGTGCACAACCTCGCGACGACACTCAAGTCCTCAATGGCCGCCCGCGCGACGGACCCGTCCGTATCTCCAGCCGCCGACGCACAAGCGTGCACGTTCTTCTGCCCACGATCTATGCCGTCAAACAGTGCGACGCAACTGGTATCGGTACAACCGGTACGCCGTCAGCGTGCTGCACCTCGCTCAGGGGCTCGTGGCGCGGGATGCTCGTCTGACTGAATGGACACCATGGGGACGAACGACACCAGCACCGCCGGCGCATCCGCGAAGCGCGAGTACGACCGCCGGCTGGCACGCGATGAGGCAAAGATCCGCGAGACCTGGGGCGACGGCAGCATCGGCGCGATCGCCGTCGCGCTCTCCGGCGAACGCCAGAGCACCGTCGCCTGGAAGTCCGGCGCCGCCGGCGAGGCCGAGGTCGGCCGAGCGCTCGACGCGATCGCCTCCGAGCACGTCGTCGTGCTCCACGACCGCCGCATTCCCCGCTCGCGCGCGAACATCGACCACATCGTCGTCACCCGAGCCGGCGTCTGGGTCGTCGACGCAAAGCGGTACCGGAACAAGCGGCCTCGCCTGCAGGTCGAGGGTGGCCTGTTCCGGCCGCGCACGGAGAAGCTCGTTGTCGGCGGGGACGGCACGAAGCTCGTCGACGGCACGCTCCGCCAGGTGTCCCTCGTCCAGGACGTCGTCGGTCCGGTCTCCGTGCACGGCGTGCTCTGCTTCGTCGACGCGGACTGGCCGCTCTTCGGTGGCTCGTTCACGGTGCGAGGCATTGACGTCTGCTGGCCGAAGCGGCTCGCCAAGCGTCTGTCCACGCTCGAGGGGACGGTCGACGTGACCGCGGTCGCTGCTGCCATCGCCGCGCACTTCCCGCCCGCCTGAGCTGAGCCATCCTGCGGGTCGGCCGACAGACGAACCCGCTGGCGTTGTCCTGATGTAGTCTCGCCTCGAGCGGTCTGGACCGCTCGTCTCCGTGCGAGAAGCCCCACGTGCTTCTTGCCTCGATGGACAACCGTGGTGACGGGTTCCAGAAGCAGTGCCGTTCTTGTTGAGATCTCTCTCCTGCGACGCCGGTCCTGCGAACGTGGGTCGCATCTCCTGGCGCAGAAGGCGATTGAGTTGTCCGACACGAACACCACCCCTGACCGTCCCCGCGAAATCGTGCGGGACGCCCGTGCGCTCCAGCAATTCTCAGGGATGAAGTACACCGAAGCCCTGCAAGCCGTCGAGCACCCGCTCGCGCAGGGCATCCTCGGCGAGCGGATCCGCGCTCGCACCATCACCCAGGTACTCACCGATCACCCCGCTTTGTCGACGTCGGATCCCGACTCCGATGGATTGATCACCCACCTCGGTCGAAACGGCCTGTGGGCAGACGAGCCGTTCCCAGTAGGCCTGACCACAGAACACGACTACGTGAGCGTTGTGCTCGCCGCCGAAGTTCTCCGACTCTTCGACCGCACGAAGTCGGCTTCCGGTGGCTCAGGCAGCTACGGAGTCAAGTACACGGTGGAGCGCTTTTTCCAGGCGCACCTGCCCCAGTTCGGCTACGTCGCGAACGGGACCGCGATCCACGCGGCCGCCGTCCTGGGCATCCCCCTCGTTGCAAATCCCGCGGATCGGCTGGATCCGAACGCCACGTTCGGACTGGTGGCCGAGCAAGTCGCGTACGTCGACCGCGTCCTCGAGGACCGCCGGACGAAGAGCAACATTGTTCGAGGTCACCACCACCGGCCAGCCGGCCTTGCCTTCCTCGAGCGTGCACTCGACGAGTACCAGGCGACCGGGAAACAGCCTGCGCGCTGGAACGGTCTCGACGCGGACCCTGCTCCGCTGACGAGCCCGTTCCACGAGTGGCTGATCGCGCAGGCTGGTCCCGGCGAGTTCGGCTCTCGGGCGCTCCTCGCCGCCGACTACGCTGCCGGACTTCGGCACAGCGATCACCCCGTGGCGCGGCAGCCCGAGGACCTCATCAGCATCCTTCGCACCACCGGGGCACACCCGACCGTGGTCGACGCCGGCAAGGACGCCGTCGTCGACTGGGCACGCACAGCGCCGCAGTCGACTGGCATCCGGACCGAACTGAGCCACAGCAGTCAGTGGGATCACGAGGGCTGGGGCGCCGGCTCAGGAGACACCGAGCGGTACGAGTTCGACTGCCCGTGTGGCCGCGGGTCGATTCTCGAGGAGCACGACAACACCCCTGGCTTCCGAGAGCACGACCACCGCATCGACTGCGAGACCTGCCGCACCGAATGGCAGTTCGTCGACGGGCTCCCAACCCGCGAGTGGCGGCTCGAACCGCTCCGCGCGGCGTAGCTCGCGGCGCTCAATGACGAGGGGCTTTCGCGAGCAGCGGGAGCCCCTCGCCTTCTGCCGTCGTGGCGACAACCCCGCCGCTGTTGTCACTTGCCACGGCTAAGTGTCAATATCGCGGCACGTTCGCGCGCACGTCGTCGGCCTGCGCCTCGTCGAGCTCCCAGCGCTCGTAGTCCGCGTGCCCTGGGTACTTCGAGCGCAGGTAGTCCCGCACCACCTTCCCCGGCCGCGACTCGTTCGTGTAGCCAAGCTCGGCTGCCAGCTCTCGTGGTGTGTACGTCGTCATCGTTGCTCTTCCTCGCGCTCGCGCCCGAGCAGCCGGTGAAGCCAGCCCGGTCGCGTCTTGGTCTCGGTGCTCGCTTCCGACACGGGTGACTGCCCCGGCACCGACGACGTCAAACTCACCGTCACCCTCAGCTCACGCTCCGACGAATCCGGCATCGGCGTCAGCGGCCAGTTCGACGCGCCGCTTCGTAGACCTAAGGAGTATCCGTCGCTGATGCCGGCCCCAGTCGTTGCACCAAGCCCTCGGTGAACCAGTCAACTAGAACAACAGCCGCCATCACGGCCACACGCGCCTCATCTGGTGTCACAGCTCCTGGAGCGCTCGGTTGCCCCCCATGACGGTCATGTTGACCGTGCCAGATCAGACGCATGAGCGAAACGATGACTTCGCCAGACGGGGCTTTCGAGTGCTCACGGGTCATCGGCAGACGCCAGTCACCCTGGTCTTCGATCTGTTTGATCACGGTGCCAAGAGTTGCGCTGCGATTGGCGGGCGAGACGACGGGCACCGCTGCATCCTCGACAGCAAGAATCGCAAGTCGGTAGGCCTCGCTCGATGAACCATCAAGGCCGAAAAGCTCCTGCCACGCCTGCGCGAGGTGCCGACCGGCCTGCCCGCTTGCTTCAATGACACCGTCGCTCGCGTGTTGAACTCCCTGCGAGACTCGACGGGTGAGGCCAGCCCGTCCCGAACGCTCGCCAACCCTCCAGAGCGAGTTGCTGCGGGAGAGAAGTGCTTCAAGTCCGGCCCTGTCAACGCGGTCGTTGTGAGCTAGAAGGTAGTCGGCGACTTGCAACGCCGACTGATGGGATCGAAGCGTAGCAATCGCCTGGTCAAGCTGTCGACGACCATTGTCAAGACTCACGCTCCACCGAAGGTTCGGCAGGGGGATGCGCAGCGTCTGACACATTGCCTCCGCGAGTTCAACGTTGAGCATCGCAACGCGGCCACTCCCGTCTGAATAGCTTTGAATCCTTGTCAGAGCCTGCCGAATCCAGGCCCAATAGGCATCAACCATCCACGCAGGAACACCATCATGAAGAGCGTCGTAGTGCGCGACTTCCTCTTGGGCGTCTACGCCGAGAGGGCGCCAGGGTTCCTCGCTCATGAGGTCATACTGTTTCAGCTTTGCCAGCGATCGTCCAGTCGTTCCTCGCCCCGCGGCATGACGCCTCCCGGATCGATCGCCCGGATCGCGTCTTGTCGCTATTCGAGCTGTTGCCTGTGCTGTGCGCCTTGCACGAAGGCCAGAGCCAAGGCATTCGCGGAGCGAGCCACGTGCGCGGGGCAGGTTGCGAGCTCGCTTGGCCCGCCTGCATACCCTGCGCTCGGCCGAGTATGGTTCAGGTCCCAACATGTGGTGCGGGGCCCCACCGTGGACACTGGGATAGTCCGGTATCAAGCTCGCGTCGTGGCGCGGTCGGAATGATCGAACTCGTCCTCTAGCCGAGCCCGCCCTGGCCCCTTCGTTGGCCGTGGTTTCGGAGCGCAGCGCAACGCAAGCGCGGCCACCCCGACGCGCAACCCCACAATGCATCAGACGCGCCCGACAGTGCTCGGTGCTGCATCCCCGGTTGGTATATGCCGTTACCGTAGCTTCCGTAGGCGGGACCACCGCGCCGAGCCCCCGGCCCACCGGGGCAATGAACAAACCGCTTCCGCTTCAACAGCGGCAGCTCCGAATTGGCCCTCCGAGCGGATCTGACGACTGACGGCGAAAGACATCTGCGACAACGTGACGCGCCGAGGTTCGACTCAATGACAGTGGCGTGTGCGAGGCTCAAGACGTGAACCAGGTAAACGGCGGAGCTGGGGCACGCTTCGACGAGAGCATGGCCACTGCCGAGCAGTGGCGAGCACTCGCCACTGCGATGGCGGATGCGCTGCGCCCTCACGCGGCCCAGGCAGCGCAGCTGCAAAGCCAGCTACGGACGGCTCTCAAGCCGACACTGGAGCTCCTCGCTGCGGCGGAGCCCACCCTCCGAGCCACAGCACAGTTGCAGCAGACCGCTGCGCAGGCGCTCCGCCCGCTCGCCACCGCCGTGGCAGCTACGAAGCAAGCGTATGGATCGGATCTCATCCGCCTCGCGCACGCGTTCGAGCCGCTCGGCGCTCAGCAAGCGCTGGCGTCGCAGTCAGGCCCGCAGCGCTTGGTCCGGATGGTGCACATGTTCCAACCGGCGCTTGCAGCGCTGAGCGAGGCTCAACGTGCCGGTCAAATCCAGCTCGTCGACGACGCGCTACGCGGACAGTCAGCCTCGCCGCTCGACGCGGTCGGGCGCCTTCGAGACATCCTCCGTATTGTCCAGGCACAGTCAGTCACCGACGACACGATCGCCTCGATCGCGAACCGCGGACCGCTCGGCGCTGACTTCAGAGCCATCCGCCAAAACGCGTCGCGACTCGCCACGACGTTTGAGCAGGCCGATCCCGAAGAGCTGCGGCAGGTGGATCTCGCGCTCTTGCACGCCGCGGAAGCCACCCACACTCACAGCGATGCCCTGCTGGACCAGTTCGACGTGATCGGCCTTGGTTCTTTCGGACGCCAGTTCCGCCGTTCGATCGGTGTCGTCGCAGCTTTCACAGTTGGGTTGGGCTGGGTGGTGCTGAAGACCGGGGAAGGAACCGCGTTGCAGCCGACGACGTTCTACGAAGCAGCGTTCAGCGGCGCGAGTACGTACGTGGGTGTGACGGGATGGCTCAACCGGACAAAGCAGTAGACCAGCTTTTTCGGTGAGCGATGGAAGGCCCCAAAAACGTCAACAGTGCGCGTCAGGGCTGATGCCGTGAGCGCGAACACCGCTCCGGACCCAGTTCGGATGGGCTGGCGGAGCTCCACCTCTGCCTCTGCTGCGCCGGTCGAACTGCAGCAGATTCAGCTTCCGGTTCGCATGCCGCCGCGCAGCGACCAGCTCCTCCCCTGACATCCACTACCAGACCTCAACGCTGAACGGTGTCTTACTAGGGTCATGGGATGCACGCTTGGGAGTTCTTCCTGCCAGAAGAGACGACAGCACCTGACCCGTTCGGGTGGCCAGCTCCCCGGGACTGCTGCAGGTTCGGTTGACTCCTGACGGGTAGGGGCATGGGCTCCTGCTGGAAGGATGTGCGCCATGGTGAAGGCGTATCCGGAAGAGTTCCGCCGTGACGTGATCGCGGTCGCCCGGAAGGGCGAGACGTCGGTGCGGCAGGTCGCCAAAGACTTCGGGATCTCCGAGACCTGTCTGGCGCGGTGGCTCCGGCTGGCGGATCGCGACGACGGCAACGGGTCGGCGGGGTTTCCGTCGGCAAAAGCGGTCGAGCAGGCCGAGCTGCGAGAGCTTCGGAAGCGGATCCGGCTCCTGGAGCAGGAGAACGAGATCCTCCGCCGGGCGGCTGCGTACTTCGCCCAGTCGCAACTCCCAAAATGATTTACCCGCTGGTCCTCGAACTCGCCGACGACGGCGTCCCCGTCGCGGTGGCCTGCCGGGTGCTGGGCTTCTCGAAGCAGGCGTTCTATCGATGACGTGCCAGCCCCGTCTCTCAGCGTGACTGGAACGACGCGCACCTGACGAACGCAGCCGTCGACGCGCACCGGGATGATCCGACGTTCGGATACCGATTCATCGCTGACGACCTGAATGCTGCCGGCCATCGTGCATCGGAGCGGCGGGTGTGGCGGTTGTGCTCGCAGCAGCGGCTCTGGTCGCTGCACGCGAAGAAACGCGGCCTGAACCGCAAGGCCGGGCCCCCGGTGCACGACGACCGGGTCCGACGCGCGTTCACGGCGCCGGACCTGGACCGGCTGTGGCTGACCGACATCACCGAGCACCCGACCGGCGAGGGCAAGCTCTACCTCTGCGCGGTGAAGGACGCGTGCTCTCGCCGGATCGTGGGGTACTCGATCGGTGATCGGATGCGGTCCTCGCTCGCTGTCGCCGCCTTGCAGATGGCAGTGCACCGCCGAAGCCCGGTCGGGACTGTTGTGCACTCGGACCGCGGCAGCCAGTTCCGGTCGAAGAAGTTCGTCCGCGCCCTGGCCGATGCCGGCCTGCTCGCATCGATGGGGCGGGTCGGTGCCTGCGCGGACAACGCGGCGATGGAGTCATTCTTCGCGCTCCTGCAGAAGAACGTGCTGAATCGGAAGCGATGGGCCGCCCGGGAGGAACTCCGGCTGGCGATCATCACCTGGATCGAAGCGACCTACCATCGGAAGCGGCGGCAACGTGGCCTCGGGAAGTTGACCCCGGTCGAGTACGAGACGATCATCAACCCACAGGTCGCACCCGCGGCATAAACAAGCGAGTCAACTCAACCTGCAGCAGTCCCGAGCTATATGCGATCGTGTCCGAGCACATTGGCCGGCTCTATGACCGCCGCATCCCCCGCTCGCGAGCGAAAGTCGCTCACATCGCCATCCCCACGCCGGCGCTTAGGTCGTCGACGTGAGGCGCTACCGGAAGATGCGGTCCCGCTCACAGGTCGAGAGTGGCACTTCGGCCCCTCCTCGAGAAGCTCAGCGTGTTGGCGGCGACCGCACGGACCTCGTTCACAGCGCGCTCCGCCAGGTGACGCTCATGAAGGACGTCTTTCCGCCCGATCTCCGACCCGGCGCGTTCTCGTAGTCGACTCTGATCGACCGGTCACCGTCGGCGCATTCCCCATCCGTGGCACCGACGTGCGCCGGCGGAAGCGGCTCGCGAAGCGCCTTTTCGCGCTCAGCCGGTGAACCTGGCGAGCAGCTTCTTCATGCGGTCCCCCTGTTCGACGCGAGCACGCTGGACGGGTCCAGTCTCGCATCGAACAGGGGATGGGAACGATCGTGCCGACGCGCTCAGTTCGCCGCGGCTGCCGGGCGCGCGATGTACTGGCTCACGTACAGCCCGCGGATGACTTCCTGCGAGTCCGGGTACCGGAAGTCGGCCGTCGGAGCGCCGTCGGTGTAGCTCTTCTTCCAGAACACGACCGACCGATACGTCGGCTCGTCGTCGAGGTCGTCCTTGAGGAAGAGGTCGTACGGCGTGTTGGTGGCGAGCTGATCGAGGGAGAGGTTGTTCGTCATGCCGACATGATGGAGCCCCTCCACGGGCCGAGATTCAGCGATCGTCGTTCACCGCCGGGAAGCTGCTGTGAGAACGACCGGCCCTCAGTCCACAGGGGCGGCTGACGGCGGCGGCACCATTCGGACGGACCGCTTCATCGGCGGTTCGGGCAGCACCGTGACGCCGGCGGCCTTCACCGCTGCAGCTCCGTCGACGGAGCCGGACGGATCGACGCCGAGCGAAGGAGCAGCGCCGGCAATGCCGAAGAGGGCCCACGACTCGGAACCCGGGTTGAACCGTGAGTTGTACCGGAGCCCGTTGACGCGCTCGTTGAACACCTCAGCCCAGGCGCGCGTCACCTCGTAGTCGCCCATGGTGGCCAGCTCGCTGGTCACGCCGAAGCGCGCGGCACCGCTCCCGCTGACATGGGCGTACGTCGCATCCTCGGGCGGGAGGACACGCGAGACTCGCAGCACCTCTGCGTCCTTGGCGCTGAGCTCGTTGCGCCGAATCTTCGGGCCGTAGAACTCCCGGACCGCGGTCTCGATGTCGTCGGCGAAGTAGCAAGTGCCGTTCGGGTCCTCAAGGTTGAACCGGCCGCGCGGGTGGCTGGCGAAGAACCAGGGGCCGAACGCCGCCAGGTGCGCGCGGAACATCGCCGCGTCGGGCTGACCTCCATCCGGGAACCCGGTCAGGTCGAGGTCAGCCCGAGGCGGCTGCTGGGCGACGTCGTTGCGTGATGCGTCCGCGCTCATCCGAGTCGGAACGCCCCGGCCTGCTGGGCGAGCTCCACGACCTCGTCGGCGCGGTCGGTGCGCAGCGCCGCGGCGGGCGTCAGCCCATCGAGCTCGTCCGCCGGCGCGTTCAGCCAGACGGCGTCGCCCCAGGTGTCGACCTGCTCGGGGTCGAGCCCGGCGAGGACCTCCCGGAGCCGGGGCAGCCGGGTGCCGCGTGCGTCGAACTGGAAGGACGGGTAGAGCCGGAAGCCGTCGGCGGACAGCAGGCAGAGCACGCTGCCAGCGCGCGCTTGCTGGTCGAGCGTCTGCTTGCTGATGTCAAACCATGCCTTGAGGCCGGCGGTGTCGTAGAACGGACCGACCCGGTCGTCGAGGACGTTCGCTCCAGGGATGCTCGCGAGCATCCGCTCGACGACGGCGTCCATCGAGCCGTTCGCGCGCTCGACCTCGACGAGGTTCAGTGCGGTGAACCGGCGCAGAAGCGCGGTGAGGAAGCGCGACTCGGGCTTGTCGGCAGACGCGTCGGACCGTCCGAAGATCTCGTCGATCTTGAAGAACTCGAGCAAGTCATGCTGCGGGGGCTGCGGCTTCGGCGTCTCGACCGACTGCCACGAACCAGAGTCCGACCGCTGCTTGATGGTGCCGCTCGGGTTTCGCTTCGTGTAGGGGCCCTTCACGAACTTCCCGCTGGTCAACGACCGCGACACCGATGACTTGCCACCAGCGATCCGATTGCGCGCACCGCCGAGCGAGTGCGACTTCTTGTCAGCCATGTGATCACCTCCGTCCATTGCGTAAAGCCGACTTTACTCCCTTGGGTCAAGAGTGTAAATGAGTCAGCAGGTGACGCCGCCCGTCTTCCGAAGCCGGGACGGCGCCTCTGCGCTGGCGATCAGGCGACGAGGGTGGGCCGCCGCCTCCAGGTCAGCCGTCCGATGGCGATGAGGATGATGCCGGTCACCGCGGCGGCAACGTACTCGAGGGGAAGGGTGATGCTGATGGTCAAGGGGGCTCCTTCGTAGGAGAGGCGGGGGTGCCTCCTTCTCCTACTATCGGAGCAAGCTCGTCAGACTGACGCCTGCGAATAACCTGAGCGCCGTCCCCTTTTGAACGGGCGCCTCATCCCGTCACTCGTCCCCGGCGTCGTCCTCTGCAACGTCGTCGATGCTCTCGTCGAGCTCGGCGTCCTCGTCGTCATCGTCGGCGTCGAGCACGGCGGCGTCGCCTGCTGCTGCTGGGCTGTTGAAGCCGGCTGCCCACGCGGCCACTGTCTCTGCGTCAGCGCCGACGGCTGCTGCGATGGCCGCGACGTCAGTGCCGTTCGTCGAGCAGCCGGCACCTGGACGATCGTGGCTGCGAGCAATCGACGCGCAGGATCACGCGCTTACACGCAGTTGCTCCGTTACCGCCTGGTTACCGGGACTCCCGTTTGAGCCGAAAGGAGGAGCCCCGGACCCCGTCGTAACGGGGATCCGGGGCTCCTGTTGCTGGCGGTACCGGTGGGATTTGAACCCACGGTGGAGTTGCCCCCACACATGTTTTCGAGACATGATCCTTCGGCCGCTCGGACACGGTACCGGGAAAGAGTTTACACGATCGTGGAGGCCCGTGATGACACCCCGGCCCGGATCGCCCTCCACAGGCGGTCACCTGCAGGGCTCTCCCCACACCCACAGGTCCTCCTCGTCTCCGGCAAGACCGGCGGGCGTACCGTCCACGGCATGAGATCCCGCACGCTCATCGCACTCCTCACCTCCGTCGTCGGCAGCCTCGGCGTCGTCGGTGCCGCAGCCGTCGGTGCCCGCGCCGGCGTGAAGGGCCAACGGGCAGCGGCGCAACGGGTCGTCGACATGCTCCCGATCCACGCCGACTGGTGGCGGGAACGACAGCAGCACGAGGGGCAGCTGCTCTACGTGGCGATCGGTGACTCGGCAGCGCAGGGCGTCGGTGCGACCGCACCCGGGCGTGGCTACGTGGGGCTGCTCGCGCGGCGCATCCGGCACCGTTCCCACATGTCGGTCCGGGTGGTGAACCTCAGCGTCTCCGGCTCGACCACGTGGGGCGCGAAGCGTGATCAGCTGCCGAAGCTCCGGCACTACGCGCCCGACGTCTGCACGGTGTCGATCGGGGCGAACGACATCGCCGACTTCGACCCGGACAAGTTCGAGCGGAACATCCGGGCGATCTACGGCGCGGTGCCGTCGCACGCCGTGGTGGCCGAGCTGCCGTGCATGTTCGTGCCGGACCGGGAGCGCAAGGTGGCGGTGGCGAACGAGATCG
>Ga0308160_10003320_pt1 | contig 18257 bp, 22 predicted proteins | sample PhyFR1_FD_201036 | JGI IMG/M metagenome (GOLD analysis project Ga0308160, IMG submission 201036) | Phyllosphere microbial communities from UC Gill Tract Community Farm, Albany, California, United States - DLSLF.R1 | ecosystem: Host-associated > Plants > Phyllosphere > Unclassified | place: USA...
TGATCATCATCGACATGGGAACATTATTATTATTGAAACCTCGTCGCAAAGCGATGATCGTGTGCTTCGGGGGACGTGCGAGGCAGAGATCCCATCGACAATCGACAGAGGCTCGGCGATTCTGACGAATTCTAAATGCCGGCATTATGCCGAGATTAGGCTAGGGCTGCGGTTTTGCTTCCTTTGTACCACTCGGAATCAGAATTGGAAAGCCCATACCGTTCAGGGGGGCTGCGAACTGCGAGGGCTGTATTAGATCAATGGATGTACGAGAGTGGGCATCGCCTCTTCATTCAAATAGTCGATTGACTTGAAGGGCCGAGAGCTTTACGGGGATATCACACCCAAGTCTTTACCGTCACATTATCGTCCCAGTGAATAGCAGGATGCAGACTAGGACACCACCTCCTGCTGGAGATATTCCTCCTCCGCCATATACACGCGTGATCAGGCGGGTCTACCCGTATTCATTGCGTCCCCTGGTCATCGGTCTCAGCATATTTGGACTGATTTGGGGAGCCGCCGTGGGTGTTTCTAATATTCAAGACGTCGGAGATGAAGGAGGTGAGTCCGTCGCATATACTGTTATACGCCTGCTTGGTCATGCTGATCCCTACTCGAATGATAGCCACGAAGAAAATCAATGCGTTCTCGGTCGTCCTAGCGATCATGTATTTCATCGTTGCAGGAGTGGGACTGTTCGCCATGGGCGTAGCGATAGCGGTAAGAGCTTTCTTCTGCGCTTTTCACGCCATTCTACTGATGCAATTCTTCAACCTCGTCTCATAGCAAAAGCTCAAGGTGGCTCGACTATTTGTTGTTCTTGCCCCTCTCGGTGCGCTCACTGCAGTAGCGGCAGAGATCCTTAACACCGTTGTGCACTATACCCTCAAGTCCGACTTGATCCAGCAGTGTACTCAGGTCGAGATCGGCACGAGAGTCAAGGATTACTATGGCAATGTGACCGAATTGACGGAAGCTCAAGCGAAGGATTGTAAGTTGAAACGCACAAATTCCGGTGGAACACCCTTTCGGGAGCTGATACCTGTCCGATTATATTCTGACAGGGTGCGAAGATTCCTGGGGCAGAGGTACTTGGCGATGCTATGTCTACCTCTTCGCTGTTCTATTTGTTGCTGTCAGTTGAGACTGGGCCTGACTGATTTTTCCAAGACTTCCTCAACTGACTGGGCCTTTACGCAACACAGTGTCTTTGGTGTTCCGTCACTATTTCCTACTATCGACAATTGCTGGACCCGTCTTCCGTTCGTACAAGGCAACCGCGTAACGCCAATCAGCCTCAATCCTATGCGCTACAACCTCAGCCGCCTTACCAAAACCATCCCGATTATCAGCAACCGCCTTATTCTGGCGGTGATTATGCTGGCGTCGGATCGCAAGGCTACGTACCTCCTTACCCTGGTCCTCCGTCAACTGGTTCTCCTTGGGCACCCAAGAATGGAGATGGGGATGCCAAGGAGCTAGATGGCCGAGACATGACCTACGAGGCTCAAGAGCGGGCTTGGTCGGAAGCTCAAGCAGGGGGGCCGACAGTAAATGCCGGAAGCCAGAGCCAATTTGATCAGAGCCGGGGATTCGGTGGTGCTGCGGTCTCCCGCGGTCACAACGAAGAGGAAGATGAGGCATGGAGACTCGCGGCTGCGAATGGGCCGACTGCTCACCTGACCGGCGACACCGCGCGACAGGGTGGTATGAGAGTCTGAGCCATCTCCGTCCTGCTGTGTTCTCAATCAACAGATGGCAAGGGTTTCTTACATACATCCTTCCTCCAGGGTATACACGCTTATCCGCTGTAGGTGAAATCGCTCACGTTCACTCCTGTACAAACACCTTATACCTCTTCTACATCCGGTTTTGAGAATTCGAGATTGATAATGAAACATGAATATACGTATTGGAATCTGCATTGAATGCAGGCCGCAAAAAAACAAATATGGGGGTCAGAGGAGTGACTATGGTATGACATATCTATTCGGAACTGTACAGCCGGAAATATCATATCGAGAGCTCATCATTTGCTGGTCACCGAGGAGGGAGAAACAGTCGAAATTGTCAGGAACGTCAAACGGATCAGAGCATGTTCTGCTTTTGGTGGTCGATATGGCCTTCTGAAAGTGTATCACTGGTTCACGGAGTGCGGTCCGACCTTTCGTAATTGCTGAAAGGATGACTGGTGGAAACGATATGTTCCTTGCTGTCGTAATCGTCACACGGTCTCTCGACGTCCACTTGGATCTCGGGATCAGCTTGTCTGTTGCTGAAGTGACTGCCAATCGGCCACGACTGCAGGACAACGTCGATCTGATCGCAATGTGTGTACGTTTCGGTCGTGACCTTGAGCGGATCGCTGCCATGATGGACGCTCTGGATTTCACGTTGTGAGCGAATTGATTTTCAAGTGCAGAACCACAGGAGGTCTCCTCACCTTCGGCTTGTTTCCTGACCCAGAGCCATAGAAGCCAGAGACTGTGTTGACCGTGATGTCAGTCTGGTTATTGGTCAAGCCGGATCGACTATTGAGCGTATGGAAAAGCGCGAAGGCGTAGATTTTGGATTGAAGCCTGCAATCTTGTACTATGTATGTCAGGGCGGTTCGGGGCAGGAACAATGAACGAAGACTTACAAAACGCTATGCGAGAGACATCAAGTCCGAAGCACAGGAGCAAACGATAAGAACCGCCGTAGTCTTTTCGATGCATCACGACTCACAATGGGATGCTGTGCGCCATGAGGTTAGCTTGACTCTTCACTGCGGTTTCTTACTATTCGATTTACCTGACGTAAGGCGCCGTATCGACGAGAGCGGAGTATTGACAAGCAGTTGAGATGGCGACGATGGTTGGGGGCAATTGCGACTCTAGCGGTCAGGGGCGATCATTCGAAGTTGCTCATCAAGGTCGATCCAGTGCAACCGCAAGTGACAAAATTGGAGCTCACCGAATGTGAGCTTGACAAGGCGCGTGATCAAGCGGTCGGTTACCTGATCCATGACGACGACAATCAATGAAACTCGACAACCTTGAATTGATCTTTGAGCAAGACTTGCCTTCCAGCCCGTCTTCTTCTTGATCAACACTGTCAGGATCACAACTGTGATGGCGGTGTCGGCGATCAAAGTGGCTATCTCGTAGGGATCAGCTCTGTCCACCTGCGACGATCCTTGAAGCGCTTACCTCCCAGCCAACTATAGACGTATGCTTTGATGAGAATGTCGGCAGGATCGGCCGAGTTGCCCAATTGATGTCCCCTTACTGAAACCAGAAGGAAACGCTTGACTTTCAGTCCCACCAATAATGACAAGACTATGCGGACGCAACGGACCTTTCACGAGAATCCCCGTGACCCATGCGACTACCATGAAGAAGCCGATGCCAGCCAAGATGAAGTAGTTGCGCTTAGTTAGCTGTTGACGATGTCCAATCAGCTGGTTTCGAACAGAGTTCCGTCGGTCGAGAACCAACAACATACTTCGAATGCTGCAACATAAGAGGAAACTCCAAGCTCAGCTGGGGTTAGGGAAGCTCCTCCTTGGATGACATACCTCGATATGCGAAGAACGATTGAACCAGGATCATCGCGAAACAATCAAAGACGTAGAACCAAGAGAGCTATTCCGACGAGAATTGATGGTCATATATCAGCCGTAGGTGATGACGGACGGCGAGCGAAAGCGAAGACTCACATATCTGACACTAAAGAATTCTTTGTAGGTCCCGTAGTTCAACACGAATAGCTCGTACATCCAGGTCATACAAAGCAAAGTCGCGCCGCTGTAGAGTACGCGATGCTAAATTTCAAGCCTCCGTGAAACGGCTCTGCGACTTACGTTGCGAGTAGTATGATGCAAATGGCCAAAACACGATTGAAGCGGGTGTCGGTGCGGAAATGAGTAAAGTATTTGTAAGATTGCATGAAAAGAACACCGAAGAACAGGGCGTCCAGGAACTGCCATGGTGAACGTCAGTTGATCGCTGCTTAGAGATGGGCTCGAGATACGAAAACCCACTAAGGTGATCAAGAATGGACCCAAGCTTTTGCCTTTGTTCGGCGCTAGCAGAACAAGACCGTACTGCTCCAGTTGATCGTTACTGAGAGCAGGCATCTTGTAGGAATTCCTGAACGAAAAGGTTACGGAGTGGGCCCTGATCGGATGCGTCGAGTCGTTCCGCGGTGGATGTGACCGAGTAGTTGTCAAAGCGAGCGCGATCAAATGGCAGTCTCAGGGTGCTCTATTGTAATAGTGTCAATGTTCCAAAAGCAGGCTCAGTGAATTCAGCCTATCCTGCGTATCGACTCGAACATTGATCACACATTCCATCTCTATATATATACTCGTACCGGTCGAACCTGATGAGTCGACAAAAATCCTGGTTGACACATTTTCCCACCGAGTGCCCACCTGATCTCCCTGCAAAGCTGTGACTCTCTCTTTCGGCGCAAAACGTCACGAGAGCACAAAACAAGGGAAAACGTGCCGAGCGACCGCAAACTGATCCACGACGGTCGCGCGCGCGATCCACTCTGGCACAGGAATTTAGGTTTGAGCGACAATTGACAGGACGACAGTCGCTATCCGACGACGGCTTCGAGCGGTCCATCACGACCGTCCATCATGCGGAACCGGTAGCAGCGCCGCCCTAGTGTCCAACCAACGACACCTCTTTTGTTCAACGGAACGATCGCCTATCAAACTGGAGCTAGAGTCAGCGTGATCTCCACAGAGCGATAGATACAGTACTGCGGTCGTCCTTCATCAAGAATATGCAAAGGACCCCCAAAGTTCGAAACAAGGTTTCACCTCGGGTGGATAGGCAGCTGGGGGCCGGTCCGGTTTCGTCTCGACACTCTTCCCTCGGAGTGAGCCGGTCCCCGGGCATGAGAGACACCTGAGTTGTCCGGATCACCGTTCGGGGAAATTTGCGAGACCAAATCCTGAACCTGATAACCGGTGGTACGCGGTGGTAGGATAGCCCTTCGCGATCGCCGCGCCGATCCAATTCGACGCCGACATACGAATACGCGACAGCGCTGGGCTACTTCAGCCGAATCCTGAGTCAATCAGGGAACGACGGGCTTCCTAACGATCTTGGTCTCAAAGGGATGCGGAAGCTCGACGTGCTAGCGCTTGTTTTGCGAGAAACACGAATCGCGGCGGATGATCGAATGAATCTGCTGATCAAATCTGCCCAAGACCGGGAGTGGGTCTTGAACCACGCTTGTGTGTAAACGTATCATAGGATGATAGGCACCACCCTCATTGACCCTCCCTGATCGTACTATACGTTTTCGCAGACAAAGATGGCCCAAATTCTGGGACAATTACAAATATTTGTTGTCGCAAATAGAATTGAGCTGCAGGTAGACGCACAGGAAAGGAATTCTTGTATCCTTGTCTGTCTCCACCTCGCTGCTCGCAACCGCTGAGTTGCCCACAATCTAGTGAGAATGTATCTCGTTTATCATTCATCTTCGTGCTTGGATCACTTCTACTACATGTAATTGCTAATAGGTGACTCGGGTTCATTGACGTATATATCTCCACCAAGTTGTTTTAATTTAGCAGTTCCCTGAGGGTTCTTCCGAGCGCAAAATTTCATGGAATCTAAAGCCGAAACTCTAGTCCATTTCCTCTTCTAGAAGCGTTCCGTCTGTTGATGGAGAGTCGGTAGGAAATCGGGTCAGTGCGCGATCCGAAATGCAAGCCGTTTCGGGAGACTCAGACTCACGAGACTCGACCGCACACCTACGAATAAGCGGGTCAAATAGATTGGAACACTGCCAAGCTTATGAAAGCCTTTGCAAGGTGCGATGCTGAACATTGAACACATCAGCCGCAGAATTACAGGTTATTGTGTTGTCCAGCTCTCAACTTTTAAAAGCCAAGGGGATTGGGATCCTCGAGTCCAGAACTTGTTGCGTTGCGGAAGTGAAGCCTCGTTTATTCGCTCGACGCGTACGAAAGCAGAGACGAATCCATAGCTCCATAGAAAGTACCAGCTCGAGATCGCTCGATGCTGCACCCGTGCACATGGTCATCGAAGCTCGACCGATTGTGACCGGTGATGCCTTGACAACGCAAACTTCATCCCTGATCCCTCATCGATCGCCTGCTTGAACACGTCATTGGCGATAGAAGGACCTCTATATCACTAGTCCTCGCCGCAATCTACAAAACCACCGGACCCATCGTTCACCATGTCGGGCGCCAACTTCGCTTCCTTGTTGCGCAAGTCGAAATTCGCAGCTCATGATCCTCTTATCACCCGGGTCTACACCGCTCCAGCTTCATCGCGAACCCGAGGGGATTGGGGACTAAAATATACTCTTCCTGCATCCACCACTACCCGTCCCCAGTCCCGTTACATTCGTCTCCGGTCTCTCGACGCTGGACAAGGTCTGGGATGTGATTACGTTTCGGGCGAAAAGGAAGCTCGATTGATGGAGACCTGGGGAGACGGTCGATACGGATGGAACCGGGAAGGACAGGACAATGGAAATTTCTTTGATAGTATTGGTCTGTCCAGCAAGTCGTCTCGCGGTGCCGCACCACGCACAGTCTCCGTGACCTCGCGATCGCCCAGTGTCAACTTGGAATCTCTCTTTGAGCCGGAGGAACCTTCCGCAGAGTATGCGGACGAGAGCAAGCTATATCTCCCGGATGTCGAGGGAATGAGCGAGGAGCACTTTGAGAAGCACCTGAACAAGGTCCGGTCTGCGCGAGCCAAATTCGCCGAAAAATTGAGTCAACGTGGGGATCGACCGCTTTACGAATATCGTCAAACCGGAGGAGCTCACGCCGAGGAAGCAGCTCCCGCTTTCCTTGCCGAAGAAGCTCATCAAGAAGGTGCCTCCGATAGGGGATCATCTGCCATCGCTCCCTTCCCGCACAAGCTGTTCGGCATGGCCTATTCCGAGGGCTCCCAAGTGGACTCTCAGTTGCATCCTCTCATGTCGTTGCCTGGACGAGTTCTTAACGGCGTGAACCGCACTCACGCTCACCAAGACATTGCCGTCATTCGAGCTCAGAACGCCACATCAGCTGTCAAGCGTGACCTCCCTTCTCATCACGAGGACGTGGCAGAGACCAGGGTGGTTGGGGTGGCAGGTTTGACTGCTAGAATGCCAAGGGCTCGATCGGAAGCCTTGTCCGTTATGGATCCCACTGGCACAGACCCAGAAGAGAAATCTACCTCGACCTTCAGGATAACCAGTGCTCGAATTGATTCCCCACCCAACGTTGTGGCGACACTTCCGACCTCTCGACTTTCTTCTGTCGCACTAAACGACCAATCCATTCGGCACGTTACTCCCTACGGTCGAGCTGATGCACGATTCAACACGAAGAACCCATTGGACGATATGCAATTCGAGTTGCAGGTCGCTGCAAGCGGTCAAGGCGACAAGCACAAGCTGTCGCAGAACTCGGGGTACCCCTTGCTCGGTCAGAAAGGATGGGTCGGCGCAGAGAAGGAGCACGATGCTATCCATGTCTACGTAGACCGTTCCAGAGCCCGTAACAATGGGACCGCTCACAAACTGACGGCAGCAGGCAGGCGTCTGGCCCGAGAGCAGGAGCACGAGCGACAGAAAGATTCGCTCGCTGACCTCACCAAACTCCTCAGCGATTTTGGCAAACTCGATAAAGCTGATAAAGCTGCAGGCTTTGGCGGCAAGAGGGGATACCACACTAGTGCCGTCCGAAGGAACAGCGACAAGGACGCCCTGCCTACCGCTTCTATCGGTCCGGGAGAGGCGGCCGGTTCCGAGCCCATGGTCGGTCCGGGTGTGGGGGGCAAACCTGACAAGTCCGGCGAAGCAGGAGACGGTTTGGCCAAGGGAGATTGGCGACAGTTGGAGGAAAATGTCGCTGGAGAATCAAGATACGGCGAAAATCTGGACGAGAAGAAGGATTGAGGATTAGCTCGAGCCGATGATATTGGATCTACCACAGATGATTATATAACCCTTGCAAAGGTTTAGAGTCCAGCCATTCGGGAAATTGTAGCGTATAGTTGTGGGATATGACTGACTGAGCCTTTCACGTGCTCGTTGCCAATGTCGTGTGGCGAGTGGTGCCTTTCAGCCATATCGTCGGCCAGACTCGAGCATTCAGCAGCATCTTGCTCCCGGTCGTCTCGTCTCGCTCGGGCTTCGTTTCCGCGACAAAGTCAACAAAGCAAAAGTACACAAGTAACTTTGCAATCACTCTTTTGCCTTGTGATCGCCGCTTCTTCTTATTGATCTTGTCAATCGTGACAAGAATACCCGGCCTGGTAACATATCACCTTCCCTAGTGCTGTGAAGCAATTTGCCACTTGATTCGCACCCTGATTGCGCGAGAAAGCAAGATGAATGCTCCTACCACCCGGACAACCCGTGCAACAGCGGCAGCCAGCAAAACAAATCCCACTGCATCTGCTGTCATCAAAGTAAGTTATCTTCAGCTTGATGAAGGGGAGAAGGCTGATCGAATTTTCGTCTTGTCATGCGTTCAGGCATACCTGCGGATTCGTCCTGCGCCGCACGTGGTAGCGGTTCCTTACCTGGACATACGAGATGAGCGAACGGTGACCATGACGCCCCCGAATGTAGGTGGACGCCGAAGCATTGATCTCGCTTATGCTCATCTCCAACTTGCTGGCAGGTTTTATCAAAGAACAACATTCGTTCGAACAAGCGACCAGCTCAAACGTTTTCCTTTGATCGTATCTTCGGCCCCTCGACTCTTCAAGATGATCTATTCAAGCAGACAGCATTCCCCCTCATCAAGAGTGCATTGCTAGATGACAACAGTGGCCTATTGTTCACTTACGGTGTTTCGAATAGCGGTAAAACTTACTCCCTCCAGGGTGAGAAACAACCTGCCACACAAGGAATCATCCCAAGAACAATCGAGACTGTCTTCGCGTCGATAAAGGGCAAGCAGGTCGAGGGCAGTATCGGAAATTTCCATGACGTATACATACCTGGACAAAAGCAATCCTTTCCGTTCGGAACTGAAGCCTGCAGTGAGTGAATTTGGATTCGTGCTTCGAGGAGAGCCGTCCCACTGGTCGATCGATTTGCTCGCCTAGGCGTTCAGGTCCAGGATGGAGATCAATTCGCGGTCTGGGCGTCTTTCGTCGAGATTTACAACGAAAAGGTATGCTTGGAAGCGGGGAAATTCCCCGGGAAATCCATGGAAACATTTACGAGCCATTACCCCTAGGTTTTCGATCTCCTCAATGAGGTTGCACCGAGCGCCTCGGGAGCCATCAAACGACAAGGCTTGACCTTGAAAGCTGGTCAGATCCCTGACTTGAAATGGTTTCGAGTGCGAACGCGCGAAGAAGCCCTGGCAGTGTTCCAAGCGGGTCAAGTTAACCGTCAGATATTCGGCACTGCGCAAAACCGCATGTCTAGCCGAAGTCACGGTATATTTGAGCTCCGGATCGCCAAGATCAAAAGGGACGGTTCGAGACTCAAAAAGGATGCAACCAAGATCTGTAAACTATCGATGGTGGATCTAGCTGGTTCTGAACGGACTAAGAACACTCAAAGCACGGGCGAACGATTGCGGGAGGCTAGTCATATCAACACCGGATTGATGGTAGGCAAAGAGAAAGACTTCGTCAGCACGCAGCCTGTAATGTACTGACTCTTCTCTGACGCAGACTCTGGGACGCTGCTTCGAAATTATGAGGTCAAACCAGGATAACTGGAAGAAAAAGATGCATGTCCCGTACAAGCATTCAAAATTGACTGAGATGTTTCAAAGTTTTTTCAATGGACAGGGCTCAGCTGTAAGTCAGGTGGGATGTCTATGATACTGCGCCATGCGCTAATACTTCGATCTCAGGTCATGCTCGTCTGCGTCAACCCTTTTGATAGCACGTGCTTCGATGAGAATCTGCACGTCATGCGCTTCTCGGCTGTCGCTCGAGAAGTGCAAACATCGAACAAGCATGCGACAGCGGCAACAAAGATCAGGTTACAAGCACCGGGTAGCAGTAAGGAGGAAGAGTTTGAGTTGATCGAAGGTGATTTGACATTTGCATCATTGATCTGTCTTGATATTAACGTGTTGGCTTCCCCGCAGCGGAAGCGGAGAGCGACGAAGAGGCCGATGCGTTGGTCACCTACCTGTGGGACGAAGTCAGAAGCCTGCGGCTGCAGCTGTTGGAGACGCAATTGCAGAACGCAACTATCGAAGCAGAGGTACGGGAAGAAGTTGTGAGGGAGACCGAAGAGCACCTTGCCGAGATGAAAGCCTCATACGATCGGCGATTGCAAATGGAGGTGAGCTATTGCCGCAGGCTCTCGTACGGAATCTCTCGTGAAGCTTATCTGGACCATGGCAGATCGAGGCACACGAACGGAAGACGGACTTGAAGCTGGATATGATGCAAAGAGACGATAGTGATTCCGATTGATATTGGGATCGCCCTTAGAACCACATAGAAACACTCCAAGCAACCTCCGACCCTTCTCCTCGCATAGCATGCCACCAACCAGGCGGAATAAACAGCATATCGCCGGGTTCCAAGATCCCCTCCATACTCACGGGTTCTACATGCGTCATGAACCCAGGAAAGGTTCGTCGATCTGAGTCAAATACGGGTACTTTCGAGGTGTTTGTGGCATAGCTAGTCGCTAGGCCATCTTCCTCCCTACTTGCCGGGGGTTCACTACCATGGGCATACATGTAAGCTCCCGCTGTCGGCGCAGCCAACCACACTCGCTTGCGACCGAGTACCTGCGTGTAGCAGTTGTAATAGGGATCCTGTTTCGATAAGCACATGTTAACCACGGATGATGCCGGCCCTGGTAGGGGAAGGGCTTACGGTATGAGGAGGACTGGTGACCTTAGCTTCACCGCCCCCGATCCATACGTTTACCACGACACCTTCTTCGTTTCCAGGAGGCTGATATGAAGGATAGTCTGCGGGCGCTTCTGGTGCCGAATATATGTAATCAGGGAGGATGATATCCCTTTCGAGCTCAGGAAACTGCTTGAAAAGGGAGTATTGCGCCAAATACATCGGTGCACGGTCCTTCAACGTCGAAGCTCCCGACGGGTCCGTCGGTAGACCGGTCTCATATCCAATCTGACCGAGAAATTCTGAGAATGGCACAATCCGCTGGGTCCATGCTACATCTGTGTAGGACGTCCCGATCTCGACGGGCACCATCCTACCGGGTCCTGAGGTATTCAAAAGGTAATCCGCTGACTGCCATCTGTCGATAGCGCTCCATCCCATCCCGTGAGGATTGGAAACTTCGTCTGGCTGTGCCATAAAGCGGCGGAGAATAAAGGGTTTATGACGATCGCTTTGTAGAAACTTATTTATGGAAGGGGGAATGTCGAGAGTAGGTATGGGGATTCTCGTTTGTCTTGAGCACTCCTCTTCGTGAAGTCGCCGCTTCCGTCTGGGTATGATCGAAGACGAGGCGACTCTAGTCTCGTTCTGGCGCTCGTGAGAGAGACGCAATTGTACTTGCTTGATGATCTTTTGGATCTCGTCTTCTCGACCGACCGCCCCAGCGACTATGATAGCCTGATCCAAGGCTGAGATGTACTCTAAAAGATCCGCTTCGGATGATTGATTCAGTGTTCTTGTCATGAAGAAGCCAATCGTGGAGTCTACGTAGAGACGTAGCCAATGTCCTCCAACCCGATCATATGGCAACGAATGGATCTTCTCATCAGACAGCCGCCATAGTGCGTTGAAAGTAGCGAGCAATTCCCCTAGCTGCCAGCTTGCTGTCTCCTGGAAATAACCGGATAGGACACGGAACGAAGAGCGTAATTGTTCACATATAGCTGTACCACAATTCTGGAGAGCTGCATAGGGATAAGCCACGAAATCGCTTTCAGTCTGGACCGGCTAGAACTCACAGTCTCCAAAGATCGGCTGAGCAAATGCTTGAGCTATTTCCGACCACATGAGATCGTGACCCATGCTGCTTCCTATGACTTACGAGTCTCTCGATGGATCGGCGACTGGTTCTACCTATCTTAGCTCTCGTATGGCATCTTTCTCATTGAGTATCGTTCGGCAATACACAAACCAGTGAGCGTGACGTAGCACACAGGTCGCGCTCGAGATTGCGCGTAAGCATGGCTATTGAGTCTCCGGTCACAGCACAAGTCTACAACATGTCAAAACGTTCAACCATATACATGCAACTTGCGGCGATAGCTCATTTCTTTCGAATTGAAAGCACAATCATATCCCCTTCGTCGAGGTTGACGCTAGCGAGCGTGCTGGCATTGCTGAGCACTTTTGTGCCGAAATCCAAACGCATCCTCGAGATTGGAAGCTGAGCTTCAATTATCCCGGCTATCCTGTCACGTAGACTGGAAACGAGGAAGTTGAGCGGCAGATCGGAAATTGTGATGATCGATCCGTTGAGTTTCCATTCTGGTTTCTCTGGCATGGTGGGCAGTTGTACCGAGATCGAGATCGGATTCGGGTGCATCGAAATCCAATCCGCCTCCTGTAGTCCGCGACCGAGGGTAGCATTGTATCGTGAGTAACGGGTCATATCGTCAACCTGATGCGAGCTACGTACCGGATAATATTGGCCTCCCGGGAGTTTATCAACTCGCGGTCGCTTCGAGCTAGGATCCTCCCCTGGGGACTGCATAGCCTCGAAGGGCCTGGTCTGACCTGCGACAGGCGGCACTGGAGAACCCCCTTGAAATGGTGGTGGCCCGCCGAGTGCAGCCATACGAGAAGGATGCATGGCAACTGCAGCCGGCCGACCGCCAGCCGAAGCATCAGTAGGAGGAGCCATTGGTTGCAGCTGGTGGGGCATGGGCGAGGAGTTGAATATTGAAGGATCGAAGGCAGGTTGATCGTGGAATGGCATGAACTGGCCATACGGGTTGACTGGCTGCAGTGCAGAGGGCGCCGATGGTCCAGCCGAAAGGACTGCTCCGGTAAAGGCAGTGCCCCCTCCAGGTGTTTGAGCACCGGCAGCTTGGGCAGGCGGCATCTCTGCTGGCGCCGCACCTAATTGAGGCCCAATAGCGTTGGTTTGCGCGCCACTGTTGACAGATTTAAAGCATCAACATGAGCGGAAACTCGCCGCGAGACGAACGAGTCAAGATGACTTACGATACCAGATGGTGCTTGCGCTGGATTGCAGCAATTTGGTCGTCAAGGTTGAATTTGTTTTGGAATGTTTCCAGGGTGGTAGCTTTGCTTGCAGTGTGACCGTCCCAAATGATGGCCTCCTTGGCCCGTCGAGCGGCTCTCTCCTCATCCTCCTGTTGTTTTCGTTTCTCTTCCTCTTCTGCCGTTCCGAACAGATCTGTACGGGCGTTTGCTAGTTGTTTCAAAGAGCCAGCGACGTCAGAATTTTCGGTAAGCAGAGCTTGCTGAGTCTTTCGTTGTTCCAGGTGCTGTTGCTGTTCTCGGTAACGAGGATCAAGCAATTCAATTCTGATGTGTTCCGACATTTCAGCTTCGGGAATGGACTGTTTGCAGTAAGGACAAATGGCTGTGGCGACTTTTGCTCTTCCAGCTTGACGACCAGCAAGACCTGGAAATGATAGGATGACAGCCGTCAATCGAGCGTTCACAGTTTCAGTGGTGCTGCGAATAACTCACCCTTGGGTTGATAATCGTTCCGGATCTTCATTCCTGCTTGCCCCATGGCCTTGGCCTGCAACTCCCGTGCTCGCGCAAGTTCCTCCGCGTCCCTCAGCCTCTGAACCTTTGACTCCTCATCCTCACTGTCCTCATCCATGTCGACATCCATCTCTCCATCTCCGTTCCCGTCAACGGGGCGAGACTCTTGTCCCATTTGCTCACCGCCGGTCTGCTCAACGATCAACGCTGCCATACGTTTCTCGTTCAGACCCATCATTCTAAGGGCATCGATGCTTGTTGGAGGTGGCAAGTCGATGGTCTGATCGGCGGTGGTGAACTCGATGTTCTGCACGACGGCGAAATCTTGCCAATCGATCTCGGCGAATGCTTGAGCTTCCCTCTCGGCTTCTTCTCGTTTTTGCTGTTCCTTGTCCTTTCGAACCTTCTCCCATTCTCCTCGCTTCTTACATTCCTCAAGGGTCTGCCATCGGTCGGTCGAACCTCTTCTTAAACGTGCCAACTGATCCTCGGCGGGGTGGAGAACTTTTGTATATTGCTCCACCATGCGATTGAAGTAGCCGTAGAGTGAGTGAGAGGGCCGCAAGAAGTCGAATTGATAGTTGCGACCTTCCCGTACCGACAAATTCTCCAGGAACTTCCGTCCACGTCTTGCAGTGAAGAGAGCGGCCAAACGCAAAGTATCTCTGCGAGACAGTCCCATATAGTTTAGCTTACGCGACAGCATTTCAAACCTTTCGAATGACTCACAAGTCGATTGCGGTGACGTTGGGAAGCTCAACCAGAAAGTCAAACGCCCGCGGCTCCTCGAGCTTTTCTACTCGTTTTGCCTTTTTCAATGCCTCTTCTCTGCTCCGTCTTTGCTCCTCGTTTTCCTTCTCCGCTGCATTTGGATCAGCAGATTCAGGATGATCGTCTGCTACACCTGCGCCAGTGCTAGCAGACAATGCCACATCCTCCCCATCCTCCTTGATCTTCTCAATCATGTAACGATAATATCGATTGAAGGGATCCGAATCCCTCAAGAAAGAGAATTTGGGGTCGGATCTCTGGCTCTCTCGGATCTTGTCCTCCAAGAGCTGAGGAGACGGAGATTTGGCGATGTGGGAAGCCGTCTTGTCGATGATACCTAGACCGAGCCAATTGTGTGTGTTAGAGGTTGCCATTCATGCCGTTCATAGAAAGGTCATTGACTCACCTCGAATCTCCCTCGAGGGATAAATAATACCTTTCAAAAGCTCCTCGCTCGTCTTCTTAACATCGGCAGAGTCTGAAGAACCATTAGCATCTTGAATTTGAGACTCCGTTTGCGACACATCGTGGTTGATCGGTGGTGGTAATGTCAAGGCAGACATGTTGCCTTGTTTCCAGCGAAGTTCTGAGCTGATTTGGATCACTAGGTAAGGGCTTCGACCCGATGCAGCACTTCAAGATCGTTTTGCGTATCACAGTCCGTCAAACGATTTACGATCTTCGAAAGCGGAAAGAACGATGCTTCGGATTGCAGAAGGATGACCGCTACTATGCAGGGAACGCAGCGTTATCAATGTATGTTGGTTTGGTTGTATGACGTTCATGTCAGACCTGCAACCTTACCCCGACCGAGTCTTTGCGGCGTCGACTTTCACGCGCTTTCAGGGACGCAAGCTAGGGAAGAGAGAGAGAGAGAGACAACTGGGCGCGCTTTCCTTGGGAATCTCGCTGAGAACACCGAATATACATATGACCGTTTGCTGCGTCATGTCGAGTGTATGTATCGTGACCATTATGAATGGTGGATGAGGGCGATGAGGATACTCTCTACCCTATGCGGTAATTACTGTAGGTTTCCCGAACGGAACCGAATCGAGGCTCGCTAGAATGCGGAATGAAGTCTGTACTGTACATTGCAAGGTATTCTCACATACCCGATCCCAACATCCTGGATGAACCTTCATCCGCATGAGTTACGCTGCCCAGCAGCAGTACCTTAAGAGCAATGATTGAATAAAGTGATTGGTCAGTTCCTTCTTCTCGTGGCTTCTCCCAGGGCTGGAGAACCCACATCTGGTGCGAATTTCCATTCTTGAAACGCGCGAACGATATTCGACCAGTCTTGTAAATCGTATTCGCGGACCAACTTGGTCGGATTGATCCTTCTTCTGGGGTCAAGGGATGGGGCAGTGATTTTTGGAAGCAAGTTGAGAGCTCCGAGACCCAAATTTCTGCATCAATGGGGTAAGCATCATCAGCTCGAATGCGGATGTGAACCGGACGAGCAAATGATCACCCACTTGATGGCCACCTCAAGAGTGCTGCCTTGCATGACGAACATCCTTCGGAGAACATAGTCCCAGACGTCTTTGTTGTGTTTGTCGACCCAAGCGGCGGTCTTGGGTTCCAAAGTCAGAGCCATCATCCCAGGTCGATCTTCTTCTCGCTTGACTCGCGTCAGCTTTGGATAGTAATATTGATTGAGGTAATTTGGCCGTGTTTCGTTGACGAGGGCTCGAAGGGAGAAATTCTGAGGACTAGGCTTCGGTGCAAAATCCGGATATCTCGCAAGGACGTCTGCCATGTTGGAACGACCGAACGAGCTGCCCCGCATCTTGGTCTTGCTCTCAGTCTTGACACTTGAGCCCTTTTGAGCAGGCGCACGTGGACTGGTGTTCTTCAACTCTTGCTTTTGAAGGCGGCCAAGCTGTACCTCTGACATCATGTCTTCCAAGCTGAGATTCAGATAATTGGAAGCGACAGGAGTGTAGTCACAGAGTGCTGCCCTCATGACAGAGAGTTTACAGTAAGACTTGGTGCCTGGGACGGCGGTCAACCGCTGTGCAACTCCTGTCAACGTGGCTCGCTGATGCTAGCGGATCGATGGCTGTGCTTACGTCGAAAAGTGTCGGTCGGACAATGAGGCTTATCTTGACCCGTCCGTAAGTAAATAGCCAGCTCTGGTTGGCCATGCAACCGATCCACTGCGCTACGAGCTGTTCTCCGAGATCGGACTCTGGCACATGAGCGACGAATCTGATGTTCGGGCTCGCTGGTCGGTCGATCCCGAAGTATCAGGCGTAAGTGAAATACGATGGTACAGGCTACCAAAAACGGAATTCACCTTGGTTCCATGCCATCGATTCGACATCTGAAAAGATCCCCATTTGATCTAACTTCGAGAAAGTTGACCAGTCATATATCGTGTCGTCTACGATTTGAAGGCGCTCGTCGTGCGCAGACGGCCGAACGGTAAGGATGTCTGTTGATTCACTTGTAGTTAAGGTGCGTTGTCTCGTCGAAACAGCTCTTTGCTTACCAGGAGGGCGATAGTCTGAACACGGCTGTTTAGCAAAAGTGCTGATTTCGAGCCGCGACTCTTCCGATTGTACCTTTTCCTTCGGATCTACAGCCTCCTTCTTCAGCTGCTCCAACAAATTTGAGGCTTTCCTGCTACCGTCTACAACAGTGGCGGTATTTGGCTCGCCAGGCGTTTCCCCCAACATGCTGTTCACATCGTTACTCTCATCCGAAATCTCGACATTCTTGCTCTTGAGTGCTTCCTGCTGAGCGTGATGAGTTGCTGTGAGCTTCTTCCATGCCTGTCCTATTCTGGTTTCTCTATCAGCATGTCCTGGAGGCTCCTGTGACCCGAGGCCGTGGATCCTGAATGCAGAAGCCGGTTCAATGGCAGTCAATTTCGAGACGTGAGAAGGAGGCAGTTTAAGTAGTGCTCGTGTAATGACGCCTATGCCTAATGTTCGTAATGAGCCCATTCATAAGCGAAAACAGATGCGGGGTCCTTGAGTGACCAGGCGACGGTCATACCTGGGTATGCCTCGAGGACATGGCTTTTCTTGTCGATAGCAAACCCCTGAACGATCTCATCCGCAAGAGACGGCTCGACGACATTCGTCCGCTTGCCAGGCTTGTTACCACCATATGAACTAAGTCGATTAACTATATTGAAGGTGGTAAGAGGGAATTTCTTCGTCCAATCGGACCTGGGTGCCAGAGGCGGAAGTTGTCGTAGACCTGGCGAACTGCGCATTTTTTTGCCAAGTTCGGTCTGTATTTGGCTGATCGCGAGAATTCATCGGCTGTATTGGCGCATGTAGTCTGAGGTTGCCTATCTGGACAGAGCCGCTTTCCTGTGCCGGTACAAGAATCTCAAGGCGATCGGTCTTTGAACGAGGATTTAGTCTGTACTCGTCACAACCAAGAATGCGAATATAAACGTGATTGTCTATATTTCGTGATGACTAATTGTGTTTGATCTTCACGTCGATCGAAAGTTTACCGCGGCCTCAGCGCTTCCGGACGCGATGGCGAGACCGCAAATTGAAAAATCACTCGCCATGGCGGTCTAACGATATATGATGCTTGGAATATAATGGTTATCGGTAAGCTCATGTTCTAGCGAGTAACAAGCTCTTGGATTGGTCTGGAGCGATCTATCAAGTTATGTACAGCGGATTCTCGGGATTGGCGAGATATACGTCGCATACTCCTTGAGACCGACCGCTGCTGCATTGCAGTGAGTTTGCGCTGTATTCGTCGCCGAATGACACGAGCCGGTGAACAGTATGGCAACTTCCAATGGATTCTGCTCGCCGACGGAACAGAAGTTGTGGATGGCACACCAGCAGAGTGAGGCTTGCGGGA
>Ga0308160_10003321_pt1 | contig 18255 bp, 15 predicted proteins | sample PhyFR1_FD_201036 | JGI IMG/M metagenome (GOLD analysis project Ga0308160, IMG submission 201036) | Phyllosphere microbial communities from UC Gill Tract Community Farm, Albany, California, United States - DLSLF.R1 | ecosystem: Host-associated > Plants > Phyllosphere > Unclassified | place: USA...
GGGCCAGCAGGGTGAAGTCGGTGTCGCTGGATGCAAAGGCCTTGAAAAGGTAGGTCTGATGGGGCTTGACGTCGACGCGGGGGGTTGTCAGCGTGACGTCGCCCGCGGCGTAGCCGGAGATGTCCAGCCGGAGCGCCTGGCTTTGCAGCTCTCCGGCGGCCAGGTCGAGCGAGGTCTCTGCGGTCCCGCTGCGCCGGACGGTCCAGCCACCCACCTGCCCGGCCGGGTCCGGCTGTCCGGATGCCGCGGGGGTGATCCCGCCGGCCGGGTCGAAGGCCGGGAGCAGGTTGGCGCCGGGCCGGGCCTGGGCCAGGCTGCCGGTCCCCCGCGTGTACAGCAGCCAGCCGGCGGTGATCAGTGCCACCACCATCAGAATGACCACCAGCGGATTCAGCAGCACCCGCAGGAGCCGCCGGCGCTTACGTGGCACGGGCCACCACCAGGCTGCCGGCCCGCTGCGGTGACTTCCAGGTGTTGATTTCGGGACGCCGGAAAAGGCCCCGGGAACGCAGGATGCAGCGGATTGCCGCCGTCAGCTGCACCAGGTCCATGATGTAGAACAGGAAGTATGCCGTGGGCGAGTAGACGGACAGCCTGCCGCGCTCCCGCACGGTCAGGTTCTCGTCCATCCACACGGTGAGCAGTGTGTAGGCGGTGATGGTGGCGTAGGCACCGAGGATCAGTGCCGGAGTGTGCGTGGCCAGCGACCAGTAGACCGCATACGTCCAGGCCAGTGGCGAAACCAGGAGCGTGAATTCGCTCAGCAGAGCCATCGGCATCCGGTAGTACGTCAGCGCCGGCGTGTACTTGCGGCTCGGGTTGAGCATCATGCCGCGGTACTTGATGAGGTTCTGGATGCTCCCGTACTTCCAGCGGTAGCGCTGCTTCGCCAGGGCGCGGAGCGAGAGCACGCCCTCGGTCTTGGCAACCACGTCGGCGCCGTAGATCATGCGGAAACGCCGGTTGCCCAGGTTGGTGATTTTCGCGCTCAGCCCGATGTCTTCGGTGACCGTGTCAGTGTCGTAGAAATCGACCTTCCGCAGGACGCGCATCCGGTAGGTGGAAGCCACGCCACCCACCACGAACTCGGCGTTTAGCAGCGAGTAGAGCTTCTTGGAGCGGTAACCGATCATGTGCTCGAACCGTTGCAGGATGCCGAGCACGGTCGTCTCGTCCAGGATCTGCACGTTCGCGGCGACACCGGCGACGCAGGGGTCGTCGAAGTAGGACAAAGCGTTGGTGATGGTGTCCGGACCGATGATCGAATCGGCGTCGAGCGTCATGGCGAACTGTCCGCGGGCGTGCCGTCGAAGCACCGCGTTGAGCGCCGCGCCCTTGCCGATGTTGTGGCGCATCCTCACAAGGTGCAGCTCCATCATGGGATGCCTTACCTGATAGTCGCGGACAAGCCGGCCGGTCAGGTCCGACGAAGCGTCATCGGCGACGAAGACTTCGAAGTTGCGGTAACTGCTCCCGGCGATGGAGTCGAGGGTCCGGACGATGACGGATTCCTCGTTGTGGGCGGCAATGATGATCGACACCAGCCCCGGCACTTCGGGGAGCGCCCGGCGGATCCAGGTGGCCGTCGCAGCGCATTCCGGCTGGAACTCGCCGGGGGCCCGCACACCCCGCATCCCCTTCCGGCGCTGCTGCCAAATGTCGTAGAAGTTGGCACCCGTAAGGTAGAGGCCGAAGTGGATGACGTAGAGGATGCTGACGCCGGCGAACAGCCAAAAGATGGCGAGAGCGAAGTCCATCCTCACCCCTCCGTTGAGCTGGCAAGCGCAGGCATGTGCCTGGTGCGCCGGCTGCGGAAGATGCGGCGGTGTACCTGTGCGGATGCCGCTGCGGTTGCCGGCGCCTGGGCGGGCTGCAAATCTTCCCTGGGGGAGGCGCCTGACGCCATGACCTCGACGGGTCCGCCCGCGGAAAGTTCAGCCTGGGTGTCCGCGGCGGCCACCGGAACGGGAGTGAACACTGCTGGCATCAGCGCCTCGGGTGCCAGTGCAGGCGGCGCCAATACCTCGGGCGTCAGAACAGGCGGCACCAGCGCAGCGGCAAGTGCCCTGCGGGTGGCACCCCTTCGATACAAGCCCACGCCAACGAACCGGATCACCACAGTGAGGACCACCAGCCCCCACAGCACCAGGCTCAGTTGGGCTACGAAATCGAGCAGGCCTTCAAACATGGCCCCGTCCCGGCCGAAGGTGGCCTGTGCAGGCACTGCAAAGCTTTCGATGCCCCTCATCGGAGGCCCTCCGTTGCTGTGTACGACAACTGCATCGCGTCGTTTCCCCTCTGTGTTGTGCAGGATGTCCTTCGCCGGCTTCGGGTGATGCCGCTGCAGCCGCTCAAACCCTGTGCCGCCGTCCGGATGTTGGTAGGCGCTTACTCGCTTCGCTGTGAGGCGTTCGTCATTGTGGAGGGGCTTCGCCGTCCGGAAACTCCTCAAAGTTGCACTCCAGGGGCCGCTTTCCGGGTCCCGGTGTGTCCAAGTTACGAGTAGCTGAGGATGCTTAACACGAGTACCAAGTACTCCAAAAAATTCTTGGGGATACTTACCGCAACCTGCCTTAACTACCGGGTGGTTAGGTGTTTGCCGGGCGGGCAAGTAGGGGGCATTAGGTAGTCCGCCTTCTCCGGGACGGGGAGTGGGTAGTTAGCCCGGGAAAACGGCACCGAAAACCGGGAAAACCTGTTAACCAAAAAGGCAGCACCCTCGCAGTGCGGGGGTGCTGCCTTTGGTTCTTGGCGGCCTGCTGTTTAGGCGTTGGCCTTGATGGCGGCGGCCAGGACGTCGAGGCCGTCGTTCAGCAACTCGTCGGTGATGACCAGCGGCGGGAGCAGCCGGATGACGTTGCCGTAGGTGCCGCAGGTGAGGATGATGACGCCTTCCTTCAGGCAGGCGGCGGCAACGGCCTTGGTCAGTTCCGGGTTGGGCTCCTTGGAGCCTGCCTGGACCAGTTCGATGGCGAGCATGGCACCGCGGCCGCGGATGTCACCAATCACTGCGGAGCCGGCACCGGCCAGTTCCTCCTGCAGGGCGCTGAGCCTGGTGGTGGCCAGTTCCTCGATGTGCTTGGCGCGGGCGTTGAGGCCGTACTCTTCCATGGAGCCGATGGAGGCCAGCGCAGCGGCGCAGGCCACGGGGTTGCCGCCGTAGGTGCCGCCGAGGCCGCCCGGGTGGACGGCGTCGAGCAGGTCTGCCCGGCCGGTGATGGCGGACAGCGGCATGCCGCCGGCGATGCCCTTGGCCATGGTGATGATGTCAGGAACGACGCCTTCGTGGTTGACGGCGAACCATTCACCGGTGCGGCAGAAGCCGGACTGGACTTCGTCGGCAATGAAGACGATGCCCTTGTCCTTGGCCCAGGCGGCCAGTGCCGGCAGGAAGCCCTCGGCCGGGACGATGAAGCCGCCTTCTCCCTGGATGGGTTCGATGATGATCGCGGCCACCTGGTCGCCGCCGATCTGCTTCTCGATGGCGGTGATGGCGCGCTTGGCTGCCTCGGCACCGGTGATCGAGGGGTTTTCCTCGCGGTACGGGTAGCTCATGGGCATCCGGTACACCTCGGGGGCGAAGGGGCCGAAGTTGGTCTTATACGGCATGGCCTTGGCGGTGAGCGCCATGGTGAGGTTGGTGCGGCCGTGGTAAGCGTGGTCGAAGGCCACGACGGCGTCGCGCCCGGTGGCCAGGCGGGCCACCTTGACCGCGTTTTCCACGGCCTCTGCGCCGGAGTTGAAGAGCACGGTGCGCTTCTCGTGGTCGCCCGGGGTGAGCCGGTTCAGCTGCTCGGCAACAGCCACGTAGCCTTCGTAGGGCGTGACCATGAAGCACGTGTGGGTGAAGTGCTCCACGGCTTCCTTGACGGCACCGACGACGGCGGGATCGGACGCTCCCACGCTGGTCACCGCGATGCCTGAGCCGAGGTCGATGAAGGAGTTGCCGTCGACGTCCTGGATGATGCCGCCGTCGGCGTCCGCCACGTAGACGGGAACGCTGGAGGCGACGCCGGCCGCGACGACCGACTTGCGGCGTTCGGTCAGTGCCACCGATTTGGGGCCGGGGAAGTCGGCCTGGACGCGGCGCTTCTGCTCCAGGCGGTAGGTGATGTCTGCTGCAGTGGTGGTCATGAGGGGTTTCCTTCTAGGAGTCGAGGGCGGACATCACGTGCTTGATGCGCGTGTAGTCCTCCACGCCGTACATGGAGAGGTCCTTGCCGTAGCCGGACTGTTTGAAGCCGCCGTGGGGCATTTCGGCGGTGAGGAGGATGTGGGTGTTGATCCAGACAGCGCCGAAGTCGAGGTCCCGGCTCAGGCGCATGGCGGTTCCGTGGTTGGTGGTCCAGACGCTGGAGGCAAGGGCGTATTCAACCCCGTTGGCCAGCTCCACGGCTTCTTCCTCGGTGCTGAATTTCTGGACCGTGATGACAGGGCCGAAGGTCTCCTGCTGCACCACGTCGTCGGTCTGCTTGGCGCCGGTGATGATGGTGGGCTCGAAGAAGTAGCCCTTCTCCCCCGCCCGGTGGCCGCCGGTTTCGATGCGGCAGTTGGCCGGGAGGTTTTCCACCACGGACGTGACGGCGTTGAAGTGGTTCACGTTGTTCAGCGGCCCGAAGTAGTTGTCTTCGTCGTTCTGCGAACCGGTGTGCAGGGTCCGGGTGTGCTCCACCATGGCGGCGACGACGTCGTCGTGGACTGAATCCTCCACCAGCACGCGGGTGATGGCCGTGCAGTCCTGGCCGGCGTTGAAGAAGGCGAATTCGGCGATGGCCGCGGCGCTCTTCTTGATGTCGGCGTCCTTGAAGACGATGGCCGGTGCCTTGCCGCCAAGTTCCAGGTGGGCGCGCTTGAGGCCCTTGGCGGCCCCGGAAGCGACGGCAATGCCGGCACGGACCGAGCCTGTGATGGACACCAGGCCGGGGACCTTGTGGTCCACCATCATGGCGCCGGTCTTGCCGGTTCCGAGGACAACGTTCAGGACGCCCGCCGGCAGGATCTCTCCGGCCAGCCGGGCGAGGACCAGTGTGGACTCCGGAGTGGTGTCCGAGGGCTTGAGGACCACGGTGTTGCCGGCGGCCAGGGCCGGACCGATCTTCCAGATGGCCATCAGGAACGGGTAGTTCCACGGAGCCACCTGGGCTACGACGCCAATGGGCTCGCGGCGGACGTACGAGGTGTGGCCCTCGAAGTACTCACCGGCGGACTTGCCCTCAAGGATGCGGGCGGCACCGGCGAAGAACCGCAGCTGGTCGGCGCCGGCGGCAACTTCCTCGGACGCAATCAGGGAGCGGACCTGGCCGGTGTTGCGGTGCTGGGCCTCGACGAGTTCGTCGCTGTTGGCCTCGACGGCGTCGGCGAGCTTGAGCAGCATCAGCTGGCGCTGGCCCGGGGTTGCGTGCTTCCACGACTTGAACGCCTCCGCGGCCGCGGCCATGGCAGCCTCCACGTCCGCCTGCACAGAGATCGGCGAGTGCGCCACGACGTCCCCGTTGGTGGGGTTGACCACGTCCAGCACCTCGGTGCCGGCGGGAGTGACGAACTTTCCGTTGATGAAGTTCTGCAAGGTTTGGACCACGGTGTGCAACCTCTTTCATAGGGGCCAACGCGCCCGGCGGAGACCACGGCGGATGGATGGAACTGCCTTGAGCCTATGCCAGCCCCCAACCCGAGTGAATAGCCACCTGCACACCCTTCGCGCAAGGACTTAGTGCGGTTGTCCAGCATCCCCGTATCCTTGTTCCATGGCCATTTCCCTCGCCGCCCTGCTGGGCGTGAACTCCCTGAAGCTGTCCAAGGCAGGGGTTGCCGAGACCACCTGGCACCAGGACATTAACTGGGTTGCAGTCACGGAGTTGGAGGACCCGCAGCGGTTCCTCAACGGCGGCGAGCTGATCCTCACCACAGGGCTGAGGTTGAAGTCCGCGCCGGAGCAGCGCCGCTTTGTCCGGCAAGTCCAGCGGGCCGGCGCGGTGGGGATCGGGTTTGGGGTGGGACTCTCGCACGATGCTGTGCCGCCGGCGCTGCTGGCGGAGGCAAACCGGTGGGGCCTGCCTGTGGTGGAAGTCCCGTACGAGACCCCCTTCATCGCCATCACCAAGCTGGTGGCGGATGCGCAGTCCGCGGACCATTACTCCAAGCTTGAACGCCTGATCGCCGGGCACCAGATCCTGGCCCGTGCGCTGCTGACCGGCGGCGGCCTCGCGGAACTGCTGAAGCAGCTCGGCAGCATGCTGCGCACGGACATCGCGCTCACACAGTTCACGGCCCAGCTGTACAACAGCAGCACCGCCACCCCCGCAGCCGATTCCTGGTCCTCCTTTCCCATCCCCACCGGCCGCCGCGACGCCTGCACGCTCTGGGTCCGCCAGCCGTTCGAGGACACGGGAATCGTGGGCTATGCGCAGAACCTCATCAGCGTGGAGCTGAACAACATGGTCAAGCAGCGGCAGGCGCAGCGTGCCCTGTGCGGCCAGGTGCTCGAGGACGTCATCCACGGCGCCCTGGAGACCAGCGAGGCGCAGCGGAGGCTGGCCGGGGTGGGCATCAACAGCACCCGCAAGAACGTCGTGCTGCTGGCTGTCTCCCCCGCCCACCACAAGGCCCTGGGGAGCACGTCTGTTCCGCGCGCGCTGGAAGGCGCGGTAGCCGCCGTCGTGGGTAAGGACCTGGTGGTGGTGATCAACGACGACGGCGGGGCGGCGCCGGCCCTGGCCCGCCAGCTCAGCGACCACCTGGCAGAGGCGGGCATCCACGCAACCATCGGCATCGGCGGCGCCTACACGAAGCCGAACGGCCTGCGCTGGAGCTACTTTGAGGCCCGCGATGCCGCAGGCCACGGGCTGCCGGTGAACGAACCTGAAAGGTTGAGCCTGACTTCGCTCCTGCTGGCCAGCGAGGACGTGCCCCTGGCGGACATGGCCCACGAATCGCTGAACCCGCTGCGGGCCTTCGATGCCGCCCACGGCGCCGAGCTGATGACCACCCTGGAGAGCTACCTGACCAACAACGGTTCGGTGGCGGCCGTGGCGGAGCAGCTCACGCTGCACCGGAACACCGTCCGGTACCGGCTGGCCCAGATCACCGAACTGACCGGGTACGACCCCTCGGTCACGCCGGACCGGGTGCAGCTATGGCTTGCCCTGGCCGTGGCGCGCCTGTCCGCGCGGCAGGGGAAATAGCCGCCCAATGACTGGGAGCGGCCCAGGTGCTGGAGCCTAGGACGCGAGGCGCTGTGGAGCCGTTCGGGAAGTAGCGCGGGCCGCTGACGGTGGTTCATTGATCTCTGCCCACACGGCGTCGAGGGACAGCCCCAGGACGTCGGCGATGGCCGCAATGGTGGGGAAAGCAGGCGTGGCCACGCGGCCTGACTCGATTTTCCGCAGGGTCTCCGGTGACACGAGGGCGTCGAGCGCAGTCTCCAGCATCGAGCGGTCCCCCCGGGCACGCCGCAGCAGCGCGCCGAGGCGTTGCCCGCGCTCGACTTCTTCGGGGGTAAGCGGCAGTCTGACCATGGTTCCAATAGTAATACCGGGATAATATGACCGGTATAGTTATTGGCCGTGAACCCTGCTGGAAACACAGCGAACACACCCTGGAACGAGCCAGCCACCGGAAAGGGCGCCGCATGATCGAGATCCTCAACCCCGCCGAGATCGCCAAGGCCCGGGTGACGGGCGCCTTGGTGGCCGACATCCTGCAGGCCATGAAGAGCCGGGCCACCGTGGGCACGAACCTGCTGGAGATCGACCGCTGGACCGCGGAAATGATCACCGCGGCGGGCGCGGAATCCTGCTACGTGGACTATGCGCCGTCCTTTGGGCGCGGGCCGTTCGGGCACTACATCTGCACCGGCGTCAATGACGCCGTGCTGCACGGGCTCCCCCGGGACTACGCGTTGGTGGACGGCGACCTGCTGACACTTGACCTCGCCGTCGTCAAGGACGGCATTGCCGCCGACGCCGCCATCAGCTTCCTGGTGGGCGGTTCAGGGCCGGCCGGGAGCGTGGCCATGATCGACGCCACCGAACGCGCCCTGGCCGCAGGCATCGCCGCCGCCGGGCCGAATGCCAAGATCGGGGACGTTTCCTACGCCATCGGCCGCGTCCTCACCGACGCCGGCTACCCCATCAACAGGCAGTTCGGCGGCCACGGCATCGGCTCCACCATGCACCAGGACCCGCACGTGCCCAACATGGGCCGGCCCGGCCGCGGCTTCAAGCTCCGCCCCGGCCTGATGCTTGCCCTGGAACCGTGGATCATGGCGGATACCGCCGAACTCGTCACCGACGCGGACGGCTGGACGCTCCGCAGCGCCACGGGCTGCCGGACGGCCCACACCGAACACACCATCGCCATCACCGAGGACGGGGCTGAAATCCTCACCCTGCCCACGGGAACGCGCCCCTAACCCCTGGTGCCCTGTCGGATCGGGTCCCTAAAACAGGGTTTTTGGGGACCCTGAGTGATAGCGCAACAGGAGGGGCTACAGGACGCCGCCCCGCAAAAGGTCCCGTGACTTCTTGCGCGCCTTGCGGTATTTCTTCTCCGCCGCCGAGATCAGCTCATGCTGCCTGGCCAACAGGGCCGCCAAGGAGTCCGTGGCCGCCGGCGGCGCTTCGGAGCCCAGCCCGGCCAGCAGGTCCCGGGCAATGACGGCGTCGTGGTAATCGCCGAGGACCTTCTGCTGCCGGTGCGCGGCCTTGGCCACCTTCCGGGCACGCTTGCCGCTGACGGCCGCCGCAGATTCCGCTACATGCCGCAGCCGCTTGGCATCCTTGCGTACCTGGTGGAGGGCGGTCTCACGCTCGGTTCCCCGGCGGGCGTGCAACGCCGCCTTATGGGAGCGCCGGATCCGCTTGGCCGCCTTGTCCACCGCTTTCGCCACCGCGCGCCGCCCCGGCTCCACGGCGGTGCCGCGAACCGGCGGGGTGTCCCGGAAATCCTCGAGGCTGTCCAGGAGGCGGAAGTAGCGCCTGGACACCAGCGCCTCCTGCAGGAGCCGGTACCCGGCGTCGAACTTTGCCCCCGCGCGGCGGTCAAGGAAGTCCCGGGCCGCCTCGGCCCCCTCACCCGGCGGCAGTTCAGCGACCTGGCCCAGCAAACGGGAGCGAAGCACCTCGGCATCCCTGGGCGCACCGAGCACCCCGCCCAGCCATGAGAGCTCATCGCGGAGGCGCCGCACGGGAACGGCACGGTAGAGCTTGCGGTAGGCGGCGAGCGCAGACCGCATCCGGCGGGCGGCCGAGCGCATGTCGTGAATCGCCTCCGGCTCCTCCAGGCGCACTCCGGCGTCGTGTTCAAGAAGCTGGTTGAGCTGGCCCGCAAGGAAGACGGTGACGACGGCTGCGGCCGGCGCTTTCTTCCCCGCCCGAAGGGCGGTGCCGCCACCCGCTTCGCCGCCTGCGGCCTTCGAAGTTCTGCCCGCCCCCAAGGCTTTGGCCAGCTTGGACGCATGGCCGGCCGGGCGGGCGCCGGCGGTGGCGAGGACCTGGCCGGCATGTTCAAAGAGGCTGGTTGATCCATGGACCAGTTCCAGTTCCCATTCGCGCCAGTGCTTCCCGCCGGCGGCCGCGCCGCCGCCGAGGGGTTGGGCGTCCACCCTGTCGTCGGCCAGGTCGGCCAGGTGCACGCCGTCAGGTCCGTAGAGCGGGTAGGTGGTCCGCTCGGTCTTCAGCCGCACCACGGGCACGAGGGGGTTCGCGCGCACAAAGGCCTGCACGTAAGCCAGCAAGCTGTCAGGTACGACGTCGGGCTGGCCCAGTGGGGCGTGCAGCTCGCGCCGCCGCGGGGGTGCGGCCTCCGCCTGGGCCGCCCCTTCAGGAACGGCGCCTTGGGCAGCCGGCGTTTTCTCGGGTGATGCCGCTTCCGCTGGCAGCTTCAGGTGCCATCCGGCGTCCGTCCCTCCTGTCCGCCGCCTCAGAGTGATGCGGCGGGACTGCAGGGTCCGCTGGCCGGTGTCGAAGTAGACGGCTTCCAATTCAGCGGTATGGGCCTCCCCAACCCGCGCTACTCCGGGAAGCTCCTGGAGCTGCGGCACTACGGCATCATCGCCGACGTCGTACTTCTTCTCGACCTCCACGGCCTGCACAGCCTTCACAACCGCTCCTCCCACGCGTCCGGTACCGGCGATGGCCCGGACCGGCCGGGCCGCCGGGCTCCCGCTCGCATTCTATTGCCCCCACCTGCTGGACGGAGAGCTTCCCCACAAAACCCTAGACATCAAACGTCTAACCTTTAGTCTGGAAAAATGTCCGCCTCGCCACCCCCTGCCGCCGCACGCGCATCCCACCCGCCCGCACCTGTCGCCGCCGCTGAGAACGCCCCCAACACAACGCCGGGGCTGGGCACAGCGGCACAGCCCAGCCCTGTGCAACCCAAAACAGCGCAGCCCGGCCCCCTGCCGGGCAATGCGGCGCACGTATTGGCAGCGCCCAAGACGCGCACCGCCGTCGTGTTCAGCGTCATCGCGCTGGTGCTCATAGGGCTTAACCTGCGCGCAGGCATCACGGGGGCGTCCGCGCTGCTGCACGACCTGCAGCTGGTACTCGGCTACGGCCCCCTGGTGGCGGCGATCATCCCGTCCATCCCTACGTTGTGCTTTGCACTGGCGGGCGCGGCAACGTCGTGGCTGACGGGCAAGGTAGGCGTGGAGAAGGCCATCCTGCTCTCCCTGGCCCTGCTGGCCGGGGGCCTTCTCCTCCGGGGCATTCCCGCAACAGGAATGCTCGTGGCCGGAACCGTGGTGGGCATGTCCGGGCTGGCTGTTTGCAACGTTGCCATGCCGTCCTTCATCCGCGAACACTTCGCCGCCCGCACTTCGCTGATGACGGCGGTGTACACCGTCACCATGACCACCGGCGGCACCCTGACGTCCGTGGCCGTGGTGCCGCTGGCGCAGGCCCTGGGCTCGCCGTCGGCGGCGGTTGGCTCGATCGGCATCATGGCCCTGGCCGCGCTGCTGGGTTTCCTGCCCGTTGCGCTGCACGCCCACCGGCACAGCGCACGGCCCGCAGGTGCCGGCACCCTGCCGTGGCCGCTGCTGCGGACCCGCAAGGGCGCACTCCTCACCGCAATCTTCACGCTGCAGGCCCTGCTCGCCTACGCCCTCCTGAGCTGGTTCCCCTACATGCTCACCACGCTGGGGCTCAGCGCCTCCGAGAGCGGCCTGATGTTCGGCGTGATGCAGCTGGTGTCCGTGCCCGCCGGCGTGCTGCTGATTGCCCTTGGCTCCAGGCCCGGGATGCTGCGGCCCGCGTTCTACCTGGTCAGCACCACCATGGCCGCGGGCGTGGCGCTGCTGCTGTTCCTGCCCGTCAGCCTGTCCATCATTCCGGCCGTGTTCCTGGGATTCGGGCTGGGAATTTTCCCGCTGGTCATGGTGATGATCAGCCGCAGCGGCAGGGACACCGCCGAGACCACGGCGCTGTCCACCCTGGCCCAGTCCACCGGCTACCTGCTGGCCACAGCGGGCCCGTTCGGCATGGGCATGCTGCACAGTGCCACTGGCGGCTGGACGCTGCCGCTGGCGCTGCTGCTGGTGCTTGCCGTGGTGCAGATGGCGGTGGCGCATCTGCTGACGTCCGGGAAAGTAAAGTAACAAGCCATGAGCCTTAGCCCGTCCGTCCGGCCCCCGCTTGCCGACGAGGTCACCGCCAAACTGCGCACCATGATCCACTCCGGCGAATGGCCGCTCCAACAGCGGATCCCCTCCGAGTCCGAGCTCATAGCCCGACTGGGCGTTTCGCGCGGGACGCTCCGCGAGGCGGTCAAGGCCCTGGCACACAGCGGCATGCTGGAGGTCCGGCGGGGCGATGGCACCTACGTGCGCGCCACCAGCGAAATTTCCGGCGCCGCCCGCCGGCTGTTCCAGGACCACACCGCCGAACACATCCTTGAGGTACGGCTGGGCCTGGACACCCAGGCGGCCAGGCTCGCCGCCAAGCATGCCACGGCCGACGACGTCACGGCACTCCGGGCGCTCCTCACCGCCCGGGACCAGGCCTGGCGCAGCGGTGACTGCGAAGCCTGGGCAACGGCAGACTGGGGCTTCCACGCTCGGGTGGCCCAGGCATCGGGAAATCCCCTGCTGCATGAGCTGTACGTCAGCTTTGGCCCGGCCCTGCACCAGGACCTCCTGGCGCAGCAGAAGAGACCGGGCTTCGACGGACTTCCCATGGAGGGGCACGGCATCCTGGTGGACGCGATCGAGCGCGGCGACGCCGATGCCGCGGTGGCCACCGTCAACCGGAACCTGAACTCCTGCGCCGAATGGCTCACTGCCTAGGCAGCCCGTTTCGCCGGAGCGCAACCGGTCAGTAGGCTTACTAGCTGATCCAGCTCCCCCATCCGCCGCGCACCGGTGGAATCCGTTGACTTCTGAGGAGCCTCCATGGCCCTGTTCACCCGCCACCACCGCAGCACGTGCTCCGAACACGGAGCTGCCGCCATCCCCGAGGGCGGCAGCAAGACCCCGCAGCAGCTGTGGGGCGACGGCTACGGCCGCGTGGGCATCCGAGCTGCCCAGACCCTGCTCATCCTCGCGGTGTCGGTAATGGCCGTTTTCGCACTCCTGCAGGTCAAGCTGCTGGTGATTCCGGTGCTCATCGCGTTGATCCTGGCCGCTGCGATCAGTCCGTTCGTGAATGTCCTTAAACGGCTCGGGCTCAATGATGCACTTTCCACCGTGACCGCCTTTGTGTCGCTCCTGGCGGTGCTGGGCGGGGTTTTCACCGTGATCTATTTCTCGGTCCGCAGCCAATGGGATGACCTGGTCCAGCAGGCCAGCTCCGGGCTGGACCAGCTGCAGGACTTCCTCCAGAACGGACCGCTGCACGTAGATGCATCACAGATCGATTCAGCCCGGAACGCGATCGTGGACTTCGCTACCAGCAGCCAGGCCCGCTCCGGCGCCATTACCGGCCTGTCTGTAGTGACGGAATTCCTGACCGGAGCCGTGCTTCTGGTGGTCATCCTGTTCTTCTTCCTCAAGGACGGCCAGCGGATCTGGAACTTCCTGATCAGCCCCTTCAAGGGCGAACGCGCCAGCCGCCTGCGCCGCGTTGGCACCCGAAGCCAGGAAGTGCTGGGCGGTTACGTACGCGGGACAGCGATTGTGGCCTTGGTGGACACGGTGGGCATCGGAGCCGCGCTGTTGATCCTGCAGGTTCCATTGGCATTGCCCCTGGCCATGGTGGTCTTCATCGGCGCGTTCATCCCCATTGTCGGTGCCACCATGGCCGGCATCCTCGCAGCGCTGGTGGCCCTCGTGGCCAACGGCCCCGTGGTGGCGCTGATCGTCGTGGCAGTGGTGGTGGCCGTCAACCAGCTCGAGGGCAACCTCCTTCAGCCGGTGGTCATGGGCAAGTCCCTACAGCTGCACGCACTGGTCATCCTGCTCGCCCTTACGGCCGGCACCCTGCTGGCCGGCATCGTGGGCGCGGTCCTGGCAGTGCCCATAACCGCCGTTACCTGGGCGATCATCAAGGTCTGGACGGTGGAGGACCCCAGCCACGCGGCCTAACACCCCCGGGATTTTCGAGCCGGTCCTTCAGTTTCGACGCACGTTTCCCCTGGCGCACCAGTTATCTCCGGCGCGCCATGGAATCAGCGCGCCGGGACCGGATTCGCGCATCAAATCCAGAACGCACGACGGCGGTCCGGCACCTTTCGGGATGAATGGTGCCGGACCGCCGTCGTACGCTGTGGGTATTCCGTGCCGTGCTATTGGCGGAGGCCTGCGAAGACGTTCTTGGGCCGCTGCATCTCGCCGTGCTTGGCGCCCAGGACCACCACTGCCCCCGCGAAGGCGGGGATGACCCACTGAAGGGCCTTAAGCTGCTGCTGCGCGGCCTTCAGTTCATCGGACGCGCCGGGCCGCGGTTCGGTGGCACCTTCGGACCCCTCACTGGCCAGCTTCTGGACCTTCTTGCCGAGGATGCCGGAATAGAGCGTGACAGCAGCGCCGGCCACAGTCACGGCCGTCTTGATGACGGTGTCCCGGGCAACGCCGTCCTGCTTGGCAATGCGGCCCTTGTTCTCGAAGGCTATGGCGAGGTCGGCGGCCAGGTGCGTGGCGAACGCTGCCGTCTGGACCGGAGCCCACCGCATCCAGCCCGCGCTCGAAAGCCGGGTGCGTTCGGATGGATCTTTGGCTTCCGCTGCCGCGCCGTTTAATCCGATGGCGCCCATCAATGAGCCGCCAAACCATGCTGCTGCCGTCAGATCGTGGACTGACCGGGCAATGAGGTTTCCTGCCATGTTGTACATTCCTAACGTTGAACCGGTTCCGGGCCGCCGCCGGAGCGGCGCTGGCTTTCCGTGACCCAACCGCGGCCACTGTCCGCCCATGGTAAGCACACTTACTAATGTTACGAAAGCCCGTCCCTGTCGGCGGGAACGCGTAATATCGTGGCCATGGGAAATACAGGGACTTTGTTCGGCTGGGCTTTCGGGGACCCGGCCCGCGAAAGTGATGGCAAGTACGTTGGCGGGCTCCAGGACGAGGCGCTCCGCAACGCCCGCGAGACCGCGCAGGCCAAGCACGTGGACGTGGTGGCAGGCTCGGAGGTCTTCACGGTCCTCAGCGGCAACGATTCCCTGGTGGAGCTGGACAACGCGCCGGGCCGCCTGGTGGTCCGCTGCACCGTCCACGTCGAAGGACCCGGCGCGGAGAAGCTGCGCGCCGAAGGGCCCATGAACGGCTGACCTGTGTCCGATGGCGAATCCACGCTCAGCCAGGCGGCAGATGCCGTCGAGGAAGCGTCGAACCACAAAGTCCTGGACGTCATGGCCCGCCTGGGCTTTGCGGTCATGGCCCTGCTGCATGTGATCGTGGGGGCCATCGCGGTTGCCATTGCCTTCGGCCAGCCCGGCCAGGCGGACGCCACCGGAGCCATCGAACAGCTGGCCGCCAACCCCTGGGGCCCTGCGGTCATGTGGGCCTGTGTTGCGGCCTGCACCGGACTGTCGCTGTGGCAGGCCAGCGAGGCCACCCTCCGGATGCGCGGCGAGCCACGCAAAGAACGTGTGGCAAAGCTGGTTTCGTCCGGATTCCTGGCCATCGCCTACGGCAGCGTGGGGCTCAGCTTTGCCGGCTTTGCCGTGGGGCTCCGTGGGGACTCCGGGGACAGCACGCGGGACTTCAGCGCAGCACTGATGGGCCACCCGCTGGGACCGTGGGTGCTCGTGGCCTTGGGGCTGACCATCATCGGGATCGGCGTCTACTTTGTGGTCAAGGGAGTCACCCGCGGCTTCAAGAAAGAGGAACTTTTCCACTTCAACGGGACCAGGCGCGGCAGGATCGTTGACAGCCTGGGCGTGGTGGGGCATATCGCCAAAGGCATTGCCCTGGGCCTTACCGGCCTGCTGTTCATCATCGCCGCGGCGAAGCACAGCCCGGAAGAGTCCACCGGCCTGGACGGAAGCCTCCAGGCCCTGCGCGACCACCCCTTTGGCCCCTACCTGCTGGTGGCCATCGGTGCCGGCTTCATCGCCTACGGCATCTTCGCCCTGATCCGGGCCCGGTTCGGACACATGTAGCCCGCATGATTATGGGTAGGGAGTAAACATGACCCAGCACCCGGGCGGCGCACCCGCCGCCACACGCAGCGCCGGGCAGGCGTTCGCCGCCCTGTTCCGGCTCCTGAAGGTTGCCCGGCCGGAGCGGCCCATCCATCCGCACGGACTCGGCCTGTCCGGCGAGCTCACCCGCACCGGCAACCCGGCGGCGCCGAGCGGGATCGACTGGCTCGATGAGGCGGGAGTGGATGCCGTGGAAGCCCGCTTCTCCCGCTCAGTGGGCCTTCCCCAGACACTGCCCGACATCCTGGGGCTCGCGTTGAGGGTGACCCCTTCCGGCGACGCCCCTCCCGGCCCGGCGGACGTCCTGTTCGCCTCCACCGGATGGCGGGTGCCCGGGAGATTCCTGCTGCGGCCGCGGCTGGACGTTGCCGGCGCCACCATGACCACGCTGATGCCCTACCGCGGCCGGCAGGGCGCTGTCCTCCTGGGCCTGCGCACCCGCAGCCTCCCACCCGGATCCCTCGCGTCGGGCGAGTGGGTCCTGGGACTGCACTGGGCCACCCCGTCCGGGCGGTGGCGGGAGTGCGGCGAGCTGCGGCTGCACGCCGGACCCCATCCAACGGACACTCCCCTGCGGTTCGATCCGCTGGGAAACCAGCCGCCCGGGGCGCAGGCCTACGCGTGGACCCGGCTCCTCCGGAAGCCCTCGTACCGCGCGGCCCAACGGGCCGCACCTCCCGCCGTCGGACACCGCGCCGGCGGGCAGCCGGAACGGCCCAAGCAAAGCACCGCCAGCACCCCCGCAACCGGAAGGAACGCCATGTCCACCGTTTCGCAGCACTTCAGCTCCCCGGCCGGCGACGTCTGGCGGGTCATTGCCGACGGCTGGCTGTATTCCGGCTGGGTGGTTGGCGCGTCACGCATCCGGGATGTGGACGCCGAGTGGCCGAACGTGGGATCCCGGCTGCACCACTCGGTGGGCGCCTGGCCGCTGGTGATCGATGACAGCTCCCGGGTGACGGCCGTGGAGCCCGGCCGTTCGCTGGAACTGGTGGCCCGTGGCTGGCCAATGGGCGAGGCCAAGGTGGAGATCACCCTTGAGGAGATGGGGGACGGCTGCCGCGTGACCATTGCCGAGGACGCCATCCGCGGTCCGGGGAAGCTGGTACCCAAGGTCCTTCGGAATGCTGCCATTTCCGCGCGCAACCGGGAGACGCTGCGCCGGCTGGAGTTGATGGCGGCCGGCGGGGCGGGCAAATAGCGCAGCAGGGTCAAAAGCGCCCGGCGGCCGGTTAACGGCAAAGGCCCGCGGAACCGGGAGGTTCCGCGGGCCTGCGGTCGGGCTTTAGACCTGTGCAGCGACGCCGTCGCGGGAGATGGCAACCATGTCCTCGCGCGGCACCACCTTGATGCGCTCGCGCTTGACCTCGACACCATGCGATCCGCCGGCCTCGGTGGCTGCTGCACCGAGCGCAAGCTCATGGGCGTCCAGGGCCAGCCAGCCTTCCCAGCTGGTGAACTTCACGCCGCGGGCGTCCAGGAGTTCGACGACGGCGTCCTCGGCGGGTGCCGCGGCAACGGGCAGGTTTGCGCGGTCCTCGAGCAGGTAGGTCACGGTCTCAAGGGCGTCGCCCTTGGTGTGGCCGATCAGGCCCACGGGTCCGCGCTTGATCCAGCCGGTGGCGTAGATGCCCGGCACGTGGTTGCCGTCGGCGTCCAGGACGCGGCCGCCGTCGTTCGTCACGACGCCCTTCTTGTGGTCGAACTCCACGTCCGGGAGTGCGGAGCCGAAGTAGCCGATGGCGCGGTACACGGCCTGGACCGGGTAGTCCACGAACTCGCCGGTGCCGCGGGCGTTGCCCGTGCCGTCCAGCTCGGTGCGCTCGAACTTGATGCCGGCCACCTTGCCTGGGGTATCGGCGTCGTCGTAAATTTCCACCGGGCTGTGCAGGAAGTGCAGGTGCAGGCGGCGGGAAGCCTTGAGCTCGGAGAGGTCCTCGGGCTGCTCGGCGATCCAGTTGGTGAGCGTGCCCACCATGGTCTTGGTCTGGTTGTTCGTCTGGATCTGGCGGTCCGATTCCTCGTCGAACTCGAAGTCCTCCGGGTAAAGGATGATGTCCACGTCCTTGGAGTGGGACAGTTCGCGCAGTTCCAGCGGGGTGAACTTAACCTGGGCCGGGCCGCGGCGGCCGAAGACGTGGACGTCGGTGACCGGAGAGTTCTTCAGGCCTGCGTAGACGTTGTCCGGGATCTCGGAGACCAGGAGGTCATCGGCGTGCTTGGACAGGACACGGGCCACGTCCAGGGCCACGTTGCCGTTGCCGAGCACGGCGATTTCCTTGGCCTCCAGCGGCCATTCACGGGAGACGTCCGGGTGGCCGTCGTACCAGGACACGAAGTCCGCGCCGCCGTAGGAGCCGTCCAGCTCGATGCCCGGGATGTTCAGGTCCGCATCCTTGATGGCGCCCGTGGCGAAGATGACGGCGTCATAATGGGTGCGGAGGTCCTCGATGGTGAGGTCGGTGCCGTAGTCCACGTTGCCGAAGAAGCGGATGTCACCTCGGTCCAGCACCTTGTGCAGGGCGTTGACGATGCCCTTGATGCGGGGGTGGTCCGGGGCCACCCCGTAGCGGATCAGGCCGTAGGGTGCCGGGTAGCGGTCAAAAAGGTCGATGCTCACGGTCAGCTCGCCGCTCTTGACGGCCTCGCTCTTGGTGAGGATGTCTGCGGCGT
>Ga0308160_10003322_pt1 | contig 18255 bp, 17 predicted proteins | sample PhyFR1_FD_201036 | JGI IMG/M metagenome (GOLD analysis project Ga0308160, IMG submission 201036) | Phyllosphere microbial communities from UC Gill Tract Community Farm, Albany, California, United States - DLSLF.R1 | ecosystem: Host-associated > Plants > Phyllosphere > Unclassified | place: USA...
GCCTGGAAGTCGGCTACCGCCTGATCCCGCTGGTCGACAAGGGCCAGAACGGCGAGCTGCTCAAGCGCATCAAGGGCATCCGCAAGAAATTCGCCCAGGAAGTCGGCTTCCTGGCGCCGCCGGTGCACATCCGCGACAACCTGGAACTCAAACCCACCGCCTACCGCATCACGCTGAAGGGCGTGGAAGTGGGCAGCGGCGAAGCGATGAACGGCCAGTTCCTGGCGATCAACCCGGGCATGGCCAGCGGCACGCTGCCGGGCCTGGTCACCACCGATCCCGCCTTCGGCCTGCCGGCGATCTGGATCGACGCCGGCCTGAAGGACGATGCCCAGAGCATGGGCTATACCGTGGTCGATGCCGGCACCGTGATCGCGACCCACCTGAACCACCTGATCACGACCCACGCGTCGGAACTGCTGGGCCGCATGGAAGTGCAGGCGCTGCTGGATCACCTGGCCAAGGATGCGCCGAAGCTGGTCGAGGACCTGGTGCCGAAGATCGTTTCGCTGTCGAACCTGCAGAAAGTGCTGCAGAACCTGTTGGGCGAAGGCGTGCACATCCGCGACATGCGCACCATCATCGAGACCCTGTCCGAGCATGCCGGCATGCTCGATCCGAACGACCTGACCGCATTGGTAAGGGTGGCGCTGGGCCGTTCGATCGTGCAGCAGCTGTTCCCGGGCACCAACGAGCTGTCGGTGATGACGCTGGACAACCGCCTCGAGCGCCTGCTGGTGCAGGCCCTGAACGCCGGCGGCGACGGCACCGGCATCGAGCCGGGCCTGGCCGATACCATCGTCCAGCAAGCGGCCAACGCGACCCAGCAGCAGGAAGCGATGGGGCTGACGCCGGTACTGCTGGTGCCGGGTCCGCTGCGTACCCTGCTGTCGCGCTTCCTGCGTCGTGCACTGCCGCAATTGAAGGTTTTGTCACATTCCGAAATCCCGGAAACCAAGACCATCCGTGTGACCAGCTTGGTGGGCACTGCGTAAAACACCCGGCAGTTGACACGTAACAATGCTAACTTGACATGTGAAGATGCAAGTTGGCTGTGCTTTCATGTAAATCAGACATGAATCAATGACTTATCGGTTGTTGTCACACAACGGCGATAGGCGTTTTGCGCGCGCACAATTAATTAAACATATTGATTTGTGCTAACATTTCCGCTGTTCTTAACACAGAACAATAACCATCGCGAGGCGTCGGCTGGGCCCCAGCACTTGGCCCAGAAACCTCACTGATGCATGCCATCACTTTAAGTAAAGCATTTTGCTGTCGACGCGGCCTTCACGCGCAAAGGAAATCAAAGTAATGCCAGAATTCCAGTTCCTACAACTCGGGTTGACAGCTTTGACCGCAAGTTTCGCGGTAAGTTTGCTCATCGTTCTCTCGCAAAAATGGCATGGCAGCCTGTCACACGATCATGACCTGGATGGCGTACAGAAAGTGCACACGACGCCCACGCCGCGTATAGGCGGCGTCGGCGTCGTGCTTGGCCTGGTGCTCGGTTTCCTGATCTTCCGCCAGTTCAACCCGGAGATGATGAATCCGGTGCGCGCCGGCGATACTTTCCTGCTGCTGGCGGCAAGCTTGCCGGCCTTCGCCGCAGGCCTGATCGAAGACTTCACCAAGCGCGTGTCGGTGCGTGTGCGCCTCGCGGCAACCGCCCTGAGCGCGGTGCTCGCCAGCGCCATGCTGGGCGCGACCGTCAACCATCTCGACTTGTGGGGCGTCGATACGCTGCTGGCGTTCACGCCGTTTGCCGTGCTCGTCACCGCGGTCGTCGTGGCCGGCGGTTCGAATGCGATCAACATCATCGACGGCTTCAATGGCCTGTCGGGCAGCACCATCGTCATCATGGCCGCCGGCCTGGGTGCCGTCGCGCTGCAGCACGGCGATGTGTTCGTGGCCATGCTCGGCGTGCTCGGCATCGGCGCAGCGCTGGGTTTCCTGGCGCTGAACTATCCGCGCGGCAGGCTGTTCTTGGGGGATGGCGGTGCCTACTTCCTCGGTTTCTGGGTCTCGGAAATGGCTGTGCTGCTGCTGGTGCGCAATCCATCGGTCAGCGCATGGCAAGTCCTGGCGATCTGCGCCTATCCGGTCATTGAAGTGCTGTTCAGTATGTATCGCCGCCGCATGATCCAGAAGGTCAGCCCGGGCGCGCCCGATGCGCTGCACCTGCATACCCTGGTATTCCGCCGCTTCGTGTTCAAGCACGTGAGCAAGGATGCGAAGCGTCCCTGGAAGCGTAACGCAGCCGTGCCGTGCGTCATCGCACCGGCGGTTGCGGCATGTGTGGCCATCAGCGTGGCGATTGGCGCCTCGGCGCCTGTCAGCCTGGCGATCGTCGTGTTGCAGGTGGTAATCTACGTGAGTGCATACGGACGCCTGGTGCGTGGCCGCTGGACGGCGGGACGCAGCGGTCGCATGGATGCCGACCTGAGCGCCAGCGCGGAGACGTGACAAGGCGCCTGCCGAAGCAGGTCGTGATGCAAGGAAGAAAAAAACGGACCCTCAGCGGGTCCGTTTTGTTATCCACCAGTGCTCGAAGCGGATGGCAAAATGGAAGAGCAGGCCCGTGACGAACAAGAAGTCGGCGGCCGGGCCGGTACGTGCCGCGGCGGCAACCAGCCCGGCAATGATGAATGTGGTCCTGAGACCTGGAATGCTGCGGTCGATCGACTCACAAAAATGTGCGAGAAAGGCTTCGGCGCCAGGTGTGGCCGGCTGACGCTTGGGTAATCTGAATTTCATGGTCGGCCTCTCGAAATGACCTCGTCGGAAAAATTCCTTGCTTACAGTCTAGCATGAGCTTTGGTGCAAGTTGTTACAATTGAAGAGAATTGCATTTAATTAATCACAGTCTTGGACAAATTTCCAACGAAATAAATAAGTGTTGTTGGAAGTTTAACGAAGCCAATTGTGCATAATTAATTGATAACGTGGCGCACATTTTGACATGCTTGTGCCCGTTCCTCCATGCTAGTTACTGCATTGGGGCGCGCAAGGGCTTGCCCGCCGAAATAAGCCCCTTTCCCCATCCTTTTCCCCGGATCGTTTCCTGCTGGCATCGTCAATAATCTCATCCGTGAATGGCGCACCACGCCCATTGACACGACAGCGAGCCACCGACGAACCCCCTGCCAGCAAGAGCGGAGATTAAGATGAACGTAAAGAAATTTACAGCGCCCACTTCCCGTGAAGCCCTGCGCAAAGTGCGCGAGGCCCTGGGACCGGACGCGGTCATCCTGTCGAACCGCCCGGTGGATGGCGTGGTCGAGATCCTCGCACTGGACAACGACGACGTCGCCTCGCTGGCCTCGCCGTCCGCGGCCTCCAGCATGGACGCGCCGCCCCCGCAACTGCACATGCCCCACCAGGAACTGGCGGCCGAACCGGCCCCGCGCGCCCCAATCGCGCGCCAGTTCGACGATGCGATGGCCGCCCGTGAAGCGATGGTGGCACGCAATTTCCAGAATGCTCCGGCTTTCCAGGAACCGGCTTTCCACGCCGCCCCGGCCGCGCGCCAGCCGCTGCACCCGATGCACCCGATGGACGAGCCGATGGTCCCGGCCGCGCACAGCTACGCCGAGCGCCGCGCTGCCGCCGCGCCCGCGGCCCCGGCGCCGGCCTTCGACATGGCCGCGATGACCGCGATGATGTCGGCCGCGATCGCCCAGGCCAAGGAGTCGGCCGCCAACGCCGCCGCCGCCGAGATGAGCGGCATGATGAGCGAGATCCGCGCCATGCGCGGCATGATGGAATCGCAACTGGCCGAGCTGTCCTGGGGCAGCACCCAGCAGCGCGAGCCGCAGAAGGCCGTGGTGCTGCGCGAGATGCTGGCCGCCGGTTTTTCGGCCAGCCTGTCGCGCTACCTGATCGACAAGATGCCGGCCAACAAGGATGCCGCCGATGCCATGCGCTGGATCAAGACCGTGCTGGCGCGTAACCTGACCACCATGGCGGACGAGGACGCCATCCTCGACCGCGGCGGCGTGTTCGCGCTGGTCGGCCCGACCGGCGTCGGCAAGACCACCACCACCGCCAAGCTGGCCGCGCGCTGCGTGATGCGCCACGGCCCGGACAAGCTGGCCCTGATCACCACCGACGCCTACCGTATCGGCGGCCACGAGCAGCTGCGCATCTACGGCAAGATCCTGGGCGTGATGGTGCACTCGGTCAAGGACGAAGCCGACCTGCGGATCGCCCTGAAGGAACTGCGCAACAAGCACACCGTGCTGATCGACACCATCGGCATGTCGCAGCGCGACCAGATGGTGGCCGAGCAGGTGGCCATGCTGACGGAATCCGGCGCCAACGTGCAGCGCCTGCTGTGCCTGAACGCGACCTCGACCAACGAGACCCTGAACGAAGTGGTGCGCGCCTACCAGGGCAGTGGCCTGGCCGGCTGCATCATGACCAAGATGGACGAAGCCGCCTCGATCGGCAACGTGCTGGACATCGTGATCCGGCAGAAACTGAATATGTATTACGTGTCGAACGGCCAGCGCGTGCCGGAAGACCTGCACCTGGCCGACCGCGCGATGCTGGTCGACCGCGCCTTCCGCGCCCGGCGCGACAGCGCCAACCAGTTGAGCGATGCCGACCTGCCGCTGATGATGGCTGGCCTGGGCAACCTGAACCATGACCGTTCGCTGCGCGAGGTGTATGTTGGCTAGTTTCGACTTCGACCAGGCCGAGGGCCTGCGCCGGATGCTGGCCGGCCCGAAACCGCGTATCGTCACTTTCCTGTCCGCCACGCCGTCCGACGACAAGGGCGCCATGCTGGTCAACCTGGGCGCCTCGCTGGCCCAGGCCGGCAACGACGTGATGATCGTCGACGCCTGCCAGATCGACTATGGCGTGGCGCGCCGGCTGGGCGTGGACCACGGTCCGGGCCTGCTGCAGGTGGCGCGCCAGGAATGCGCGCTGAACCAGGTGGTCCATCCGGTGCCGCAGGGCTTTTCGGTGGCGAAGACGGGCGGGGTGGGGACCTCGCAGGACGACGCGCGCCGCCTCTCGAACACCTTCGACGTGCTGGTCAAGCAGTCCGCCGGCAGCATCATCATGGTCGACGGTGAATTCTCGCTGGACGGCAGCTTTCCGGTCGCGGCGATGGCGTCCAGCGAGATCGTGGTGCAGGTCTCGACCAGCGCGACGTCGATCACGAATGCCTATGCACTGGTCAAGCGCCTGTCGCAACACCTGGGGCGGCGCCCATTCGGTATCCTTGTCACGGGCGCTACCGAAGCCGAGGCGAAAGTGGTATACGATAATATGGCATCTGCGGCAACACGTTACCTGGCGGTAACGCTGAGCTCGATGGGCTCGGTGCCCGCCGACGAGTACCTGCACCGCGCCGCGCGCCTGGGCCGCGCCGTGGTCGACGCGTTCCCGCTGGCCGGCGCCTCGGTGGCGTTCCGCCGCCTGGCCGGACGCCTCAGCGGCAACGCCGGCAGCGGCGGCATCCAGCAGGGCAGGGCCGCTTGAAGAGCGGCGGATTAACGAACGAACGGAACCATGTACACGGCCAAAGGGACAGCGGACAAGAATACCTTGCTGACGGCGCACATGCCGCTGGTGAAGCGTCTCGCCCACCAGATGAAGGCCAAGCTGCCGCCGTCCGTCGAAGTCGATGACCTGGTGCAGGCGGGCATGATCGGCCTGCTCGATGCGATCCAGCGCTACGAGGAAAACCACGGCGCCCAGTTCGAGACCTATGCGGTGCTGCGCATCCGCGGCGCCATGCTGGACGAGCTGCGCGCGAGCGACTGGATGCCGCGCTCGACGCGCCAGAACATGCGCAAGGTCGAAGCCGCGATGAATGCGCTGCAGCAGCAGCTGGGCCGTCCGCCGAGCGAATCGGAAGTGGCGAAATCGCTCAAGCTGTCGCTGGCCGACTACCAGGACATGCTGGGCGATTCCGGCGGGCACCAGCTGCTGTATTACGAAGACTTCCATGGCGAAGGCGACGAGGGCAGCGACAGCTTCCTCGACCGCTATGCGGTGGACGACGAGGATCCGCTGCGCGCGCTGCTCGACACCGACTTCCGCCAGGCCGTCATCGACGCCATCGACGCGCTGCCGCCGCGCGAGAAGATGCTGATGGGCCTGTATTACGAGGAAGAGCTGAACCTGAAGGAGATCGGGGCCGTGATGGGCGTGTCCGAGTCGCGCGTCTCGCAGCTGCACACCCAGGCCGTGGCGCGCCTGCGCGCCTACCTGAAGGAGCGTGCGTGGACCTGACCAGCCTGCTCGGGCTGGCGCTGGCCCTGGCCGGCATCTTCGTCGGCCATGCGCTCGACGGCGGCAAGATGTCCTCGCTGCTGCAGCCGGCCGCGTTCGCGATCGTGGTGGTCGGCACCTTCGGCGCCGTGCTGTTGCAAACCCAACGCAAGGCGTTCATGCGCGGCATGCGCATGCTGCGCTGGGTGTTCGTGCCGCCGCGCGACCGCCGCCCCGAGCTGGCGCGCGAGATCCACCTGTGGAGCCTGTCGGCGCGACGCGACGGGCTGCTGTCGCTGGAACAGTACATGGCCAAGGCCGACCCCTTCATCCAGAAGGGCTTGCGCCTGGTGGTCGACGGCATCCAGCCCGACAAGCTGCGCAGCCTGATGTACACCGAGATCAACAACTACGAATTCCGCGAACGCCAGGCCGCGCGCATCTGGGAATCGGCGGCCGGCTATGCGCCGACGGTCGGCATCCTGGGCGCGGTGCTGGGCCTGATCCACGTGATGGAAAACCTCTCCGACCCGTCGCGCCTGGGCGCCGGCATCGCGGTCGCCTTCGTCTCCACCGTGTACGGCGTGGGCCTGGCCAACCTGTTCTTCTACCCGGTCGGCAACAAGATCAAGGGCATCGTCACCGAGCGCGTGGCCCAGTACGAAATCCTCACCGACGTCTTCCACGACATGGCCACCGGCGACTACACGCGCGTGATCGAGGAGCGCGTGGCCTGCCTGCTGGCCGAGCATTGAGAGCCGGGTCGACTATTCATGCCGCGCCGCAAACGCTACCAGGAAGACACCGAGAACCACGAGCGCTGGCTGATCTCCTACGCCGACTTCATCACGCTGCTGTTCGCCTTTTTCGTCGTGATGTATGCCATCTCCGTGGTCAACATCGGCAAGTACACGGTGCTGTCGGAAGCGCTGGGCGACGCCTTCGGCGGACGCGGGGCATCGAGCCGGTCGAATACCCAGGTCCAGCTCGACGCCTTGCCGCTGTCGAACCTCATCGCCCACAAGCGTCTTGAAGCGGCAAAACGCGACCGTGAAAAGCTCGACCTGCTGGCGCGCAAGCTCGACAGCGTGCTGGCCCCCCTCGTCAACAGCGGCAAGGTGCGCGTGACGCGCAACGCGCGCGGCATCACGGTCGAGATCAACGCCAGCGTGCTGTTCATGGAAGGCGACGCCGCCCTCACCGGCAACGCGCGCGAGACCCTGCAGGCGGTGGCCGGCCTGCTCAAGGACGACCCGCATGCGATCGAGGTCGAGGGCTTCACCGACACCACGCCGATCGCCAATCCGGCCTTTGCTTCCAACTGGGAACTGTCGGCCGTGCGCGCCACCACCGTGGTGCGCCTGTTCGCCGGCAGCGGCGTGCTTGACAAGCGCCTGGCGGCGGTGGGCCGCGGCGCGAACCAGCCGGTGGCGTCGAACGACGAAGCGCCGGGGCGGGCCAGGAACCGCCGGGTGGCGGTGACCATCCTGTCCGGCAGCCTCGTCGAGTAGTGCGCACGGATCGGCATGAACCTCGCGCTCGTGGCACAATGGTCCTGACCCGACAGGAGGTGAGGATGCGACGACGAACCGTGCTGCGAGCCGCCGTGCTGTGCGCCCTGTCATGTGGCAGGCCGGCCATGGCGGGCATCAATGGAGGAGAAACGATGAATGTGCATACGAGCCTGAGTGTCGACGCGGCCCACGAGAAGGTGCTGGTGACCTTCAAGATCGAGAACCGCGGCGAGCGCCGCGCCTGGCTGCCGCGCACGATCGCGTCCGCCGAAGGCTTGACGGGGCGCCTGTTCGAGCTGAGCGAGCACCCCGGCGGCGCCGAGGTGCCCTACATCGGCCCCTGGGTCAAGCGCGGGCCGCTCAGCGCCGCCGATTTCTTCGAACTGGCGCCGCACTCGGCGCACACGCACACCATCGACATCACGCCGTTCTACGATTTCAAGCCGGGGTTGCACACCTACCAGATCCGCTACCAGGGCGAGGGGCTGGGCGACGTCAAGCAGCTGGAAGCCACGACGGCCATGGCGACCGACGCCGTCATGTTCAGCCACACGGCGCCGTAGGGTGGACGGCAAGCCGTCCACCCTACCCGCCATGTATCATTTGCATTACCGCACATCCTGCTGCGGCGTATTCTCGCTGAAATACTCGTGCGAATCGGCATTGTCGATCGCACGCGCCGGGTCGCTCGTGGCCAGCGCCGCCGCCGCCGATTGCCCGTAGGCCCAGTCGGCGGTCCCGGCCACCACCGTGAAGTGGCTCATCTCGTGCACCAGGGTGCCGCCCTTGGAATCGGTGCCGGTCAGCGGCGCGCTCCAGAAGGCGTTGCAGACGTAGATCTTGTACGGCTGGTTCGGGTAGACGTAGGCGTAGTAATCCTCGCGGCAGCTGCAATCCACCGTCACCGGCTTCGTTGCGAACGCGTCCTCGATGGCCACGAAGTGGCGCAGCACCGTCATCGCGCGCTCGGTGTCGAAGGCGCCGAACCAGGTCGTGTAGCGCGGACCAAGGGTCTTCTGGCCGGCATAGGCGTGGGCGTCGGTCGCCATCGCCTGGGCCGCCTGGGCCGCGCTGGCAATCGTCGCCTGCTGCGCGTTCGTGCACTGGCTGTAGGACAGGCCGGCGCCGCCTTCGGGGGCAGGGCTGGTCTCCAGCTGGCCGCGCGGCAGGCGGCCCTCGATCCAGACCGATGCCGCCGGCGCTTGTGCCCGTTCCACCACCGCATGCCGGATTCCGGGCGCGCTGAACAGCTGCAGCGCGCCGCCGCGGTAGCGGATGCTGTAGGACCCGGTCCCGCCCATCTGGTACAGCGCCGACAGTTCGACCCGCACGCTGCGCGAGGCGCCGGGCGCCAGCGCGATGTAGTCGGCCGCGGTCGGCGGCGCGCGCTTGACCTGGCGCCCGAGATAGCGCACCGGGATGCCGTCGCGCGTGACCTCGAACAGCGGGGAGGTGAGGGGCTCGAACGGCGTCTGCCAGCGCAGCAGGTATTCGGTGACCTTCGAGGTGTTGGTGATGGTGACGACGACCGCGACCTCGTCGCTGCGGCCCAGGGTCTGGCGCTCCGGCGTGATGCTGACGCTGACGCCGCCCGCCGGGGCCGCCGTGGCCGCCGCCGCCATCGTCAAGGCCAGTGCCGCGCCGGCGCGCGCGGCGAAGCGTTTGTAAGCCATGGTGTCCTCCTGCTATTCAGTTGGTGAAACTTCCTTGTAGAAGGATTCCAGACCACCTGTATTGCCGATGCGCAATAAATTCCAAGAGTCAAGAATTTGTCGATGCTGCATCGCTGCAACAGTTTGATTCTTGGTTGCAGACAATGCTCGATGCACCAGTGATAAATGGATAGAATGCAAAGATTCCGAAAGATAATAAATCTTTCATTTGAGAATTCCATAGTTCACCATGAGCAGGTCGGCCACGACCCCGCAGGCTGCCAGGGCGTCACTTCCGGATTCGATCGACTTCAAAGGTGACAATTTGAAAATCAACACGGATGCCGGCCAGGAGTCCGGCCAGAATTACCTCGAGCAGGTCATCGACGGCATGCCGGCCGGCCTGGTCGTGGTCGGCGCGGACGGCCGCGTGCGTTCGATCAACCGCACCATGAGCGCGATGCTCGGCATTCCCGGCGACGCCATCGCGGCCTGCCCGCCCCTGCAATCCCTGATTCCCGACGTGGCGCTGGGCGAACGCGTGGCGGCGGCGCTGGCCTCGGGCACGCCGCAGGACGGCGTCACCGTGGCGATCGGCAGCCATCCGGATGGCGTGCGCTGGGTCGACTTCAACATCCGCCGCACGCGCCAGGGCGGCGAGGACCTGCTGCTGCTGATCGGCCAGGACGTGACCTTCGCGCGCCAGGCGCGCCTGCGCCTGCAGGAAAGCGAAGCCTTCTTCCGCCTGACCTTCAGCCAGGCCGCGGTCGGCATCGCGCTGCTGTCGCGCGACGGCCGCTTCCTGCGCGTGAACCGCAAGCTGTCTTCCATCGTCGGCTTTTCCGAGATCGAACTGCTGCAGCGCTTCTATCACCAGGTCACCTGCCCGGACGAGCTGGCGGAAGACCGCGCCTGCATGGCGCGCCTGGTAACGGGCGAACTGCGCGACTTCCAGCGCGAGACGCGCTACGTGTGCAAGGACGGCAGCATCGTGTGGGTGGCGATCAACGTCTCTACCATGCGCGAGGCGGCCAGCGGCCAGCTGCGCCTGATCCTGGCGGTCGAGGACATCACGCGGCGCAAGGTGGCGGAAGAGGCGCTGCTGCGCATGGCCAACCACGACGCGCTGACCGGCCTGCCCAACCGCGCGTTGCTCGAGGACCGCCTGGCCCATGCCGTGTGCAAGGCCCAGAGGAGCGGCCGCCAGGTCGGCGTGATGTTCATCGACCTGGACCGCTTCAAGCACGTCAACGACAGCCTCGGGCACGAAGCGGGCGACCAGCTGATCGTCGAGATCGCGCGCCGCCTGGCCGGCAGCCTGCGCGAGAGCGACACCGTGGCGCGCCAGGGCGGCGACGAATTCGTGGTGGTGCTGGACGACCTGGCCGTGCCCGAGGATGCGGCGCTGGTCGCGCACAAGCTGCTCGAGCGCCTGTTCCAGCCGCTGGTACTGGCCGGCCAGGAAGTGTTCCCGACCGGGAGCATCGGCATCGCGATGTACCCGCGCGACGGCCATGACAGCGCCGCGCTGCTGAAGGCGGCCGACAGCGCCATGTACCGCGCCAAGGGCAGCGGCGGCAACCACTATCACTTCTATGCGGCCGACATGGGCGCGCACGCCCACGAGCACCTGCGCCTGGAGACCGGGCTGCAGCGCGGCCTGCTGCAGGACGAGTTCGTGCTGCACTACCAGCCCCAGGTCGACGCCGCTTCCGACCGCATCGTCGGGCTGGAAGCCCTGCTGCGCTGGCAGCCGAAGGGCGGGGCGCTGGTGCCGCCATCCGACTTCATCCCGCTGGCCGAGGAGACCGGCCTGATCGTGCCGATGGGCGAATGGGCGCTGGCCGAGGCCTTGCGCCAGCAGGCGGCGCTGGTACGCCTGGGCCTGGCCCCGGCGCGCATGAGCGTGAACATGTCGGCGCGCCAGTTCCGCCAGCAGGACGTGGCCGGCCGCGTGGCGCGCCTGCTGCGCGAGACCGGTTGCGAGCCGTCCTGGCTGACGCTGGAGATCACCGAGAGCGTCCTGATGGAAAACCCGGCCGCCGCCGCCGCGACCATGGTCCGGCTGGCCGAGATGGGCGTGCAGCTGGCGGTCGACGACTTCGGCACCGGCTATTCGAGCCTGGCCGCACTGCGCCGCTTCCCGATCCACAGCCTGAAGATCGACCGTTCCTTCGTCGCCGATATCGATGGCGGCGGATGCGGGACCGAAGCGCAGGCCGACGACACCGCCATCGTCAAGGCCGTGATCGCGCTGGCGCACTCGATGAGGCTGGACGTGATCGCGGAGGGTGTCGAGACCTGCCGCCAGCAAGCCTTCCTCGGCGCCCACGGCTGCCACCGGATGCAGGGTTACCGGTTCAGCCGCCCGCTGCCCGCGCCCGAGCTCGAGCAGCTGCTGCGCACCCGTGCGGAAGGTGTACCGGCATGACTCCCTTGCAACGCATGACGCTGCCGGCGCGCCTGCTACTGCTGGCTGGCCTGCTCGCCGCCGGCATGGCCTTCCTCGCCGTTGGCGGCGCCGGCCTGCTGCCTTGGGATACGCGCTGGTACGTGCTGGTGCACACCAGCCTCGAAGTGTTCTCGGTGGTGGTGGCGATGCTGGCGTTTTCCACCGGCTGGCACGGCATCGGCAACCGGGTGCCGCTGCGCGTGGCGCTGCTGGCGCCGGCGGCGCTGGCGATCGGCCTGTTCGACATCGGCCACCTGATGCTGGTGCGCGGCATGCCCGGCGTGAACGGGCCCGCCGCGGTGGCCGGCGGCGTCGCCTTTTCGCTGGTCGCGCGTGCGCTCGGCGCGCTGGTGCTGCTGGCGGCGGCGCTGGCGCCGCGCGAGCGCATGGTCGGCAGGCGCGTCCACGCGCTGGCGCTGGCCAGCGCGCTGGCCGTGACGGTCCTGGTGTTCTGGCTGGCGCTGGGCGCGCCGCACCTGCTGCCGGCCACGCGCGTGCCGGGGCAGGGTGCGACCCCCTTCAAGACCGGCTCCGAGATCGCCATCATCGCCATCGGCGCGCTGGCCGCGCTGCTGCTGGCGCTGCGCGCGCGCCAGACCCGCCTGCGCACCGACCGCTACCTGGCCATGGCCGCGCTGGCGGCCAGCCTGGGCGGCGTCGGCTTCACGCTCTATGCGCGCCCGGACGACGTGTTCAGCATGGCGGGCCACGTCTACAAGGGGATCGCCTACCTGTTCCTGTACGGCGCGGTGCACGTGGCCGCGGTGCAGGCGCCCTACCTGCGCCTGAAACGCTCGGAGCGCTCGCTGCTGGAGAGCGAAAACAACTTCCGCAGCCTGATGGAGTGCGCGCCGGACGCGATCGTGCTGGCCGCGCCGGACGGCCGCATCGCGATGATGAATGCGCGTGCCGAGGAGATGTTCGGCGTCGCGCGCGATGCCGCGGCCGGGCTGGCGCTGGACCAGCTGGTGCCGCCCGACGACGGCTTCGAGATGCAGTCCTGCCGGCGCCTGGACGAGGTGCCGTTCCCGGCCGAGGTGCGGCGCGCCGCCACCCCGGCCGGCCAGCAGATCGCGATCGTGCGCGACGTGTCCGAGCGGCGCCGCCTGGAGAGTGCGCTGGTCGAGCAGCTGACCTACGACGCCCTGACCGGCTTGCCGAACCGGCGCCGCATCCTCGAGATGCTGGACGAGGCCACGCTGGGGGCGCGCCAGGACGGGCGCACGCTGGCGGTGCTGGTGTTCGACATCAACGCCTTCCGCAAGATCAACAGCGGCTACGGCTGGTCCGGCGGCGACGACGTGCTGCGCGACTGCGTGGCCCGCCTGTCGCGCCAGCTGCCCGCCGGCGGCACCCTGGCGCGCCAGGGCGGCAACGAATTCATCGTGGTCCAGAAGTCGTCCGGGCGCGAAGCCGCCACGGCGCTGGCCGAGTCCCTGCTCGGCTGCATGCGCGAACCCTTCGTGCTGGGCGGGCAGCGCGTGTTCCTGACGGCCAGCGTCGGCATTGCGCTGTTGCCGGCGGATGCCGGGCCGGCGGAATCGTCGTCGGCGGAACTGTTGCAGATGGCCCAGCTGGCGATGAGCGGGGCGCGCACCGACGGCCCGGGGCGCCTGCGTTTCCACACGGCCGAGATGGCGCGCGCGATCCGCGAACGGGTCGAACTGGAAGCGCTGCTGCGCCATGCCCTCGAGCGCAACCAGCTGGTGCTGCAGTTCCAGCCGCGGGTATCGGTGATGGACGGGCGCATGGTGGGTGTCGAGGCCCTGGTGCGCTGGCAGCACCCGACCCTGGGCCTGGTGCCGCCGGCGCGCTTCATCCCACTGGCCGAGGAAACCGGCCTGATCGAGGAGCTGGACCTGTGGGTGCTGCGCGAAGCGTGCTTGCGCGCCGCGCGCTGGCGCCGCGACGGCATGGATCCGGGCCGCGTCTCGGTCAACCTGTCGGCGCGCCAGTTCCAGCAGGCCGGGCTGGCCGAGCGCGTGCGCGCGGTGCTGCACGAGAGCGGCCTGTGCCCGTCGACGCTGGAACTGGAGATCACGGAAAGCACGGTGATGCGCGACACCGAGGAGGCGGCCGGGGTGCTGCGCTCGCTGAAGGCGCTTGGGGTGGCGCTGTCGATCGACGACTTCGGCACCGGCTACTCGTCGTTGAGCTACCTGAAGCGCTTCCCGATCGACGTGCTGAAGATCGACCGTTCGTTCGTGAAGGACGTGGTGGAGGACGCGAACGGCGCCGCCATCACGCGCGCCATCATCGCGCTGGCGCACGGTCTGAACCTGGAAGCGGTGGCGGAGGGCGTGGAGGCAGCGGAGCAGGTCGCCTTCCTCAAGGAGAACGGCTGCGACGAGATCCAGGGTTATTACTTCAGTCCGCCGGTGTGGCCGGAAGAACTGGAAAGCCTGATGAAAGAATCTTTCAGAATCGGCGCGCTATTGAAATAATATTTCGTTATCAGCCGACCACGAAGCGCCGCGACGGCCCGGCCGCCAGGGTCTGGCCGCTGGCGCCATACACGCCGCCGGCCGGGCTGCTGCCACGGATCGCATTCAGCGTGCCGGTGGTCTGCGCCAGCTGCTTGTTGACCAGCATGCCATTCACGCGGTTGAGTTCCTTGGCCTGGCGCGCCAGCTCCAGCAGGCGGTCCCAGTCGGCGCGGACAGCGTCGTTGCCGCCCACGGCCAGCCAGGGTTCCATGCCGGCTTCGAGGGCCGGGAAACCGGCGGCGCCCAGCGCCCTGTGGCGGATGCGCGACAGCTCGGCCGCCTTCTGCGCCAGCTTCAGTTTTTCGGGCGTGAGGGTCGAGAGGCCATCGGCATCCGCACTGACCAGGAGCTGCTGCTCCTGTTTCATCATTTCCACGATGGAAGCGATCAGTTGCTGTTCGTCGCGCAGGGTTGCGCCGGGGGATGCGATGGTCATGTCGTCTCTACTGTTTGCGGGAATGCAGCAGGTCGCGCACTGTATCGAGCAGGCCGTCCGCCACTTTTTCCGAGTTCACCTGAAATTGGCCATCCGCGATGGCCGCCTTGATGCGCTCGACTTTCTTGCTGTCGAACACTTGACTGTTACTACCCACCGATGCCAGGGCCTGGCCTTGCGAGGACAGGCGCACGGTATCGGTAGCGGCAGGCGTGGTCGCGCTCGCGACCGCGGCCGCGGTGTCGGAGGTCTTGGCATTCGTGGCCGGCGGGGTTTGTGCCGGAATGCCTGCGTTGCCTTTGAGCGTATCGTTGATTTTCACAGCATCATCCTTCTCAGGTCGGAGCAGAAAGCCCGGGATCTGCCTCAGGTAACGGCGCTGTTGCCGAAATCTTTAGGCCGGCCCGTGTAACATTTTCCACGCCAATAGCTGCATATGGGGCCTCCCCGACACCAGGCAAGCGGCCCCAGCCATCAAAACGCGACTTCCACCATCCCGCCGGCCTTGGCCGTGCCGCTGATGACCGAGCCGCCCGGCGTGCGCACCTGCACCACCTGGCCTTCGCCGGCGTTGCCGATCGCCTTGCCCTCGCCCGACACCGAAAATCCATTGCCGTTTGTCACCAGCCGCACCGCCTGGCCCTGCTGCACCACCGGCTTGCTGCGCAGGCTGTCCGCCCGCAGCGGCGTGCCGGCCGCCAGCGACACGGTCGGGGTGCGGCCGATGGCCTGCGACATGTCGGTCAGGATCCCGCCCGGCATCGCGGCGATGTCGCCTTTTATCAACACCAGCTGGCCCTGTTCGATCGCCTGGCCCTGGGCCAGGGGCAGGGCGGCGGCCACGTACTCCGCCTTCACGTTCACCTGCGCCTGGACGAAGATGGTCCAGCTTGATGGCGCCGTGCAGCGCACGCCCACCGTGGTCTTGCCCCAGGCGCGCGCGCCCGGCTGCAGGAAGGCTTCAGGCGCCGGGCAGGCTGCCAGCGCGGTACGCGCGTCGATCGCGCCGACCTTGACCGACACTTCGCCCGGCAGGCCGGCGGTTTGCGTCTGCAGGAATTGCTCGACCACGGTGCGCAGGGTAGCCACATTCTGACGGCCCGCGACAGGGCGGCCCGCGACAGGGCGGCCCGCGTCAGGGCGGCCGGCGGCAGGGCTGGCGGGCGCGAGCGGCTGGGTTTGCGCTGCCGCCAGCTGGGAAGCCAGCAGCAGCGCGCCGATCAGGACAGATTTCATAAGGAGGAAGCGATGCATGGATTGCCGAGATGCTGCCATCTTAGGCTTGTTGATTCCTGAGTGAAACTTAGAATAACCCGGTTTTGGGTCTCCTTATTGCCCGATTGGAAGAGATCGTGGGGCCGTATGATGCATGCAGTCCAAGCAGAATTGCTTCAAGGAAATCAATCGGAGCCCACCATGATCGGCAAACTCGACAATTACCTGAGTTTCAACGAAACGGCGCTGAGCCTGCGCTCACAGCGCCAGGAATTGCTCGCGTCGAACATCGCCAACGCGGATACGCCCAACTACAAGGCGCGCGACATCGATTTTTCGAGTGCCCTGCAGGGTGCGCTGGCTAGTCGCGGCGCGGCCGCCAGCCCGCTCGCGACCACCAGGCCCGGCCACATCGCCACGCCCGGCGCCGCGGCCGACGGCAAGACGCTGCCCGACGGCACCCCGGTGCTGTACCGCACGGTGACCCAGGGCGCGGTCGACGGCAACACGGTCGACATGGACACCGAACGCACCCAGTTCGCCGACAACGGCCTGCGCTACGAAGCCGGCATCACCATGATCAATCACCAGATCAAGGAAATGCTCACCGCCCTCCAGAGCTCTTGAACATGCGGCTTTTCAAGGTTGACTAAACATGTCTCTATTTAATGTCTTCAACGTCGCCGGTTCGGCGATGAGCGCGCAGTCGATGCGCCTGAACACCACCGCCAGCAACCTCGCCAACGCCGACAGCGCGACCAGCGCCAGCGGCGAAGCCTACCGCGCCAAGCAGGTCGTGTTCGAGGCCGTGCCGATCGAAGGCGGCTCGACCGCCGTCAAGGTGCGCGAAGTGGTCGAGGACCCGTCGCCGCTGAAGCAGGTCTACGACCCGAAGAACCCGCTGGCCGACGACAAGGGCTATGTCGCCATGCCGAATGTGAACGTGGTCGACGAGATGGTCAACATGCTGTCGGCCTCGCGCTCCTACCAGACCAACGTCGAAACCATGAATGCGGCCAAGACCATGCTGCTGAAAACCCTGACCATCGGCCAGTAATCCACCTATTTAACCTCCCATGGCTACCGTAAATTCCACCACCGGCTCGACCTCGACGATCAACGACCTGATGTCGACCATGAACACCAAGTCGACATCGACCGGCACCGACGGCGTGCAGGCCGACACCGACAAGTTCATGACCCTGCTCGTCACCCAGCTCAAGAACCAGGACCCGCTGAACCCGCTCGACAACGCCCAGGTCACCAGCCAGCTGGCCCAGCTGCAGACCGTGACCGGCGTGAACAAGCTGAACGACACGCTGGAATCGCTCAAGGCCAGCTACCAGAGCTCGGAATCGATGCAGGCGACCAACCTGATCGGTCATGGCGTGCTGGTCGAGGGCAGCAATGTCACCCTGTCGAGCAGCAAGGGCATCCTTGGCGTGGAACTGGGCACCGACGCCGACAACGTGCAGGTCGTGATCAGCGACAGCAAGGGCAACGCGGTGCAGACCATGGACCTGGGCAAGCAGAAGGCGGGCGTGCTGCCACTGGCCTGGGACGGCGTGCCGGACGCCACCAAGGTCGACAGCAGCGGCAAGCCGCTGACGGTGGCCGACGGCAGCTACACCTTCTCGGTGGTGGCCACCCGCGGTGGCGAGAAGCTGACCGACGCCAAGGGCCTGTCCTTCGACAGCGTGGCGAGCGTCACCACCAGCGGGTCCGATGGCGTCAAGCTGAACCTGCCCAGCAAGGGTGCGGTGACGATGGCCGACATCAAGCAAGTCCTGTAAGCGGCATTGCTTACACCGAACTATCCATATTGAATAATCAGGAGTAGAGCATGTCTTTCCAACAGGGCCTCAGCGGCTTGAACGGCGCGGCGAAATCGCTGGACGTCATCGGTAACAACATCGCCAACGCCAGCACCGTCGGCTTCAAGGGTTCGACCACGCAGTTTGCCGACGTCTACGCGCGTTCGCTGAACGGCGCCGGCGGCAACCAGGCCGGCATCGGCGTGAGCGTGCAGGCGATCGCCCAGCAGTTCACCCAAGGTAATATCGAGACCTCGAACAACCCGCTCGACATCGCCATCAACGGCGCCGGCTTCTTCCGCACCGAGACCTCGGGCCTGGTGCAGTACACCCGCAACGGCCAGTTCTCGCTCGACAAGAACGGCTACCTGGTGAATGCCCAGGGCGCCAACCTGACCGGCTACGGCGTCGGCCCCAGCGGCCAGGTGCTGGCCGGCTCGCCGCAGGCCCTGCAG
>Ga0308160_10003323_pt1 | contig 18253 bp, 25 predicted proteins | sample PhyFR1_FD_201036 | JGI IMG/M metagenome (GOLD analysis project Ga0308160, IMG submission 201036) | Phyllosphere microbial communities from UC Gill Tract Community Farm, Albany, California, United States - DLSLF.R1 | ecosystem: Host-associated > Plants > Phyllosphere > Unclassified | place: USA...
AATGCATGGCCGTCGTCGACTACGCCCCATGACTCCTCTTAGGGGGTGTTCAAAGGTGGTAAGCAGAAAGAACAATAAGAAAGTGGAATGGGATATTCAGGGTAAGTGGATGTACCGTACCTGATGACTAGATATTTAGGCTTCCGGACCGGACATCTATGCCCGAGATGTCAGATAGCAAGATGGTGTATATGCATAGCTAGACGCATGGACATGATGCGGTGCAGATAACACACGATATGAAGCCTACTTAATCCTACTCCGTCTTCATGCCGGCAACTTCCTTGATCTTATCCTCGGTCTTCTCCTCAACCTCATCCTCGTCATCCGACCTCTCATCTTTCAAGTCCGCAGTCAAAGCGCTATTCATTAGATCTGAGCATTGACCTATTGATGACTCACCGAACCAAGATCCGCATAATCAATACAGTCCAGAAGAGGTTGATGAACAATAATAACATGATTGGGATAAAGATTTGATATCGTAACCAAGGGGCCATGTACATCCTATCTGGGAATGGCTGGAATAGGGATCGGTTCTCAGGGGCGATGAGGTACCATTCGTACCATACACTGATGAGTATACGGAAGTTTTGGTAGTTTCGGAAGTAGTTCCAGATCTGCTTTTAGCCCTGATAACACCAATAAGGGGAAGGACGCACGACAACGAAACCAGCAAAGATGGGTGCCGAGGCGGATTCGTTCACGTAGTTGACACATTTGGACAGCTACCATATTAGCGTACCTCTATCGGACAGATTGGGCAAGACGTACAGCAAGGAAGATATCGGAAACGTCCATAGAGACGAAAACAGCATTTCCAATATAAGTCAAATTTAATGAATAAGACCATCCAATCAACCAAAGAGTAACGATATGCTGGTCATCAGCTCACCCCTTCCGCTTCCTCAAATAGGTACTCACATGGGCAACGAGCTCTTTGAAATCTTTCCTCGGTTTTTCGACCCTAGCGGCAAGTAGAATAAATTGTTGAACCCAATAAGATGCTTGAAGGAGGTAATAGACTTTTAGACCGAAAGTCATTTCCCGATGGGGGTAGTCGATCCAGAAGTACTCGGTCTTGTAGACTATACATCAGCGAGTGTTTGAATCGCTCGGATGGATACGTACACCAGGTAGGTAGACCATGCATGACGATCTGGAATTAGCTGAATCTCCAATTCGATGCAGGGGACTCACCAAACCGACGGTACCCATAATACCAAAGTAGACGACGGCGTATCCCTCTGCGATATCAGCTTATACACTACTGGGCTAAAGTTAGCTGACTCACGTTCCAAGAATCGGAATAGCTTTGCTTTCTTCAAACCGAGCCAGGCAGCGAACGGTCTCAATAGGTTGAGCGTGACAAACTGTCGAACACTGAGATCAGCTATTCCCTTCTCCGCCCACCTCGAAACGCAAAGGACGAGGGGACAAGACTCACAAAGACCAAAAGATAACATGGTTGAAGACAAACAACCAATCCTTCAATCCCTTATCATACCTCCCACTTTCAAGTTGATAACTAGGCCAAAGCAATGGTTCAAATGGGTTAGGCGTCCCTTTACCAAGTACCCCGAAATTAACAAGGGCTCGATGGTTCCAGTAAAGCGCAACGGGGATCATCAAAAGTTTGAAAGATGATGCTAGGCATTAGCAGCTATTTGCCAAGACGAAGAAGGACGCACCTGGGATCAACATCCATCTTCCTGTTTTTAAATCATCGACAAATCCTTTTGAACGGTATATATCAGGTAGATCTGGATCTATGAGATGTTTCCTTGGTTTCGTCGGGCCAGAGAGAGGTTTAATGCCTGAAGCTTCATTTCTGTCATTAGCGCAATTTCCCAATGACCTGCTTAGACATACTTTTGACGTTCTTGGTGATTTAGCGGAATTTGACTGCAGGTCAGCTTTTTGCGCTCTAGCATGGCAAGGAAGCATACTTCAAAGCCTGAGTGACGCTTGAGGCTCTACGCCTGTTTTGTGGTTTACTCGCCATGGTCACTGCTATAAAAACAGGAGAATATTGTTTAGACCTATGCCCGCGTAGCCCATACCCATATACAGTACCTTCCACAATTTGATTCCGCCGCACAGACAATACACAAAACAGCGCGTGGGGTAAATAGAAGGCGGGGATCTCCGCTTTCTGGAAAAGTAGTGCTCGTGCCATGTCAAGTCGCGTATCCTTTAATATATCATACATATATACAATGTCTAACGCAAACGGTACAAAGATGGATAAAGCTGGAAAGAGACAGAAGTTCCTGGACGTGTTCCCTGTTTTGAGGGAGGAGTTGGTTGATTACGTCAAGAGTACTGGATCACCAGAGGAAGTTTGGGGTTGGTTCGAGAAGGTCAGCTGACCTTTCCATGAATACGTAGGCGAAGCTGATGCGTAGTCTTTGAACTATAATGTTCCTGGTGGTATGTCGAGATTCAATCTTGGATGTAAGGCTGACGAGTAGGAAAATTGAACCGAGGATTATCAGTCTGCGATACTGCCGAGATCCTCAAGGGATCCGAATTGACGGATGATGAGTATTTCAAAGCTGCCATCCTTGGATGGTCTGTTGAACTCGTCAGTTGCCATCTCTATTGGAAATATGCATCAACTGACAGTTAGCTCCAAACCGGTTTCCTCATCTGGGACGATATCTGTGATGATTCCGTAACAAGGCGAAGTCAACCATGTTGGTACCGAGTCGTAAGTCTCCCTCCGTCTCCTGACTTCATGGTCCTGTCAGAATGAAGAAGACATAAAGAAGATTGAGATAAAAGAGGAGCTCGCTGACAAATAGCCAAAAGTTGGAAACATCGCCATCAACGATGCATTCATGATTGAATCTTCAATCTATTACCTCCTCAAAAAGCACTTCAAGCAAGAGAAATATTATGTCGACTTGATTGAATTATTCCACGAGACTACTTTCCAGACGGAGATTGGACAGGAACAGGATTTGATTCAGGCAAACGAGGAGCTTGATCTCAACAAGCACTCTATGACCAAGTGAGTCACCTTTTGCTCCGCTGCCGATGGGGCTGGTTAGAAATAGTGCTAATACCAGACACCACTTGATTGTTGTTTACAAAACTGCTTTCTACTCTTTCTACCTTCCCGTCGCACTTGCCATGAAGATGGTATGTCTCTGCTGTCAATGAGGGATGGACGGAGCTGATGACAGTTCGGTATCGAGGACCAAGCTCAGTACGATGCTGCGCTCAAGATCTTGATTCCCCTTGGAGAATACTTCCAGATTCAAGATGATTACCTGGATGCTTTCGCCGATCCAGAGGTTTTGGGTAAAGTCGGTACTGATATCCTTGTAAGTCCTCTCGCATCCGCTCAGATGATTACAGGTACTAATAGCAAGGACAACAAATGCTCATGGAACATCAACATCGCATTGGCAAACGCAACCCCCGAACAACGACAAATCCTAGATGACAACTACGGACGTAAATCTTCCGAATCCGAATCAAGAGTCAAAGAAGTCTTTGCTCAAGCTCCAATTTCCATCCCAGAGAGGTTCGAGAAATATGAAGGAGAGACTTATACCGAGTTGACAAAGTTGATTGAGGGGATTGATGAGAGTAAGGGATTAAAGAGGGAGGTGTTTACGAGCTTTTTGGAGAAGGTCTACAAGAGGTCCAAGTAGGTGTCAGATTTAGACGGGATCAGAGCACATGCATAGGTTTGGTATCGCATGTCAACTATTCGGATGCTTTTGGCGCTTCCGTAGACTTCTTGTCCTTCTTCTTCCCATCGTCCATGTTTCCAATGACTAAACCCTTGACGCGATCTGCCAGACTCCCCAATCCAGTCTCACGGACTTTAACTTCCTTCCGGACTCTAGGTTGTGGTGTCTCTTTAGGTTTCTCCTGTCCAGCCTGCGCAGACGCTGCCGCAGGTGCTTGTGGTTTTCTCTGATTCCGGGCCGGTCTAGGTCGGGATGTGGGCTCGATAGGAGGAGGATGAGCAAGCCCAATCGGCCCCTTCCGTCCACCTTGAATTGGATGTGGTTTCTGTGGTTTCTTACTGGACGCAGTACGCCATTCAGGTTCGTTGGGGACAGTCGTGGCTGCCGGATCTTTAGGTGGATGACCAGGTGGTGGAGGAGATAGAATTGCCGTCGTTCCCACTGGACCGTTCTCTTGAGTCTTCATCTCCGGTTTAGGTTCAACAGGGACAGGATCATCTGGAATACCACCTCCCTCAGCACCCATCCCTGGACCTTCTTCACCTATCATCCCAGCACCTCCATCTTCAACAGGCCATGCTTTTCCATCTCCTCCTTTCTCTTCCTCTTTATCACCACCTCCAGCTTGTCTGCGGGCCTCATCGGCAGCTTTAAAATCATCCCCAATAACCCCATCATCATCATCATCATCACTCTCATCCCAATTCTTATTAACTTTCTTATTCGCCCGACGTTTTTCATTCTTGATCTGTGCTTTCGTTTTTGTATTGCTCGAGGAAGATGAGGTGGGAGCGAATGGATTATCGGGTTTAGGAGGTTGTTGAATTCGATCTGAACCTGGGATTTTTGTCGTTTCAGAGGCTTTTTGACGGGATCCGCGGAATCGACCAACGTCTTCTTGGGGTGTGAAGCCGGGTCGGATCTTTAGTTCTTTACGTAGGCTATACGTCAGTGAACTGACTCTCCTGAACTGAACAAGATCCGTGAATAAAGTCCAGGCGGTGTAATCGAGGCACCCCAGAGCCTCCGTACTAGCCGGCAGCCAAACTTCTCCAGAGACCATCTCGAGCTTTGTTTCGAATCTGGACAGGACTCTTCGAAAGTCGACATGTAGGGCGATACACTGATCTGGGTGAGATAGACTTACGAGCCATCTTTACGCGCTGAAGTAGGAACTACCCTCTCTAGAGTTTTTGGATCTACGACTATGCCCGCTGCTGTTTTTTGGGGATTCATTGGTGGCATCGCCATCTTGGTATGTTGGACAGGAATATATACAGAAGACAAGTATAGGAAATGTGATGGTAGAATGAATGGAATGTAAGCGCAAATATAGGGTCAAACAAAAGTTAGAGTTGTGCGGGATCAGTTGAACCGGTACCATACGTCACTATTCTGAGTATTATAAGCGATACTCTGAGACTGGTACTATGGAGCAGCCGTCGTGGTATCATTACATGCGTCTACGGAATGGGAAGGTCGGAGTCAACAAGCACAGGAGGTAGGGGTCAGCTAGAAGATGACATCTTCATCCTTGCCTTCCTGCAACATATCCCCTCCACCTCCAGCCCCACCTCCAATACCTTCATCCTTGTGCATCTCACCTCCATCAGCCGTATGGTCTGCATTAGCCTCAGTCCTAGTCTTTTCAGCCTGTTCTGCGTCCCTCTTCTTCTTTCCTTGGACCTTCTTGAGTCGGAAGAACTCCTCTCTAATCGTTAGTTCGGTTAAGAGGTGGAGGGAGGGGACATACCGATCAGCTTCATCTAATTCGGAGTTGATGTATTTGATGGTATTGTCGAGTTTGGGGATGATGACGTGCTCAATGGCGTTGACACGTCGGTTGGTAGCTCGGATAACTTCGTCCAAGATCGTGAATGCCGTCTGTATGTCAGTGTTGAGTAATTAATTCAAACTCACCTGTAATGAAGCAAGCTCGACAAGTGTCCCCACAGCCTTTATATACGTATCCCTAGCTTTCTGAACTTGTTGTCCACCTCTACTCAATCCCGTCAAGTTGAAATCTGGTATTAGCTCCATTCACATAGCACAACATACCTGAAGCATCTTTACTCTTGACCCCCTCGAATGCGGGTAGGACAACACCACTGACATTCTCCTGTTTGGCCTGTACGGTGTAGCTTGCTTTCTTGACTGATTCTTGGACTTGATAACCGATGTCTCCTGCGGTGTAGGTGACTTCGGCGAGGGAGAATGATGCAAGTTGAAGGACTCGACCCATGAGTCTTTTTGCCTACTCTTTAGCTTTACATTATATGCTGCGGATCAAGCAGCTTACCTCGTCGACCTTCTTGAGGATACTTCGGAATCGAGTCATGAGCGCATCTCGCTTCTTGGCGAGGAGCGAGTGACCTGTCTGAGCACCCTTTAGACGACCCTTTGTGAGGGTCAAGTTCATACGTGTGGGGCTGTGGTTCAGCATGTGACTCGATGATAGTCATCTCAAGGGTGTACTTACAAGACAGCTTCTCTTGCTCCTGATGACATTGTATATATATGATATAGAAAGGGAGTGATGGTATAGCAGTGAACAGACCGGCGGAGGTGGACCGTAATTGACCGGAATCAAAAGTGAATCAAGTGAGTTACTATACAAGGGGGGTAATATGCCATCTTTCATCTATACCTATACACAGACATCCACCCTCGAACAGATAAGCAAAGATGAGAATGGATGAAGAAGACGATGAAGATGATTATGATGATGATCACGAGCAGGATCAGGAACAGGAAAACGAACAGGAGAATGAAGAGGAAGAGGTGGGTTATTTCGACTTTTATGCCGCGTCGGAGAGTGACACTGACTTGTTAGGATGATCAGATGAATGGGGATGAGGATGATGGGTCCGGGTGGGTATTATATTCTGGTGGCCTTGTTGATTGCTGATCGACTTAGGGATAACTCGGACGAAGACGGGTCAGATGACGACGACGAGGATGATGAAGACGACGAGGATGAGGATGGAGATGGGGACGAAGACGATGATGATGATGACGAGGACGAGGACGATGATGATCGTAGTGATGGTGATGGTGATGCAGATGGTGACTCGCGCCAACGAGACCGTAATACACCGCGTACGCCCCTTCCACCCATGCCCTCAGCTTCTGACTTTTAGCTACCTCGAAAGCCGAACAATCCACCTCGACCCCACCTCATATCCGCCGTCATCGAGAGCTCCTCCCAAAGTTTCCACCAGACTACACTGGCCTAGCGCTAGAAGCTATCGTCGGTATCCCCACCCCAGGTCCAGTCCATTCCATGGCGACATCCATGTGTTCCTCCTACTTACTCACTGGATCTCAAGATGGGCACATTAGGGCATATGACCCATGGTCCAGTGCGAATGGGATGCAGACGATGACTGCTCAGCAGAGATCGGTAGTGGGGCTGGGGGAAAGTATTAATAAAGCTGGAGTATTTCGGGGATGGTGGAATAACGAGGTGGAATCTGGGTCTGGGGAAGATGCTTGGAAAGGGCTAGAACCAGTCTACAGTCTGGCTTGTCAGAGTGATGCTCTCTGGGCAGCTTCCGGAACTAGGGCAAGTGGTTCAGTTTTGTAAAGAGGAAGCTGATGATCAGTCTGGACCTATCAACCTGTATACCCTGCGGCACTCGCCAGGGCACATGATACACACACTCCGAGGACATCAAAGTGTGGTCTCTTGCCTATCAGTCCTACCGGGTGAGCAAGGACTACTCAGCGGTTCATGGGATGGTACAATACGGGTAAGTTTACTCTTCACCTCTTCGACTGAGCTGATGAGTAGGATTGGGACCTCAATACCGGCAAGTGTGCAAGGACGTACTACACCCACGGCGCCCAAATCTCGTCATTAGCCATGAGACCTGTATCGTTACCAGGGAACGACTCTTCGGAAGGTCGTATCCTGGTCAATGTCGGGCCAGACTTTTTCGAGGCAGATCGAGCGAAAGCCAACGGAGAGAATGGAGAGACTAAAAACGGAGAAGGCTCGAAATCAGGCTCGCCAACCCCAGCACCTCGGTCAGTCAAGGGTGAACCGACCAAAACTCCCCCACCTCCAACCGAAGATATCACGATGGCTCCACCACCAGAGGTCCAGCACGAACCGGAAGAAGTCGGATCCCCGTATGATCCCCTCTTTGACGATGACATGGGTGGGGATGCAGATGCTGAAGGTGAATCAGTCATTCCATCCAATGGCAACACCGCACTACCCACTCCTTTAACTACATCCCCACCGCCCAGCTTTACACCCGGGTTAGCACTACCCACAGCAAGTGCACTCGATTCATTCACATCGAACGCAAACGGCTACGAAACACCACCACTCACAACGCCCACCAACCCCAAAACCGAAACTCGTCAATCCCCACCTGGTCCAACACCTTTATTCGCCCAGAACGCAACAGCAGGCCCATCCCGAGGGGAGGGTGCCGCCCGTGGAATCCCTTTACTCACCCGAACGATATATGGTGAATTCTCAAACGACGTAATGATGACAAGTACCATGGACGGCCAAGTGACATTGATGGACCGTCGTGTTCCCGAAAATGGGCGGGTGGGGAGATTGTTGTCGGGTGAAAAAGCTCCACCGTGGTGTATGTCGGCTTGTTGGTCTGGGGATGGGAATCAGGTTATGGCGGGGCGGAGGAATGGGACATTGGATATTTGGGATGTAAGGCGGACGTCGAGTTCGAGGGCACCGAATTTATTACGGACAATGAAGACACCGCAGGAATCGGGGTCTATCAGTTGTGTGGTTGCGTTCCCGGATGGGCGGCATATCGCAACGTAAGTCGTGATCCTTCGTTGCACTTTATAACGCTAATGCTCAGGGCATCACAAGATAATATCCGGTTATGGAATACTGTCGAATACTATGATCCAGAAGAATCCATCAAGAAAAGTAAATCAAGACCGCCATTCAAGATCGTGGCTGGTCATCATGGCGGTACCATATCCAGCATGAGTAAGTCTCGTGCCGTCGTACAAAACCAAGAGCTAACTATCAGTTGTCGATCCTACTTGTAATTTCTTGTTTGCGGCGAGTGGGGATAGGGGATGGCAGGGCGAGGCGACAAAAGTGGTCTTGATACATGATATCAAGGCCGTGTAGGTATAATTCACATTTAGCATAATGTTCATGCGAATTCAGGCGTCACCCGTATGGATAGTTTTATCGCTCCTTTCCTGGACTCAAACTAGCCTCGACCAGTCGACAATAAACTACCTATATCGGACGCCGGGATATCAGTAGCGCGACATATCCTCCCTTGTGCCCCAGCACCTTTGTTGGCTGGCACTCTTGATGTTTGAGAGGGGAGTCCCCATGGAAGGATTCCCAAAGGAAGTGTGTCGAAACGTGTTATCCTTTCGGGTACAGGGGTAGCCCACAGACTGACGACCTGTTGACGACTACTTATGATACTCCCTCTACACTCTTGCCCCATCACTCCCCACAACACCATCATTTTCCACTCACCTAGCACTACAACACACCATTACTACACTACCACATTATCACAGCCACAAACATCACGACACAACATCATCTTGTCGGTATCATGCTTGTCAACAACTTCACTAAGCTCCTCGGAGCTCTCCTTGTCGTCGAGGGTATGGCTATCCTCTTCCGGCACAGCGTGTACTATCTGAGCTGACGTGAGAGGTACTGCCGGACTTCCAACCTCATCCAACTCTAGGAGCCTGGAGAAAAGAGAACCTTCTACCAGAGCTTGGTTCCAGATCTTTGGAGACAGCCAGAGACCTGAACTTCAGCACCTGGCAGATGGTATGTCCACCTCACAGTCCTATCCTCAATGCGCTGAAACTACAGCTTACCCAATCATCCATTCTCTGAACAGCTCACAGTGGATTGCAGGTAAGCAACTCTCGCCTCTTGGCTGATACAAGCTGACTTGCAGACGGTACTATACACTGGCTCACTCTGTTGATGGGCTTTCAGCAGTGCAGCAATCTCTGGCCTCTCTCTTTCTTTCCGGAGCAGCTCGACCATCCTGTCCCCTTTCCGAAAGACCAAGCTTACTCCTTGCCGTACGATCCAGACGGTAAGATGCGACATGAGATACTTGCAAGATTGGGTCACATGAACAAACTGGAAAAGCTAGTTCCAACTTTGATTCCAATACTCTTCAGGACAAGGCTTGGTGAGCTGGCTACTTTAGATTAGCTCCACTGCTGGGACTCAGGCTGATTTTGAGGTGGCCATGGGCGCTTTTGGAGGGCGTTCAAGCGTACGCTTTGGAAGACAAGGTCGCTTTTGGCAGGAGCGTCCTTACTCTGTCAGGTATCGGGGCAATCGTCATCGAAGGTGAAGAGTTGAAAGCGGACGGTATTCAAGACATACTTTGTGAGTAGGCGACGTGATCATTGTGTAGATTAGCTCCCCTGCCTGACCCCTGCCCAAAAAGCCAACACCTCCCCTGGTGACGTATTGCCGAAGTCTCCATTACCCTGCTCAACTGGACTGACAGGCCAGGGAACCAAGTGTACTCGAACGCCAATGAGTCACCTGTCTGGGTACAGTATGGTTCCGACGGCCAGGATTTCCACGTCGTACGAGACAGTACTAACGACTCGCAAGTTGATTCGAGCCGCATTCCGATGTTTCGCTGATCCATACAGGATCGGGTTGTACAGTCTTGGCCTTGGAGCAAAAGGCGAGGGCGTGGTGAACAGGGACAGCAAATCCAGATACAGTGAATCACCTGGTGATATCCCTCACCGCGTAATTCACCTGATCGACTTTGCGAAGTTTGAAGGCAGGGTCGGGCTGTGGGATATGCCGTCAACACCCCTTGAGCCCCAGACGTGAGCGTTCTGTATCATCAAAGTTCTCAAAGACTGTCAATGTTGTTTGTAAGATAGCGCTATACGAGTATGTACTGTTCGATCCATCTATCCGCCCGTGACCGAGGACAACCAGCAAAACCGTACAATTTGCACTATGCACATCTCGGGGTGCTCGCCGATTGTATATCCGGCGGTACTTTACTCCATCTGCTATCTCCCCCGTGATGCTAGACACATGCTTCACTTTAGTCAGGTCTACTAATAGTAGTAGTGCGTGGGGGAGATGGAGTTCTTCGGTATATGAACCTCCTTATCACGCCGCTCCGACCGAGCTAGACATAGACCTTTGGTATTCGGGGGATTACTGGCTACGTATATAGATGGCGGCAGCGATGGCTCATCTCTTCAATCTGGTATACATCGGGATGATGAGATTGTTACTAGTGGTCACAGCTTTCTTCTCAGTGGCTGAGCAAGGTGAGTTCCTCTTGTACAAGTGAGCTATGGGCTTATAGTCAGTCTCTTCTCGCCTCGTCCAAGTCCCTACCCTAGACTTTGAATTCACCGGATCTCTTTACGACCTCGCCAGTATCAACTCCATTCACATTGATCCGCAATATGCAGACAGCGTTGACGACAAAGGCGAGACTCTGATCCCACCGACGCTCCTCGCGTTTGGCGAGACGTTCGCTCAAGATCTCTCGACCGTCATCGGTAGGAATGTAAGCGCAGAGAAGAGTGAGGCCACCGGATCTTCTATTTACCTCACCATCGACTCGGATGGGAACTACACCGATGCAGCTGGAAGGTGGACATCGGAAGGATATACCCTCAACGTGACCGACACCGGTATCACCGTCAGCGGAGCGAGCCCTCTAGGAGCCTGGTGGGGTACCCGAAGCATCCTGCAAGCAGCCGCTCTTAATAATGGCTCTGTACCCATCGGTACTGGCGTCGATGCTCCAGGATGGGGTCATCGAGGTATTATGATGGACGTCGGACGAAAATACTACCCTGCTCCCTTCCTCGTCGAAATGTGCTCCTACCTCAGCTATTTCAAACAAAATGTACTTCACCTCCACCTCAGCGACAACCTTGTCAAAGTTGATCCTGCGCTATACAACGATACCGTCTACTCGGCATTCCGGTTGGATCTGCCGGATGCGAATCTCGAAGGCTTGAACAAACGCAAGAACGAGTCATACTCTAGGGAGGTTTTCGAGGATTTGCAAGTTAAATGTGCCGCTCGAGGAGTTACGATCGTGCCAGAAATCGAAGCACCTGGACACGCTCTGGTCATTACCCAATGGAAGCCTGAAATCGCTCTGGAAGGAGATCAGTCGTACCTCGACCTCGACAATCCCGAAACACTACCTGCAGTCCAGAGCATTTGGGACGCTGCCTTGCCTTGGATTCATTCCAAGACGGTCCATCTCGGCGCAGACGAATACAGCTCGGATCACATTGACAAGTACAACGAATTTGTGACCAAGCTCTCAGCCCACATCCAAAAGGTATCGGGCAAGTCATCTAGGATCTGGGGTACTTTCCCACCGAAAGCAAATTACACAAACATCCCTACCGACGTCACTGTTCAGCACTGGGCCGCATTCGCCGACAACGCCCTTTTCGACTATATCAAGAACAACTACTCGGTCGTCAACTCTGATGACGGCTTCTACATTGTCAACAAATACTCTGGTTCTTATCCTCAGGTCCTCAATTTCGATCGAGTGTTCCATGGCAACCCAGCCGATAAGTCGCAATTCGCACCCTATATCTTTGACGGCGCCAATTCGACAAACAATGCCGATCCATCCGAGCCTAGGGTGATCGGTCACGAAGCTGCAATCTGGAATGACTTTGGTCCTACTGCGACGGTCGTTTCGGAGACATATGCAGCTCTACGACGTGGACTGCCCGCTTTGGGAGACAAGCAGTGGGGTGGAAATATCACCGAGGACGAATATAATGCTATTTTCGAGACATTGCACTCGTCAATACCCGCCCAAAATTTGGATCTCGCTATCGAATCGCAGTCGTCTACTGTTCTGCATTACGACTTTGGGTCTCTCGATGGGGATTGTATCAAAGACCAGTCCGGGAATGGCTATCACGCAAAGAACCACGGCTGCAAAGTCGAGAACTCGTCCATGATTTTCGACGGCAGTTGCTACCTCTCTACGCCTCTGGATATCAAAGGCCAGAACTATACACTCGCCTTCAAAGTCCAGGTCGATGGCGACGGCGCGTCCGGATCCTTATTCTCCAACGAGGTCTACGCCCTCACCACTCGAAATGGTGTCATCACGTTCATGGCCGAAGGATCACCATATCCTCTCAATTACACTCTGCAAGAAGGTGTTTGGACTTACCTCGAGCTAAGTGGACACGACGGACATACGTATCTCAAGGTCGACAATGGAACGCAGTACGAGTTTACGACCACTTTCGATGTTTCTGGTACTGGGATCGAGACGAAGGAGATCGCTATCCCCGTTCCCCTCGGTGAGATTGGGAAGGGATTCCAAGGAACGATGAGGGATATCGTGCTGTCGAGTCCGTAGACTTTGCTCGGCAAGGTCGATCCTGCAAACTCAGAGGGCCAATGTGGCGCATTGTATCCAGGTATGGAATTCAGATGACACATTTCGCATTCTCCGCAGCGTAACTTGTCCTTTTTACTCCTTTCTGACCTTATGAAACATCAGCTCATTGCCTCCTGGCTGGCTGATCTTTTGAGACATCCTTCGAATGATGAAGAAAGGAGATGTGATGCTGACACAGCGATGACCAGTGATCGGCACTAGATCCTTTCACTAATCCTGATTGATCCTCATCAACGCGTATCAGGGATAGTACAAAGGTCATTGAGGGATATACTGACTATCATACAACTTATATGGATAGGAAAGGGGGTTTCTTCCCCAATTATCACTTCACTGCTCAAACACTATAATACCGTTTCCCATGTTCTTAACTCAAATCAAATTTGGACTTATGCTTGTACTTGCTGCTGGCCAAAGTAAGTGTCTATATTTTGAGCTTCTCGCAACTGACTATCTAGTCGTATGTTCTACACCCACCTCCTCAGGCAGACCCACGAGGTCCGTGAAGAACAACGCCGCCACCGCTTTCTTTGCCGTCCACTTGGGTAAGCTGCCGGCGTCACTGTCGCTGAGCTGATTTTAAGGTGGTCTATGTGCTTGGCTGCCAACTCTCTTCAGTTCTCAGAATCAATTCAGTCTGTGTCCGTTATCCTCTTCACCAAGGGCGTCTCCAATATGGCTACAACCTAATGCAAATTCCAACGATAGTATCTCATTAAACACTTTCAAGGACGCTCCTGATTTCAAAGGGTTAGTACGCTGCTTTTGGAGCCGGACTGTCTTGCTGAGCAAACAGTGTTGCCTATTTGTCTTTTCCCCCCTCGGCTCAGCTCTGAGAAGGAGAAAAGGAAACGTCGGATGTTGAAATGTCAACCAACAATTGGGAGATAGTTGTGACGTCAGAAGCAACACAGGGTGGTCAACACGTAGTTCATAATATGCAGAGATAATCTGAACTTCTCTCAATCTCAACCACACCATACTTGCTACTTGAGCTAGTAATAAGGCTTGCACTTCAACACCTCCCGCACCAGCTGGCAAGCAATGACATTCAGACGCCTGCGTGTCCAGGGTGAAACAGTGGCCATGGCCATCTCTCATTGTGTCTGGTAAGTCAAATAGGGTCTCTTTATCATAAATAATCATCAAATTGAGTGGCAATCTGGTGTCAGCAATGCTCTGCAGCATGCAAACCATGATTCACAGTGAGACAGTACATGAAATCACATTTTAGTGAATTGCAACAGAACAACCTGTTTGCAACTACTTTCAATTGGTCCCAGTAGGTCCTACAGGGTCTATTTATCAGATTCAATCATCAAATGAGGTGGCAATCTGGTATCAGCATTGCCCCTCCAGCTGGCTGCAATATTGAATTCTAACAGTAAGTAACTCATGTTTCAGTGAATTGCGACGGAACCAACAGGTTGAGACCACTTTCAATTGTTCTCAGTAGGTCCTACAGGGTGTATCTATCATATACAATCATCAAACCAAGTGGCAGCCAACTATCAGCAAGACCCTCCAGCAATCCTTGATCTATAGTGATATAGCCCGTCAAATCACGCTTCGCTGAATCGCAACAGAACCAACGGGTTGCCACCGCCTTTAATTGTTCCTGGTAAGTCCTACAGGGTCTAGTAATCATATACAATCATCAAAATGGATGGCAATCAGCTCTGAGCTACGTTGTTCCACAGGCGGTCTTTGATCTGTAACAATTCAGCATATAAATCACGCTTTGCTGAATCACGACAGAACCAACGGGTTGCCACCACTTTTGATTGTTCCTGGTAAGTCCTATAGGATCTAGTTATCATATTAGATCATCAAAATGGGTGGCAATCCACTTTGTGTAACGCCTGCTTTTTAGTGGTAGATCACGCTTTGCTGGATCGCGACGGAACCAATGGATTGCCACCACTTTTGATTGTTCCCAGGAAGTCATATAGAGTCTAGTGGTCGTATTCGACCATCAAATTGGGTGGCGACCAGGTATCAGCAACACTCCACAAGCGAGCTGTGAAAATCAGGTTTCAGTGGTATATCACGCTTTGTTGAATTGCAACAGAATGACCGGGTCGCCACCGCTTTTGATTGTTCCAAGTAGGTCAAATAAGCTCTGTTTATCATACGAGATCATAAAAACGGGTGGCAATCCGCTTTGTGTAACAGCCGCTTTTCAGTAGTAGATCACGCTTTGCTGAATTGCGATGGAACCAGCGGGTCGCCACCACTTTTGATTGTCCCTGGGAAGTCATATGGGGTCTATTTATCATATTCATTCATCAAAACGGGTGGCAACCAGGTATCAGCAACGCCTGCCCACCAGCAATCCCTCTTCCTTAGTAATTGTGTATGTTGAAATATGTTTTGGTGATTTGCAACAGAACCAGGTTGCAACCACTTTCAATTGTTCCTGATAAGTCAAACATCTTTTTGATTCAGGGTATGGAATTCTGGCGGTGTATCATTTGGTGGATTGTGAGACTGAGATAAATCTGCTCCAAGGGAGGATGCGGGTACAAGTGAAGGTGCCGAGTAATGCATCAGGCATTGCATTTATCTGTATTAATGCATTATCAGATCTCAAACTTTGGATCTTCATCCTTGTAGTACATTTCATATCTATTCGTCCACCCAATCTTGTTTCCAAAGTCGTCCTCTACCTTGACCTCGAAATCAGCAGGATTAGTACTAGGGACTTCTCCAGGTACCAGATCCGTATCTTTGAGCTTGATGATGTTCTTTGGGATCCAAGCTCTCCTGATATCATCCCAGCTGACGTCTGCGCCGTACTGGCCAGTCGAGTCGGCGATAGCGAGGGCTTCTTGCCTTTCTACCAGATCCATTGCTGATGCAGTGAGGATCTGGCCACGGTATTCGTAGAGCGAGACCGAGTCGAGTGACGAGTCTGATGGGACCGGGGAAGGTGCTCGGGTGGGGGCTCTTGATACTTGGGGAGTGGCGGCGGGAGACGGCATTGGGCCGGTACCGAAGCGAGACTCGAGGGCTGAAGCAGCGAGGGCTTGTAGATTGTCGTCGGAGTGGGAGGGCTTGATTGCAGCTTCGACCTTGCTCGCTTTAGCTAGAGCTTGTTCGCCACAGTCGACCCTCAATCTGAGCTACGCCTTTAGCGACCCACCCTGACGATGATGCCCAACTAACCTGCTTGACCAACTTTCCAATAGTTCTATAAGCCTCCTTGCCCAGATCATCGTCCAGATCTTCACTCGGTATAGCACAAGCATACGCCACAATCCCCTCAGCGGCCCTCCTAAACGTCTTGAGATCCCCGGGTTGAGCGACAGCTTCATCGTGAATCCTCCTCACTTCAGCTGCTAAGGCAGTATCGAGAACTTCAGCATGATGAATGATCAGCTCGATTAGGAAGGTATCGATGAGGTAGTCTGGGGCTGGCTGTCAGCCTGGCTTATTTGAGAATGTACGTACCATCTTCGAGGAGTTGAACCAGAGTGTTTAGTTCCGCTTTAGCGTCAGTCGGAGACATTGCCTCCAATCCATTCAGACCAAGAAGGACCCGATCATACACCTGCTGCAGAGTCTCTGTGAGTGAGCGGAGACATTTGGTTGCCCAATAACGTACTGAGAGCAGGGTACCGTCCGCGTTCCACATAAACCAAAGCATCCTTGATCTCATCCCTCTGCGCCTCTAGCAATATTAAGCAGTGCCCGAGGACTTTATCCGAGAGGTGACCCTTCACTCCATCAGCTTGCAACTTTTCTATAGCATCTGTATATCAGCAGCTCCATCTCAATCTGAACCTACTGATGGAACCAATCAATGACTCCAAGCTCTTTTGACCATCATCTCCCCTTCGCACCACTCGTTTTCTTGGCGGCGAAGTACCGACTGCCAGTCTTTTGAGCTTATCGGTAGTGGTCTCCTTCCTCAATTTGGTGGGAGCAGGCGGCTGTGACGCTTGAGGATCTGCTAGGAAGTTGCGCACTTGCTGTTGATTGATTTCACCGGTGTGGCCTTGAGCCTGAAGCCTGTTTAGGACCTGGGCTGCGAGGAGATCAATGTCGGTCGTAGCTGAGGGGGGAGGCGACTCGAGAAGGTCGATCTCAGCTTGTGCCGGGTGACTTCTGGGGCGGGTTGCGCGGGTCATTAGCTTCTTTAGTAAGCTCGGCATTGTAGTAAGTATGATAAGAGATGGCGAGATGAGTGAATGAGGTGAATCTTGCCCCTGGGGTGCTGATCAAAGGAAGTAGTGAAAGGATACCAGATGGTCAGCTATTTCCACTTCTAGGTCTAGCAAGTGACGCGTTGCATGCTGTGTGATGCTAGTCGTACTATTTTGGTCTAGGTGTCTTGTGTTGTATGCTGTCGACCTTAGTCGGAGGATCAATACGTGATTTCGTCGGCGAAGCCGTAAGGCGTGTACCAAGCTTCGACGGCGTAAAGGAGGGCAAAGATCAGGAAAGCAGCTGCGCCGAGTGATGTGACTAGATGTCAGTACATCTTGAAGAATTGAAGGTCAGGACGTACTGTGCTTGACGGAGATCTTTGTCGAAAGATACCGCCCACCCATGACTGCTCCAAAGGTACAGACTCCATGACCCAATATCGTTCCGAATGCAATGACGGGTATGCTCTGGAAAGTTAGCTTGACTTTGTGTTGAAGCGTTGAAGAGAGCTCACATGAGCACCACCCATAGCAATAGTAGTAATTTGACTCCTATCTCCCCATTCACCCAAAAACGTCAAAATGAAAGCCTGAGCAAACACAGGGTTCGTCATGAGTTGCAATCCATTCCTGATTCCCTCCTTTACCCCCTCTGCCCAAGCCTTTTTATCTTTCCGAGTAGGTCCAACTCCACCTTGAGATAATGGGAAGTTTATAGAAGGTCCCCTTGAAGGTCGAGGTGAGCCAGAACGACCATAACGAGCATTATTGGGTGATCCGTGAGAATTGCTATGTCCCTGACTCTCGAATTTGCCTTCTTCCAATTGCTCGAGGGGGATATGGTTCCCACGGGGGTTTTGGGTATCGTGTCGTGATGAATCTTCTTCTAGTTCTTCTTCGACTTCACGCATTTCGTCCTGGATACGGGATGCTCCTCCTTGCATCGAGATTGCCTCTTGGACCA
>Ga0308160_10003324_pt1 | contig 18247 bp, 24 predicted proteins | sample PhyFR1_FD_201036 | JGI IMG/M metagenome (GOLD analysis project Ga0308160, IMG submission 201036) | Phyllosphere microbial communities from UC Gill Tract Community Farm, Albany, California, United States - DLSLF.R1 | ecosystem: Host-associated > Plants > Phyllosphere > Unclassified | place: USA...
ACAAGCTGTACTGCCGCGGTACGGGCCGAAAAATGCATCGGGGGCCGCTTTGCGGCTCTTAATGTATGGTGCACTGGTAGGAGGGTGATCTGTTAAGTCCGATAACTGATGGCCCCGCGACCGTCTCAACTCCTCGCCGGCGCAAGCACATTGTGTCGTCTTCATTTCAATCAGGTCTTTTCGATGCTACTATGCATCTCGGGAGACGCGTCAATCAATCACACACACAAGCGACAAATCTGAGAGCCGGAAACCAAGCGGACGTCACGTCACATTGAACTTCGGAGTTTGAGCGAGCTTAAGTAATTTACTGTAAGCAAGCGACTTTAGTTGAGGTCTATTACGACCGATTAAAATGCACCACGCGAAGCCAGGCTGTCTCATAGACGTCCGCGACAAGTTTTAGTCGAACCCAGTGGTGTTCGAAGGGCTGTGATATGTATCAAAGAGAACGAACACAGCCTCCCGTGGAAATGTATTCAAGCGATGTGCGGCAGCAGCGTGATTTTTGGCAATGATAAGAGAATGCACTGACGTAGCAATCAGTATTCAGGTTCTCCCCAGCTTCTGTATTGAATTAACCGCTGCTGAAAAGACATCTGTGACGTGAGTTTCATTAACGTCAGAGCCACGGTATCTCATGGCCAGGCGTTTGGACATCTCGCTGGACTGAGGTAAGCAGCCATTCCTGTGTGTGACTGTCGCTCGAAAGCCAGCAGCCCTAAACGCCTTCTCATTACACTTGCAAGCAGTACATAGCCTCATGCATGCCGTCAACAAGACGAATCAACGTCAGCCAATGAACCACATATCAGTGCTGGTACACCGGCTTCGACCAACACCTCACCAAACATGAGAATCAGAACACTACTTACTGAACGGAGCCAATCGCGCCTGAATGGGCAATTGACCTGTATTTGTAGCCAATTGAAAAAGAACAAGGATGTTTATGTACGGTTCTGCCTGACCGAGAATCGTGGAATGGCTATTTCTCAAAGATTTCAGCGAAAAGGCATGACTTTCAGAACATATTCAGGGCACCACGAGCACCTGAGTGGAAACGATGTGGACGAAATGGCTGGTTTTCTTTTTCTTTTTGGTACCGATACAAATGCCCACGATGATTCAAATGGCGACAAGTTGTACCCAGGTCACGCAAAATGGATCGCTGGACGTCGACTTAAAGGTTACCGGTGACAAGAGTTTCTCTCCGTTTCAAATATAGCGATTCGGTGGACCAATGATGAATGCGTGGATGAGCCCTTACACGACAGCCGTACGACATAGCCAACTCACGTAGTGGGCGAAGCCATCGACTTGAAACAGCAACCGGCCTTAGAGCATCGATGCCAAAGCTTGTGTACAAGACGAATTTGCCTGTTATATCCAACTCAGTCCACCTTTCAGGCATCGGCTGCCGTCCATATGCAGTAGAGGACTGTATACCTCGAATCACCGCACCGCCGACACAAAGCCCGATGGAGTACTACCATGTTTTAGTCTTAGGCCCTCTGTGTTTCTTCTCGCCTTCTCGCACTAAAGCGCTGTGAATTTTCGGCATCCCTACTCAACTATCGCGGTGGAAATGCTATCTCAACTAACGAGAGCAGATCGCCCAGAGAGATCGCTATCCTCGGTCAGGTCATGTGTCTTTGCGAGGTCATACGGATCTGCAACGAACCTTCCCTTATTCGTGGGGTTGATTCAGTTCGACCAGGACCGCACACTCTCCATGAGAGTTTCGGTATGATGGTTGGCTCAGCTTACAGGGCAGATAATAGCATACGATCACGCTCTGGCCGGTTTTAGTGCAGATACTCAGCGATACTCATGTCTCTCTTCGTGCGAAGCTCTTCTCAATATGTATTCGGCGATCGGCTCGATCAGCCTGCCCTTACAGCCTCTTCCCCGTCACTAAGACCGGTCTCATGTGACTTTTCACGTACGACCACCCGGAGCGACTTCTAGTTGCCCAGACTGGGATCATAGTATCAGATTTGACAGAGCAGCTGAGATGATGTCAATGTACATGAGACGGGTGCTGTTGCCGCGGAAAAGTGGTGAAGCGTCTTCTACCCAGACTTGCCCTCATTTGGTCTGAGCAGAGTCTCCGCTTGACTCCGCTCGAAGCATGGGGCTAGGTCCTGGGCACGAACAAGAATGGAAGCTGGAAAAAGAATTCACGACAGCCAGGACGGGGCTTTTCGAAATATCTCTCATCTAAATATTTCTCAAAATGCCCCTGGTCCGCGTGCCTAGATAGCTACTGGTGAATTTGTTAAATAGCGCCGATTCTTCCACTGATTCGGCGCGAACACTTGACACGCACACGCTAATCATACAGCAATAAACGTCGCTCTTTGTGCTAATGAGCCTACTGCCTCAAGAGTATACTCACAATTTGCCTCTACTAGGAGGTGCAGATCATCACTAACGGCTCCGAAGATTCCTTCCGATCCCTTGTATGAGTACAGTCACACGGATACAAGCACGGAGCGGGCCGCTTATCTCGTATTTGCATAAGCTCTTTTTCGACCTGATGAGTCAGGATGATAAGGATTCTCGAGCAGATCATCGTTCCTTAACGCTAAGCGATTGTGAAAAGCGGACGCGAAACACTTACGACGTGCTTCCGCTACCCATAATTTTCATTCGTGAGTCTATATGTATAAGCAGGTCAGATAAGGCTTTCTATCAACTTATACAAAAAACAACACTCAGCCCCAAAATACCCACTTTCACTGTATTCAGAGGCTCCAAGGAGGGCCACCCCACCAAACAATCCACCACCCGACCGGATGAGCTCAAGGAAGACCAAGTCAGGATCAAGGTCACTGCTTCTGGTCTGTGCCGTACAGGTACATCACAGACGGTGTCATTGGACTGACAGTAGATTTACGTCATGCTCACCTCGACATGGCACTCGGACATGAAGGGGTCGGTGTTGTGGAGGAGCTCGGCCCAGCCGCCAAGGTACTCAAGGTCGGAGATCGAGTTGGCTGGGGATTCATGCACGACGATGGAACACATTTTGTGCCGAGCGAAAGTTTTACGGAGACGCGAACCTCGATCAAGGAAGTTCTTCGGATGGTGCTATTTGGAATGAGGGATTCTTGTTCAAACTGCCCAACAACATCGCCGATGAGCATGCTGCACCATTGGTGAGTTCGTGTAGAACAAGCAAGTAAAGTCGCCAACGATCAGCAATGTGGTGGTGCTACCGTGTTCACTGCTCTGCAAGGCATTCAATCATCAGATGTTGTCGACATCATGGGTGTCGGTGGACTCGGTCATCTCGCCATTCAGTTCGCTGCCAAGGTGGATTGCCGAGTCGTTGTCCTCTCGCGATCCGACCGTAAAAAGCAAGAAGCTTTCGACCTGGGCGCCCACGATTTCATTGCGACCGCCAAACTGGGCAAAGACACTCAGCTCGAGCATTCCATCACTCGTCTGCTAGTCACGACATCCGTCCAGCCCGATTGGGAGCAGATCCTACCCCTTCTCTCCACCCGATCGACTATCTTCCCCCTATCGGTCTCAGACGACAAACTTGAGATGCCTTACATGCCTCTCCTTGTGAAAGATATCGCTATTCAGGGCTCTCTCGTCGCTACTCGTGCGATTCACCGACAAATGCTCGATTTCGCGGCATTGCATAGCATCAAGCCGATTGTCGACAAGTTCCCCACGTCCGAAAAAGGCCCAAGGAAGCGATGGAGAAGCTTGAGAAAGGAGATGTCTATTACCGTGCAGTCTTGCTCAACTGATGATGGCTACTCGGACTGCTCGCTGTATTTAGAAATATGGAAACCATAGAGCCAGTAACTCCGTCGATGCAACCAGTCTCTCATTTCATCAATTGCGGGTTTTGCCTCTCGAGCGCAGTCGAGACTCACCGCTTGGCGGCAAATAATCCCAAGTTCTCCCCCTGCCTTGTCGCTTATCCTGCGCCATGCAATTGCCCTCTGACGCCATAAGTCGGCCATTTATCACATTGCGTGCTATACATTTTCCTTCACCTTGAGAAAACACACTGTTCGACGTGACACGATGGGTGATCGCCCCAATATCCAAGTGCTCTCTCTCAAATCGAATTACCGCGACAAGCGGCTTCCATCATTACCGCCCTTTTGTCCTGCAGAGCTCTCCACGTCTGATTCTAGGCCAATACGCTTACAAGATAGACCGTTCCGTACAACGCTTCTGAAGTATGTCATGCTTCTTGAAAAGCCTTTTACACAGTGCAAATGGCTGCCATGAAGTCTTGTCAGGTGCGTACCCACCAGTGATCGGGCGAGAACGTTTGATGCAAAGATCAAGGGCCTACTCTAGGTACCGCGGCAATCGCATCGACATTCCGATGTCTTCGGAGGTCTCGCCTCAAACAACTATGCGTAGCTTTTCATGGGCCATTCTGTACTCATCGCTAATTACCAGCAAATCGGGGCCATAGCTGAGAACGACGCTGCTTGACCACCGACAGAATTCTCGGCATCACGGACAATGTTGATCATTGAAAGTATGATTTCACTAACAACTTTAGTACAACAATTGCTGCTTGAGTGGCGTTGACTCACTGAGCACTGCAGTACAAAGCTCTCTAGATCTATCAACAATCACTAGCGAGTGATCGGACGGCTGGTGGTCACCTTCGGACGCGACCATGATAATACTGTCGGGCGTGTTTCGGTCGCCATGGTGAATATACTCCTGGTCGATGATCACATCGTGAAAGTGTATGCATGGTGATTCACCAGAATATATCCTCGCCGGGGGGTGTGCGGACCCTGAGCTGGCTTTCCCTTCATATGTCCTCCACACTACGCCTGAACATATTCTGGTGACAAGGTACTATCCCGACGCTGATCCTGAGGCAGAGGCGTATCTACCATGCATGCATGAAGAATCTTACCTCGACATCTACACCCGCAAGTTGCCACGTACTACTCTGGCCCCCACTTTGTCCCACAATTCGTTCGCTGAGCTTGCCTAAGAATTTCAGATGGGAGACAGATCTGTAAATGCAATCATGTCTGAGGTTCCTCGTCTGAAGCACAGAAGCGAGGTGTGAACCCGCCGGTATCTAGCCGCTGCAAAGCTTGCTTGCTGCCGGACTTCGTGACCGCAGGTGTTACCCGTAAAAGTACAACACGAACGGTATGCCAGCGAATACGAAAGCGATGCATCCCAGTACAGAGCACGCCGATCCTATATCGAGGCGATGAAACTTCGATCAGCCTTGTGGGCGACAAGACACTTACAAGTGGATTCGCGGCAAGCGGTAGCACACCAGCCATAATGTTCCGTACAAAACTTTGGGACGCTTGCGCACTCGACGAGTATTGCCCATAAGCAGCGGCGATGTAGCAGCTGAGGTCAGTTTAGGCAGAGGCAGGATATCATACCAGACAGCCTGGAAAACGGAAAACACTCCGAAGTAAACAATGGTGAGGAATATAGCCGAGATTATCCAAGGTATCGAGGGATTTACGGTCCAGCCGAAACCCATGATACCGATAGCAAGTGCCAGTCCTCCAACACATCCGACAACAAGATGACGCTAAGCGAATGTCAGCCCAGCCGAAAACGCACGAAAGTGAACGTATTCACCTCGGGCTCCAGCACTTCGGAAGGCTCACAGCTACGAGTGCCGTGTTGCCTCGAGCCTACAACGTTTGCCAACGTACAGCCCAGACATGCTCCGATTAGTAATGTTCTGCGATAGTTCAGCACCAGTCGATATAGTGACACTCACACTTCAATCGATGCCCCGACTGCTATGCGAAAGTCATATGTTCGATATGCGGCGAGAACAGAGCTGGTGAAAAGGAAGATGAGCCCCAAGGCAAAACCCAGCCACAAGCTCAAAGCGGTGACGATTGGCTCCAGAGTTAGAAAAGCTAAGGATGAGTTGGTAGCTGGTCATCTGGGTACTTACTGAATGGTCTCGTTAGAGAGGTGCGCAGCCCGACAGATGATGCCAGTTGATTTCTTTGTCCCAAAAGATATGGGGCGCGCGTTTCTTTTCCGACGCAAATGTATATCGAAGTGCCGACAGCAGTTACAATGCCTTGTGCCTGAGCATAAGTCGTACTCTGGACCTCTCACTCACCCCCCATACCCATGGATAGCGTAATCTCTCACACATCCACCCCACGGCTACTTGTCCGACAGACTATGGTAAGCCGGGATAGCAATTCCACTTACCTGTCCCGCAAAGAGGCTCAATATATAGAAACTCATTATTTGAGAGGTGTGCTCGGGGCTATACAAATCTGTGATTGACCCCGGCACCATGGTATTTACGACTGATGCCCCGAGTCCAGACACAGTCCGCACACATGCCCACAGAGGATACAGTCGGACGAGGGATGACGGTATGAACGTGAGGGAGTATGCGCCGAGCGCTACTAGGAAAACGGGGCGCCGGCCGAGGGTCTCCGATAATGGCGCGAGAAACATAGGCCCGACGGCCATCATACCGAAGAACCCCGTGTTACTGAGAAGATACTGAATTGTGGATACGTCGAAATATCGTACGCCAGCTTCCTCTGAGGGCCCAATAGAACTCGCCTGTAAGCCATGCTTTGTAAGTCACTTACACGACATTAACGGCTAGACAGATTAGCTCGCCGTAGCAGCCTTTTGCATACCGGTCAAGCTGCCCAAGAAGAATAGTGGTGACAATTGTGTCATTTTATCCCTCGTGGACCTAGGTCGTGAGCTTGAGCCAGATAGGAACCTACCAGCTAGAAATCGTCGGAGTTGCGCCATTAGGCTCATTGGGCGTGTCCACAACGCGCATATCCTTAAACTTTGACTGAAGGTGAATCACCTGGAATAATAGTTGAGTGAAGTGAGCTCGAAAGACCCCCGGCTTTGTGGTCGGCTGCCGAATGAAACATGTAATTCGATCTCAACGAGCTTGGTCCGGTAGCATCGATTCTACCGAAATTCGGCCCGCACGAGATTGGTAATTGGCGGACCGCATATTTTACTGCCGAATTCTGATGTATCGCGCGGCCCGTGCAATATTGCCGGACGATTTCCAACATAGTCAGGTCGCACGTTCCGTCGACCTCTCGGTCGAAGCAAAGATTGGCATTTTACTTTTACAGCTTGTGCGCTATACCGTCTACTATCTCGCAAGCCGCACACTCAAATCAGAATTTGCTCAAAATCCTGGACAGCTCACTTGTGTCTCACCATATAATCGACTTTTTGCGTTCTCTGCGTACCAGCCGTGATCGTTCAGTTTCCGAGAATCTCGGCTATCGGGGAGCATGACCTCGGTAAGCTTCGGCGTCCAACTTCAACTGGGACAATGCATCATCATCCCGCGTGCTACCATTCCACTCTTTTAGCCACAGCATGAGCAAGGGGTCTTGAGTGCGTGAATCGCCTGTCTCCTCATTGCCATATACATACCTTAGCTCGGGGTGCCGCCAGGTGGGCACATCGGAAAACGCGAACGCCACGCGGACAAAAGCTGCCCGCGTTTCCCGGTCAAGCGTGTTTTGGCCTGGTTTGTCTGTTCACCTTTACCGCTTAGCTAGTCAATGGGATGAGTTCGTCAATTCCCCTGGCTTATTTGTCTGCTCGTAAAGAGAGCGAAGCGCCAAGCATCGGGAGAACAAGTCGCCGAATCAACCCAGACCCAGCAGTAGGCGATTCTAGACAGTCACCAAACCTTTCTTCGAACAGTCAACCACTGGATGAATTTGAGCTTGATCCGAATACGCATGAAACAGTCCCAAGCATCGAATTTGAGGAAGGCGGATATGGTTGGGTGGTCGCTGGCTGTAAGCTATCTAGTCAAACATGCAGAAGCAGACCTAACATCAGGCTCATTCACCCTCATGTTTCTCTACGCTGGTACATTGTACTCTTGGGGTATCTTCCAAGCCGACCTGGCTCGACGACATGTGGCCTCCTCTTTACTTCTTAGTACTGTAGGAGGTCTTCAGGCATTCTGTCAAGCCGTCGGCTGTATGCCTGTGAGTCCCATGAGTCACTTCAGGGCCAAAGCTCACATATATGCTAGGCGACGATAACAGTCCGCCGTTTCGGTCAGCCGCAGGTTGCAGCGGCTGGAATGGGTATTGCGGCACTGACTATGTTGATTGCTAGCTTCTCGACCAATAACATTGGCGGGTTGGTATTCCTTCAAGGGATCTTGTTTGGTCTTAGCGGATCTCTAATCTACCTCGTACTTGTTACTCTATCGGATTTCGTTTCGTGGCTGACATACAGACGGCTTACACTGCACCCAGTCACTGGTTCAAGAAACGAAGAGGTCTCTGCACGGGTATTGCATCCTGTGGAGGTGGACTGGGTGGAGCGGCGTTTGCTATCGTAAGTCCACTCCATCTCCAAACTTTCCAGATTCTCCTAGTACCCCGCTATCTCTATGAGTAGAAAAGCTGATGATCTAGTTATCTCAACGTCTACTCCAAAAATGGGGTATGGCATGGTCATACCGCTTATTTGGTCTACTTCTTTTCGTCCTCGGAGTTGTATGTCCAGATTTCTTTTGGTCGTTCGAGCAGAAATTGAGATCATCTAGCCAGCCGGACTCGCTCTCCGATCAAAGGCTAATTATATGAATCCCGACTTGAATGCTGGGCAGGAAAAGCACCTTTTACGATCTTCTAGTTTCGTCAGGATTCTCTTTGCTTGCTTTATTGCCTCGTACCCATTCTTTATCCCGCCTTACGTGAGTGCAACTCTGGTTTCTCGACATGCCTGTTGAAGCTGATAACACAGTACATATCTCAATACAGTACCGCTCTCTGATCAATAGATCATGTACATGACTGATACATCTAGCTCAATCGGTCGGCCTGTTGGCGTCTCAAGGAGCCCTCTACTCGGCGCTGTTCAGTCTGGCATCAGCGGCGGGACGGGTCGGATTCGGACTATTAGCAGATACCATCACTGGAGTAAGTCAGGTGCTTCCGCTGTTCCCTTCCGCAGACATTCCTCTCGCCTCCTACCGTGGGGCCGATGCGGACTGATGAACAGTATATCAACGGCTGGTCACTCAGTATCCTTATAATTGCCATTAGCTCATTAGCAATCTGGCCGAATGCCATCGATCAGCCCCTCATCATCACGTACGTCTAATCCCCAACCCAGACTCGATTTCTGCCCTTTCAATCGCGACGCACCTCATGTAGACCTCCGGACTGATAAGTAGCTTCGCTTTATTATGTGGGATCGGTTCAGGCGGTTTTTTTGCTCTTCAATCAAGCGTCGTAGCTCATGTCATTGGTCTTCATCGCCTAGAGAGGGGTATTGGATGGTTGGAACTAGCCGCCAGTTTTGGTTTTTTGGCGGGTCCCATGTCCGCCGGGGCATTGTTGGATGCTTTTGGGGTACCACAAAAGGAGCAGCTCCGTATCGACCTGTCATCGTGAGTCCGAATTGAAGGTTTTCGGCCATCAAGACGAGAGGTTCGGCTGACTCTTGTCAGTACCTCGTCGGAGGGACGACAGCTCTAGCCTGGCTGGTGATTGTGTCTGTGCGCTGGTCTAGTAGTAAGAAGCTATGGAAGAAGGTGTAGACATTAAGCCGCATTACCACGGAGTGCAAAATGTATTCTCCGAGGCACATACTGTCCACATTGTCACGATTAGCTCCTCTGCGATTTTGAGATCCATCACCCCTGCAAGTCCCCTGCGGTTTGTACTGCACCTTCCGACCGCCTTGTACTAGTTCAAGGTCAGGTTCCTGCCATATGAGTCGATCCTTGTGTGGTGAGGGGTCGCCGAGGGCCTGCAGTGTATTGTGACGCCACGCGCTGAGTATTCTCCCACAGATAAAATTCAAAGACTCATCACAGACCACTCAGCCAATCTCATCCAGCCCTTGGCCATTTGACCGCATGGTGTAAGAGGTGATGTAGTAGACACGGTGCATTAGACTTGACCGGAGATGACCGGTAAGTGGAGGTCATTCAATCCTCCATCCTTTACCTCTCTACCTTTTTACCGTGGGCACCGACCAGCACTAATGAGCGTGCCAATGAGCTTGCAAACCGTCTAGTCAGTCAACGACTGCCGGAAAGCTCCAAATCAGCAACACACTTCACTATCCTCAGGCAGATTGCCGCCACCTCCTACACCCAGACACTAATCTCCTCCTCACTCAGCTTTTCTCTACTTCCAGATGTGTCAAGATACGTAGCCATATCGAGAATCTTCACGCGTACTCCTTTCGCATCCTCCATTCCTTTCCACCTCTGGCTCCTCTCCCACTTCACGACTCGTCCCTGAACCCTCGCAAGCTCGTCCTTAAACAGTCCCTCGATCCGCTGCTGAGTGACTCCATGATCCGCCGACCGATCCAGTCGAGCATCACCAGGCCTGATCGCTCCAGCGTTGACCGCGGTCACCAGAATGCCAAGTCGGTTGGTCGAGTGGATGGATCATGTAGTCGCGGGCAATCAGTTCGGACATGATCGTCCAACTCGACAGACTGGTCTTGGGATTGGTATTTTCTTTCGGATCGAGAGGAATGAGCTGTACTGAGGGGATTTTGTTGAACATCTCGCCAGTCTAAATCTCGATAAAGCGCAGATCCGCCGAGGGCGTTGAGGCACCATGTGGCTTATCTGCACCGAGCGATAGAGGTCTTGTCATCGGTGGAGTCGACCTGAGACCGTATCGTGGCGAGGACCTCGACTGGTAGGTAGGGAAAGTTTCTAGATCTCGAGACCTATCATCAGTGCCTTTGCGATCGGCTGCTCACTAGTGCCCTTCGAGTCTCCTTCAAAGATTGTAGGAGTCATCCTGTTGTTGAGGTATATCACTGTCTAATTAAGAATGTTGGAGATGAACGAGAAGCAGGGCAGCACGGTACGGCAAGGGGGCCACGAAGGAGAACTGATCTGCTGATTCACAAATGAGCGGTTGCGCTGATCACGGCAGAGGTTTGAGGGATTTTGTAGCCTCCTCCATGACTGCAACAATAGCGCCGATATCATAGACGAGACTCATCTTCCTGCGACAGAGGAATCTCGCCGCAAACTTGACATAACCCTCTTTTGAAGTTGTGGTTTTCGACAGTTCAGCCTGTCATCCTTCTCCTCGGGTTTGTCATAAAATTCTCCACGGCTTGTAACGTAGCGTGCGGCGATACTTTTTTACCTCATGTCCTGATTCTTGTTGCTATGTGCTATCCTATCAAGTGATTTACATCCGAATACGAGGAGCGAAGACTCTGACGGCCTCTTGCCGGAGGTTGTTTCATGTTGCGGTGGTAACGACACGTTAAACGCCGAACAACCCTTCCCTGAAGACGTCGAGCCCTCTCTTTTTGTTGTCCAATACCCTCTGAGCATCATGATGACTCCAACGAACGACCGACCTCTAGCAAATTTTGATGCCAAAGAAGCCTTTCAGCCCGTTGACAAGGTCCAGACGGCTTGTTTGATTCCGACTTGTGTTTCTTGTCTTGTCCTTCTCACCACGTTTTGTCGCAATTCGTTTGACATTCGAGGCGAAGTTACGAACACTGTAGTCTTGCTAATGATCTTGACGGAACAGTACGGTGAAGGAGAGACAATAGCATTGGAATTAAGCGAGATTCTCACACATTGAGCAAGCGTATGTTCATCGGTAAGCCGGTCCAGGATATTCATCAATACCGGAAGTGGCTTGCCGTTGACGACGGCATCGTTATCGGTGGAGGGTGTGGCATCGGCAGGCGGTAGATAATTCACTACCTCACTCTGCATTTTCTCTTCTCCAGCTCTCTTCTTCACTGTGATATCGTTATAACAGTTGAGAGAGAAGGGACTCATGCCTGATTCGAGAGGTCGAGTAGGGAGTGAACAGGCTGGATGTGGCGTACTTTTGGGTCTTGCACCCAACCTATCTCATCATACCCTTCTCCTCAATTATCTCATGTGCCTTTCTTCACTCCTGCCATGTCTGTGAGATTGATATGAATTGACAAATAGCAAATAGATGATATCGGTGCTCTAGATTTCGACTGCTCACCTCGAGGCGGGATAAATATCGGCGTCATTTTCCCGTCGGATAAACCCTAGTACCTTTTTGCAAACTGACCCCGGCCGATCTCTCCGCGGCCCGCCCAGACCAACTCACCTATACAGTATATATACCCAACAATCGCTATACGCAGCCACCTCCTCCCCAAACACCGACAGCAACAGCCATGCCATCCACTCACGCCAAACCAATCTTATCCGACCCATTACTCAAGTCTGTCTTACTCTCTTCATTCCTCTACGCCTGTTCATCTGCGTTGTACCAGATTGAAGGTGGGTTCGAGGCTGATGGAAAGGGAGTTGGGATCTGGGATGAGTACATGAGAGGCAAAGAGGATACTGGGGAGACTGCTTGTGATTCTTATAATTAATGGAGGGAGGATGTGGAGCTACTGAAGGAGTACGGATGTAATGCTTATCGATTCTCTATTGCCTGGCCTAGGATCATCCCTAATGGTAAATCCATCGATCTGTTGAAACTGATATCAGGAGCAAAGGGCAAGAAGTAGATGAGAAGGAGGTCAAATATTACTCTGACCTCATCGATCCTCTGCTCTCTGAGGGCATCACACCATGCGTGACGATCTTTCACTGGGATTACCCGCTAGCCCTCGAGAAGAATTACAGCGGATTCATTAATGAAGAGGTAGTAGACGATTTCGTAAACTCCGGATAGAGTCAAGCACTGGATTACTACTAACAAGGTCAGCCCGTTCCTATCAGCTGGACACTCGCTGACGGGCAGCCACATATCTTTAGCTTCTTGCAGAGTTTAGCTTGGAAAGCCATTGGATGGGATTATGAGCGGGATATGCCCAAGTCAATCCTGATCCTGATCGTAAGGTGTGAGGTCATAGCTGATGATAGACTCGCAAAGACCCTCCTACTCTGCAATGCAAAGACGGTGGACCTCCACCGGCGGGAATTTCAGCCCACTCAGAAGGGATCTATCTGTATCACTTTGGTAGGTGACAGGACCGAGGCTTAGCTGATCTCGTTGCAGAATGCAGACTGGACTGAACCCATTGAGGATTCAAAAGAAGCCAAAGAATTGGCTCAGTTGACTCTGGATTACGTCCTCGGCATGGTAAGTTTCTACCTCTCCCTGTAAAATCGCTGACCAGCAGTATGCAGATCCTATTTGTAAGCTCGCATCATAGCAATACAAGACAGTCTTAGCTGATGAATAGATCTCGGCCATTTCCCCAAGTCGGTCTCAAAAGAACTAGGGGACAAGATGCCAACATTCACAGACCAAGAAGGGGCACTGATCAAGGGATCTTCCGACTTGTAAACCCCTCTAAGCTCCAATTTTTGGGCAAGGCTGAAACACAGTTTCGGTTGAAATCACTATGGTACGAAATGGTCCACTGGAAAGAGGATGCCCAAAGAAGAGTGCAAGAACGGTTTCCACTGGTCCTTTGGTAGGACGGAACAGGTTACGGAGAAGGATGGTGTTCAGATTGGAGTCAAGGGCGAGAATGGACATCCTTACATCGGTATGTTCCTCCTCACCTTCATCCATACCCGCTGACGCGCAGTACCATGGGCTTTCCGAAAGCTGATAAATCACTTCGACGACATAAATGCTAAACCATCTAATATCCCTATTTGGATCACCGAGAATGGTTTCCCTGTAGAGGATGAAAGCAAATTACCACTAGCCCAGCAACGGGAGGACGATCTAAGGCAAAAGTATTTCGGAGAGTACTTGAAGGAATTGGTAGAAGCTGTCCGGGATGATCAAGTGAATATTGGGGGATATATGGCTTGGTCTCTTCTCGAGTACGTGTATTTCAGGCGGAGATGGGGAAGTGCTGACTATTCGTAATCTTGAATGGATCATGGGATACAAACCCCGTTTTGGGCTCCCTGTGGTTGACAGGGAGGATGGGTGTAAACGATATCCCAAACAATCGGCGTACTCACTCCGGGATGTCTTTGCTCATGTTAAAGCTGAGGCGTAGTGTTGATGTGAGATACATGCAAAACATGCTAAATGGAGAACGTCGTCGATGATACTGTGGGGTTTGGTCTTGCTGATGCTCTATTCATACTTGCATCGTGTCTTGCGCTGAATCCAATTTATAGTACGTGACGTGAACTGTCCATTCTCGTGTCATTCCACCCATTATTACTGCTTCACGAAGTACACTTCCGCAGCTCCCTCTACTCCCTCTTCAATGGCGCTGATCCCACTACCCTGACCCCAGAATCCACCAAAGAACCCAATTCCCCCATTCTCAACAACAGCAGTAGCCCCACCCCACCACTTACCTACAACTCCATCGCCCTCTACCTGAGTCCAACTAGTGAGTGCGGTAACATTGTAAAGGGGTCCATCGAAATGAGTGAATACGAGATAGTCGGCCGCAGTCTGGTTCCAAGCTGCGTATAGGATATTTTGGGCGAAAGTGAGAGATGACATAGTTGTTATGTCGAGTAGTAAAAAGTCGACGGGAAATCCAGCTTCAGAGACGGCTCCAGAATCGGTAAGGTCGAGGGTTGAGAGCGTGATTGGGGGATAACCCGGAGCGAGGAAGGATGAACCGATAAAGGAGTGGTCGTGAACTATACTTAGCAGTTCAAATTCCAGTCTGGCGATCCGGCGGATGACTTTGACATCGAGTGTGGGTTACCGTGAGGATTGCAATCGCACCCGTGTCACTTCATTACCGAATGGGGCCGATTTGCAAGCAGTAGGCATAAGAAGCGCGGTCAAGGTCGGGAAGGGAGATATAACGACCTCTTCCTGCGTTGTTTGTCGGGACGACCGGAGTTTGCCACGTGGAGTTACCCACGGCCTCGGCGTAGGAATGTACGTCCGCGTTCGAGGTCTTGCTTTTATCCCTTTCACTGAATACACGTGGTCTAATCACATTACAGAAACGGCGCTGACCGACTATGATCGGGATTGTGTAGCCGGTGTGCTTGAAGCTAAAAGCAAGCGAAAGATTGCAGTTATCGGGGACCGCTGTGTTGATGAGGTGTATTGTTGAGACATAATTTGATATTTCGGCTGGCAGATCTTGTGTGGCGTAGCAAGTCAGTTCGCGTCACCTTAATGCCTCCACGTCAATCATCGATCTGTAACCTGTCCACAGCATTCAATTGTCCATCTCACCACTTCGAGTACTACGCCTAAGATCGATAAATCTGAGCAACGCGACCCAGCATACCAAACGAGACAGTTGTCTGGCCTTGCCATTCGATCAAATCATCGCATCGGAAGGCTGCAAAATGGTCGAGGGTATAGTGCGTTCGGTGGACGGGGTTGTGCAGCGAGCAAGCCCGGAAAGATATAGCTCGCCATTCAACAGTAGCCCCTTCGTGGATGGAAAGGGTGTAGGTCGACGCTTGAGTCCGTATGATAGGCGTCAACCACCATCGGTAAACGATTTTGACAGCCAACACAACGTCGGTGGGGGTCCAGTTGTGAAAGCGCAGCCCGACGCTGGGCTCAGTGTAGGGTGAGACCGTAGAGAGGGACATATGTCGCGTCGCTATGCCGGGGACAAAGTATGAGTCTCGTCTCAGTGTTCTGAAGTAAGCAAAGCTGACACCGAGATTCGATTGAGCTCACGAGATTAATCTTCTAATTAGGCTGACTTGGCTGGATTTTCACAAACGGTACTTGAAGGTTGTTGACCGGTGATTTGGTTCAATAACGGCAATGGTACGTCCTATATATCCACCGCCGCCTTCACCACTCTCCTACATGCATACTTAGCCGGCATACACTTCGTGACAAAAAGCTCCTCATTCACAAACCAATAAGGATGAAACCTTTCGGTATATATTTACGTTTTGTTATGTGACTCGGTTTGCCCGCTATTGAAAGCACAGCTCCTGGCAGGCCTCAGGGCCAAGCGAACGAAAGCGGCTGAAACCTGGGGCTTGGGCTGGCATTTCAGGCGATAACAACCAAAATGATTTGGACGCGTGTAATCGCTCTCAAGTAAGGAGGATCCCAACACATTTATGACATCGAGGCCGGCCTGACTTCGAATTTTGAGCGAAGGACTATCATTGAGCTGACCGTCACAAAATGGTACCCCTTCCTTTTTAAAGGATATCTCATCGATTATGCAGATCTGTACACATCATTCTGCAATGTGCTTAAATCACGATATACGTGACCTTAGCCAAATTGACTCAAAACCTTCCCCGAAGACGAGGAGATGTCCTTGACGTCACGGTGTCACTAGTCAAGAGATAGACCCAGAGTAGAACTTCCCGCCACATAGTAGCAGTACGGCAGTAGAGTTGTCTCCGAATACTTCCACCCGGCTGGCAGAAATGTCCCAATTGGAGGAGCTTCAGGGCGTCGTGCGATGCCGTTCAACCATACAGGCTTCGTATTTCTAACCTGAATCTGATTATAGGATTACTGCGGCAGCGGGAACCGAACTTCGTTTCTTTGTCTTGTCGAAAGGGACATATGTACATTAGGCTTAGTGTCAGTTTTACATTACGCTAGGTCTGCTATAACAGAATCATAGGCAAGGTGATCTGGGGCAGAACGTTATAGCTGACAAGAGAGCAATCATTGCGACCTAGCCGCAATACTGTAGCATGACCGAGGGCTGCGTAGCAAGCAAAGGGTTACATAGACCTATAACGTAATCATTTACGAGCGACTACTCTTGTGAGCCGCCATCGGGTCTGCTAAAGGTGTCGGTGACTTGTCCTTGATGGCCTGTACTCGTTTCTGCTCTATAGATCCTGTCGCGATCTTCTGCAAGTCTTCCAACCGCACAATATCAAGTCGTGATACGGATATTTCGGGAACCCACTGCAAAGCTTGCTCCCGAATGAGTCCACCAGGATCACAAACTTCCTCGCCCTTTGTAGCCGCTTTTGCAGTCTCGCTCGCGTTCTAGTCGACTGCATCCATTCTATCACGGGAGAAGTCGCGCAAAGTCTTGCAAAGTTGTCTTTTTCCATCGTCCTTGGGTGTTGGCCGCCTCCTAATGTAGTGTTCGAAGCCTTTAGTAAGTCATGAACCAACGCATGTCACGACGCACCTTGCAGAAATCTCGGTACGGAACTCCTATGCTCCAATAGCAAAAATTAATTGTTATCGAGATTTTATCGGCCTGAACCAGCAGATGATCGAGACGAGAGATCTCATTGATCAACCAGCTAGAAATTGTCGATGGCGTCGCTTCGGCCCCAGCCTCTGTAACGTGGGGCCTGATCGTATCAAGAGGTACTGTGACCCATTGTACCGCTGCGGAAAGCATCCTTTTCCATACGCTCGATAAGGGTATCCAGCAGGGCAAAAGCCTTCGATGAGCCATTCTTCGGCCGATATTTCGCCTTTTCGGAGCATCGAGCCTCATGACCAATGGCGAAAGAGCTGTTTGCGGATGGCGGGCCGTCACTATTGCGCTCTATATCCGTCATATCGCTGCCCTGGCGCGTCGCTTTCTTGGGGAGATTAGCTTCTTCCCCAAAAATCGATACACAACTTACATGTGAGATCACTCTCTCAAATTCTCGATCTCCTATGTCTAGCGAAAGAGATGGTGCCCACTCGAGCCCGGACAGCAATTTCGCGTCTCTGAAGGCCGTGAACATGGCGAGATAAATCAGTGCTGCATTATGCGCTATCTCGCCAGGATCATGGCGATCGAGCTCCGCTCTCGCTCCGCCGTATCATCTCCTCAACCTCGGCCACAATTTCAAATTCAGGTCCGGTAAACCCGGTCTCACAATCGAAAAAAATTCATTGGTTTTGGCTCGCAAGCGTCTATGTGTTCACGCTTGTCAATATGAACGAGGAAAAGTCGTCCGAGAGCAGGTACGTATCGCTCAACCTCAAAATCGGTTTCGAATCCGCCGGGCGTGCGCTGAAACGACAGGACTTACAGACTAATTCCGATACAAAGTCCAAAACGATCGAGCTCATTCCGCGGAAACTATCTGTCTCGGATAGCGCTCAATCCGACACTTATAATTCGACTCGATTGCTCGGGTAATGGTAATTCACACGATTGTCATATCCCGTTAGGCCCTCCTCTCTTAGTTCGACCAAGCTAACGAATAGATATGACGAACTTCACCACCTAGTATGCCACCTAAAACTCCTCACTCCAAATGGCAGTGACGCTACGATGGTCATTGTCCCCGGTTCACCAGGTATGGGCGAACGAGCTTCGATGCTTTATGGAACGCTAGTGGCTAGTCCAACGGAGATGCGGGATGAGAGGGGATCTAAGGGGATAT
>Ga0308160_10003326_pt1 | contig 18244 bp, 17 predicted proteins | sample PhyFR1_FD_201036 | JGI IMG/M metagenome (GOLD analysis project Ga0308160, IMG submission 201036) | Phyllosphere microbial communities from UC Gill Tract Community Farm, Albany, California, United States - DLSLF.R1 | ecosystem: Host-associated > Plants > Phyllosphere > Unclassified | place: USA...
TCGACAGCTCCATTGACCTCCCGGCTCGCCTCTCGTTCGGACGCCAGCCGCGGTCGGCCGGCCGTCTGCAGTGCGTCGGGCGGGACGGCCACCGCCGCCCTCATCCACTACCTCAAGCGGCTCTCGTTCGACCTCCAGCCCGAGGGCATCAACCTCGCCATCTTCTCTCCGTCCAGTCCTCTTCCCTCCCCTCTTTCTTCTCTCTCGTAAGTCGCCCTCCGCTGATTCCGTCCCCCCGAACCTGCCAATACCACCCACGAGCAGAGGCTTCGTCCGGGACGACCCGGCCTCGACGCCGACGCCGACGGCCGCGAGCACGCCCGAGGAGGCCGCGGCGAGCTTCGTCCGGACGTTTGTCCACAGCCCGGCCCGGGCGACCGGCTCCCACCTCGACCAGCACGGTCAGATCGTCCCGTGGTGAGCCAGGAGGGCCGGCCGTCCCAACGTCGTCTCGACTGCCTGACCGGGTCGGAGCGAGCACTTTGCCCCCTTCCCCTCTTCACCGCCTACCGAGCCCGAGCGTGTCGTCGCCATACGACCTTCCAGTGTTGAGTTCTCCTATGCAGCATCCTTTCTTCCATGCCGAACCGAGCCAAGAGAAGGGGGAAGATAGGGGCGGAAGAGAAGAAAAGTCATCCTTTGTCAGGCGGGCAGCATGGGAAGGCAGGGGTTTAGGAGGTCGTGAAAGAGGTCGTCGTGCTGAGCGGAAACGGGCGGCGTAAAGGGGAGGGAAGGAGCGTCGTGAGCGGCAAGAGCTCGCTTGCTCAGGTCGAGGCGGTCGATGTCGACAGCGGCAAGGGGAATGGCGCCGTCCTGAGCTTGTCCGCCTTGAGGACGCCGAGGTTGGTGAGCGCGTCCTTGGCGGCCCTGCAGCGCTCAAGAGAGACGAAAAGAGAGGGTCAGCTCTTGTCAACTCGTCGGCGGGCGGGGCGAGGAGGGCTGGATGGGCGTAAAAGGTGTGAGAACGGACAGGTCGCGGATCTTGGCCCAGTTCTTGCGGTCGCCCTCGAGCGCAGTGAAGGCGCCTTGCTTGACGTCGTCGATCCGCACCGTCATCGTGTAGAGCCCGACCTTGACAAAGGTCACCTGCTGGCGCCTGCGGGCGCCATACTGGTAGAGGAGCGACGTGTGATCGCGTTGGGCGGCCCGCGCCGGCTCGCCGTCGTCGCCCTCGAGGAGGAACTCGGCGAAGTCATCGTCAGCGGCGGCGGCCGCGGTGGTCTCCTCGGTCGCTTTGATGGCCGCGGCAAGCCGATCGGCCTCGACCTTGCGTGCCCAGAGCCGCTTGCGGTCCTCGTAGCAGGCGACGACGAGGGGTCGGAAGAGCGACTCGACAAAGTCGAGCGTGAAGCGCCGGCCGTACTGGCGGTAGAGGCCGCCGAGGTAGGCCTCGAGCAGGTCGGCCTGGATGCCGTAGTTCTCCTGGAGCAGTCGGAGCTGCGTGTGGTGAGCGAGCATCCGGTTGGGCAGCCGGTAGGCCCGCGAGAGGAAGGCGATCGACAAGTTGGCGATCAGGACGGCGAGGACGGCCTGGGGCGAACGCGGGAGGGGAGGCACGCCGACGTCGTCGTCAGCAGATGGAATGCATCTTGTCGACCTCTCCTGCGACGGGCGGACGCACTGTCTGCTCGCCGACGGCCAGACGTGGATAGAGCTCAAAGATGACCCGGCCGGCACCGCGGTTGAGGAGCGCGTCGCCGACGTGCCTGTCGGACGACGAAGACGGGCAGAAGACTCAGCAAGGGGCAACTCCCCTCGAGAGCGAGAGTCCATGACGTTAGCGGACGGGCCGACGGACGCACTCGAGCTGCTCATAGTCGTTAGCCTCGCTGTCTTCGGGCGTCTCGAACGGCTCCCAGGCGAGACCTGTGACGACCCGGGCGCGCGGGAGAGGCGGGGGGGTGCAAGGGGAAGGGGGGGGAGGGTGGGTCAGGGTGGGTCAACGTGGGGGGCGCTCTAGCCGTGCAAGGCAGCCTGCGGGAGGAGCTGCACATTGGCACGCCGAGGTCGCGCGTCAAGGGAAGGAAGGAACGATGGCGACCCACCCTGGAACGAGGTGTGCGTCCGGACCTTCTCCTCCCAAGGCGCGTCGAGCGGCGGCAGGGGCGGGAGCTCGGCCGGGCAGTTCTCGTAGTGCATCAGCAGGTCGTGCGTCTGCTTGTGCTCGGTCAACGGCGGCTGGTTGACCAGCCTGCCCTTTCGGCCGTAATAGAGCATGCTGGGGCGACGAGGCCGAGGCCGACGTGCCGGGGAGGCGAGGGACGGGTGGAAAGGGGTAGGGACGACGGGGGCCAGGAGCCGATTTCCACGTCAGTGCTTGCGGACCTCGTTCCTCCCCCTCGCCATCGCAAGAGCTCACCCGCTGTAGGAACTGAAGCCACTGCTGCTGCTGCTGTCGGCTATGGGCTTGATGGGAGCAGGCGGAAGTCGAGGTCGGGAGTCAGGTCGGCGCTCGACTCACTCTCGTCTGCTTCGCTCGAGCTCACCCTTGCGCCCTGTCCCCGAACCCTCACCCCCTTTGATCGCTCTCCGTTGCCCGCCTCCAAGCTAGCAGGCCCTCCACACACTCGACGACCGATCCTCACCGCTCGCATGTCTGCCGCTGTCCCCCGCAACTTTGTCCTCCTGGCCGAGCTCGAGAAAGGCGAGAAGGGCATCGGAGATGGCTCGTGCTCGTACGGCCTGGATGTAGGTCCCCTCTGAGCCTCTTGGGGTCGGGTCCTCGACCGAGAGTCAGGGCGCCTCGTCTGACGTCGGTGCTCTTCCTTCCAGGACGGAGACGACATGGACCTGAAGAGCTGGAACGGGACGATCATCGGCCCCGGTCACGTACGTCGCTCTCCTCCCCGCGAGGGCTGACCGTCCGGCGTCACCACGGCGCCACGGCCAACCTCCAGGAGCCTTGCCGCCCCCTCCCCTTGTCGGTCACAGCGCTGAACCGATCTGTTCGCTGGCCTTCCCCTCGCCCGTCATGTGGCGCCTACGCAGACCGTCTTCGAGAACCGTATCTACTCGCTCAAGATCATCTGCGGGCCAGAGTACCCGGCCAAGCCGCCGACGGTCCGCTTCGTGACGCGCATCGTCCTCCCCGGCGTCAACCAGCAGACCGGCGTCGTGCGTCCGCCTCCGCCTCCTTCCGACTTTCGAGCGCCGTCGCGGCGCTCAGCGAGGGCGCAGAACGCTGATCCGCACCTTACGACCCTCTCGTGACCTTGGGCGGCCTGAGCAGCTGAGCTACAAGGAGCTGCGGACGCCGGCACTGCACACCTGGCGGCGCGACATGTCGATCGAGTCGGTCCTCGTCAACCTGCGAAAGTGCGTCACCGTCCGTCTTGTTCGGTCCCTGGCGCTGCTCTCAGACTGATCGGCAGCTGTCTCTTCGGCGCGACCTCAGGGAGATGGCCGACCCGAACAACCGCAAGATCCCCCAGCCGCTCGAGGGCACCGAGTTCTGAGCCGCCCGACGCCCCGTCTGCCCACCCACCGATGCCGTGCTCCGCCGGAACCCAATGTAGCCATGTGCCTCTCTCTGCCTGCCCGCACTCGGAAGGAAAAGCAGGGAATTGGGAGCACAGCGACAGCTTGGGAGCAGCATCTAATCGTCCCAGACGCCGATCGAGCGGAGGACGCCGGCGAGACGCTGGTAGTCGCGCAGCAGGCCCGCGATCTCGGCCAGCTTGAGCTCGCCAGCGTCGGCGCAGGCGAGCAAGCGGGCGATCGGCGGTCGTACTGTCCCGTCCTCGTCTAGGCCGTCGGCAGCGGCTGGCACGCGCTCGAGGTGGGTCGGCAGGTCCGGGTCGGGCTTGCCGGCCGTTGCTGCCGCCGGGAGCGGGTCGTTCGTCGTCGGTTCAGACGACAGAGGCGAGGTGGCCGGGACGTGCGTCTGCGAGAGGGGCGGCAAGGCGAGGGCCGGCGTCCCGCCACTGAGCGACGGCGAGGTTGCCGGCGGGCTGACGGTGGACGGCGCTGTCGGTCGAGTCGGTGAGCCGGGCGGGATGAAGGTCGCGCCGCCAAGGATGGTCGCTCGTCGCGTCGACGGCGTCAACGACGAGACCGAGTTGGAGGCCGAGCGCGTCTTGTGCGTCGGCAGGAAGGGCGTCGCCTGCGAAAGAGAGCCATCATCGGGGGCGGGAACGTCAGAGGTTTGCTCGCTGACGGGCCAATAGAGCGCTCGACTTCGGCGCACCTTCGGCAGACTGCTCGCGACACCGAGCCCGACGGGCGAGCTATCGCCGCCGCCGGTCGACAGGCGCGCAAAGCGTTCGCTGATGCTCAGGCGCTCGCTCGAGGGCGAGCCGAGCGGCGGGCCACCACCTCCGCCGTCCTTGAGCGTCGTCCCGAGCGAGCGGGTCGAGCCGACGCTTCGCGTGCTTCGGATCGACCGCGCGTCCGACTCCTTGCGGAGGGCGCCGACCTCGTCGTCGCCGCCGTCGTCGGACGCGTCCGACCGTCGGTCGCCGTCGGCGTCGTTGTCGTCGTCGGAAGCCTCGCCGCGCTCAAAGATCGAGCCCGGCCGCGACGATACGTCGACCATCTCGCGCTTGACGCCCCACTCGCCGGGGCCTCCGCCGCCGCCGCTAGTTGCAGCAGACGAACCTGCCGCCCCGCTTCCAAGGGCAGGCGAAGCGCCAGACAGGCTCGAGATGGATCCCTCGCGGGCCCGGCCAGCGCTCGCGGCGATGCCGGCGACGCTCGTCGCGAGGTTGGCGATCGAGAAGCCCGACGTCTTGCGGCCGAGGAGGGCCGGCCGGGTCGCCGGGTTCGACGAGACGCCAGGGACTTGAATCATGAAGCCCTCGGCCGCCATCTGGCCGTTCTCGATGAGCGACCGCAACGCGCCGAGTCCAGTGGCGGCGACATTGTTGAGGCCCGACGACGCAAAGTCCGAGACCTGCGTGACGCGGCCGCGGAGGCGCGACTGCGCGGCCGCCTGGGCCTGCGGGGTCGAGAGCGTGGCCAGATCCTTCGAGACCGCCTCGTCAAACGATTGGAAGTCAGCGCTGGATGGCACAAGAGCCCGTCGGCCTTGAGGCGTCAGCAAAAGCGGGCTTTTCAGACGAGCGTCCAGCTAGGGACGCACCTGAGCACCTTGCCCTCGCCGGCGAGACCGAGGCTGCCGAGGTTGACGTTTTCGAGAAAGTCGACGACGGCCGTCAGGTTGACGAGGGCGTACGAGCCTTCGCCCGAGAAGCAGAGCGTTGGTCGGTAGCGCTGGATGTAGAGCAGGTGTGAAACGAGCTGGGGAGGATTCGATCGGACGACGGCAAAGATGATGAGCGGCAGCAGGAGGTCGGCTCCAGAGGCGGATCCGGACCCTTCCTGCGCCGCGGGCGTCGGTGATGGAGAGGCGATCGCGGGCGAAGCGGCATCGCCCGCAGGCGGAGTATCGAGCGGAGACCGCACAGTGTCGTCTGCTTGCGACGGTATCGGGGCTGAGGCCAAGTCTAGCACGCTGCCGGCCATTGCCTCCTCCAGCCCTCCAACAAGCAAAGGGTCAGAGGCGACCGAAGCGGCGTCGCTTGCGAGACCTGCGGCCGGCTCATACGTTGGCGGCGACGGTGCCGGCTGCGCATCTTCCTCGGCCATTGCCGGCGTGGCTGGCGTGCCCGCACTGGTCGATGGCTCCGTCGTCGCTGGCGTTGAGACCGCCATCGCCTCTCCTTCGGGCCGAAGGCGGATCGAGGGCAGCTGCCGTAGGCCCTCGATAACGAGCTTGTGGGCCGCGACGAGGACCTGCGACTTTGACCGGGTCGATAGGCAGGTCGGGTCGCTGACCTTCTGCAGCTCTGTTGCGCCAGCAAAGCGATGGCGCCGACTGTCAGCACTCTGCCGTGCTAGTCGGCTGAGGGTCGCCCAGCCACTCACCACTGCCGACCGACTTGACGAGCGCTTCGAGCCCGGCCCAGACCGGCTCGTTCCGACTGCCGTCTGGCAGGGTGGTGACGACGCCGAGGTGATCGAGTGTGATGCCGAGCATGTTGAGTGCGGCGATGCGGCTCGCCAGCACCTCGTCGTGCCGCTTGTCGCTCGAGCGTTCGGGCGAGAAGATGCTGCAGGAGAGGCCGGCGTCATCAGTCCGAGCAGTCCTCCGTTGAAGGGGCGGACGTCACGCACAGGTTGTAGTGGAGCCGCGCGAGACAGCCCTCGATCACGTCGACGCCCTCGAGCGCGCGCTTCTCAATCTCGCGCTCACGCTCCTCGCGCTTCTCCTCTCGGACGCCTTCCTCCTCGGCTGCAAGCGCGCGGACCATCTCCTTGCGGAAGGCGACCTCAAGCTCCTCGTGGACCATTGTGTAGAAGTCTTGGTAGCCAGCCGCGAGGACCTCTGGATCGCCCGTCACGGATGGCAACGTTGCCGTCGAGGCGGTCGCCGGCGCGGCCGAGGACGATGCTTTCTTGAAGGCCGAAGACGGAGCTGTCAGCGACTTGGCCTGGCCGGCCGCCGGCAGAGGCAGGCAGGCAAAGCGCTGGACGATCTTGACGACGGCCGACGGCATGGCGTGGTCGTCGAGGACGAGCTCGTCGGCTAGCCGGGTGCGCCACGTCTTGCCGAGCGCCTTGAGCATGTCGGCCGGCTTGAGCGCCGTCGAGATGCCGAGCGCCGAGACCAGGTGCGTATGCTTCTCGTCCTTGGCCGTCTCGCCACCAGGGGAAGCGGGGGGTTCCTTCGCGGGCTGCGCTGTCGAGGATGCCGTCGACCGAGCCGGCGAGGGTGACCGCGATCGGGTCGAGTGAACCGAGAGCGGCCGTGAGTCGGGCGGCGTCGGCTGCAGCTCGACCTCCATCGGCTGCGACTCAACCGGCGGAGTCTCGGCCTTCTCGACGTCGACCGCGGCGGTCGACTTCTCCTCGGCAGCTGCTTCTGGAGCGCTGGCCTCCAGAGTGGGAGTCGCAGGAGTTGCGCTGGCCGCCCTGGGCCGGCCAAAGAGGCCTGCAAACGGGTTCCGCGGCGCGGCCGGCAGGAGCGATGCCCGCCGGCTCGTCTTGCTCGCTGCCTGGGAAGAGAGACTGGCGTCGACCGGCGGTGAAGGTGAAGGTGGTGGGAAGGGCAGGAGCGAGGAGAGTGTCGGCGTGACCGACGGGTAGCGGACCGGGTCAGACGACGCGTCCGACGGCGAGGCGGGCGGGAGGGGAGCCGGCGGAAGGACGATCGCCCCGAGCGCCGTCTTGCGCGTGAGCGGGTCGAGCAGCGCCGCCAGTGCGGGCGAGTCGGGCGGGAGGAACGACTCGAACGAGAGCTCGTCCTCGCCAAGCCTGCCGACGAGGCCGCTCTTGAGAAGGACACAGATGCCCCCATTCCGGACGCCTTCGCCAAGCTCGACGAGCGCGAGATGGTCGCGCACGATCTCGACCGTGACCTCGGCCGTCCCTGCCGCCGCGGCGGGAAGGAGGAGCGTCACCTTCTTGTCGAGCAGGAGCTCGACGACGGTACGCCACTCGGCCGTCGACGAGCCATTCTGGACGAGCGCCTCGAGCATCTTCATCCCGAGCGAGTCGTTTGCGAGGCCGATTGCCCGCTGGGCCGTCGCCTTGAGATTGGTCAGCTGTAGCCGACCGGTCGCATCCTTGTTGGAGAGCGACGAGGCTCGGCTGACGCTGACGCCTGAAGGGGCGGCCGATGACGAGGCCGTCGACGATGAGGCGACCGGGCCGGCGGTGAGCGTCTCGGTTGAGGCCGAGAGCGAGGCCGAGGACGAGAGGTCGGTCGTCGACGTCGTCGGCGTCACCGGGTGCGAGAAGAGCCGGGTGATGGTCGTCGTCGGCGTCGCGACGGCAGCCGTCGACGAGGAAGGCGACGTCACCTGGACGCCCGGCGGGGGCGGGAAGGTCTGCTGCAGGCCAGAGGCCGAGGAGGACGGGGTTGACGACGCCGTCTGCGCGCCGCCCGACCGGCCAGCTCCTGCTGCCGCCGCTGCGCCCTCGGCCGCGAGAACGAGAGGGGGCGGGATGCTCGACGTCGACCCGCCAGGCGTCCTACGTCGGGGCTGGTAGGGCAGGGGAGTCGAAGGTCCGCCTGCCTGAGCGACGCCGTCCTTTCGAGGCTCGCCTTCTGGCAGGGAAGCCGGCGGCTGGCTCGCGGGCGAGCCGCTGAGCCTGCGGAGCGAGGCAGAGTTGAAGAGGGACGACATCGAGGCGAGGCGAGGTTGGTCCGCCGACCAGGAAGGGCGCAGCTAGAGGAATGAAGACTGGGGGAGCTCTGGGCACGGCATGGGCGTCGTCAGCATGAGAGCCTTGGAGCAGATGAGGCGGACGAGCACCGACAGGCACGAAGGCGGAAGGGCGATGGCGGGGAGCGGGGCGCGCGCGATGACACGAGCGAGCGCACAAGAGGGAGCCACGGGCGGTAGATTGCTTCCTTTCGAGTTGCTCGATGAGGGGGGGGGGAGCCCACGAGCAATGTCGCTTGGAGCCTAGGAGAAGCGAGCCTTGGCCTTGCGAGGTTGGGTCGAGAGGTCAGATGGCAAGGTGCGAGCACAGATGGGCGTCGGACCGGCGTGCTCATCTTGGGCCCAGCAGGGACGAAATTGGCCTGACTCCCAACCATTCATCCCTCCCCCCCCCCCTTCCCTCCTCCTTTGACCCCAATCCCCTCGCGAAACCTCCTTACCTCCTGCTGGCTAGCCACCTGGAAGCACCTTCCCTAAACCACTCGTCAAGCAATGAAGGTCACGCCTGCAACGACGTCCGACCGGTCGTCCCGGATCGCTACGCACTCGCACATGTCCGTCCTCCTCTTGCCGACGCGTGAGCGAGCGAGCGAGCGAGCGCGAGCTCGAGCTCGACCTGAGAAAGCCCTCGTCGCTCGCTCCCCATCCTGGCTGGCGGCGACCCGAAGCTGATGACCTCCGTCCGGCTCGTCCCGCTCTGCTGCGACAGCAAGGGCCTCGGTCTGACCGAGGAGGGCGACGCCATCCCGTCCGCAGCCGGCTTTGTCGGCCAGGTCCAGGCTCGGGAGGTGAGAGCTCGGCCCAAGGCCCACGCCCTTCCCTTGGAAACCGACTGACAGACTCCTGTTCGTAAACCACTTCTGCCAGGCCTGCGGTCTGACGACCCACCTCATCCGCTCATCACGCTTCTCGGGCCGGGCGCTCCTGCTCGCCGGCCCGCCGGGGACGGGCAAGACGGCGCTGGCCATGGCCGTCTCGCAGGAGCTGGGCGTCAAGGTGCCCTTCTGCGCCATCGTCGGCAGCGAGGTCTACAGTAGCGAGGTTAAGAAGACTGAGGTCCTCGGCGAGAGCTTCCGGCGAGCGATTGGTGCGTCCGCCTCCCACAGAAGGACGTAGCGCGACCTCCCGACGCCGGCGGCCCTTCGGCTGACACTGAGCTCCCCTGCCGCCCGGCGCGCTGCGACGCGATCTTTGCTCCTTTCCTCTCTCTCTCTCTCGTCAGGCCTCCGCGTCAAGGAGACCAAGGAGGTCTACGAAGGCGAGCTCACCGAGCTGACGCCGACAGAGACCGAGAATCCGCTGTCGGGCTACGGCAAGACGATCTCGCACGTCGTCATCGGGCTCAAGACGACCAAGGGGACGAAGCAGCTCCGGCTCGACCCGGGCATCTACGAGGGTCTCATGAAGGAGAAGGTTCAGGTCGGCGACGTCATCTACGTCGAGGCCAACACGGGCGCGGTCAAGGTACGGGCCGCCCGCACACCCTTTGGTTGCAAAGCGCAGGCGCTGACAGCTCCGCCCTTGTGCGCTGCCAAACCAGCGCGTCGGCCGGTCCGACGCCTATGCGTCAGAGTACGACCTCGAGGCCGACTCGTACGTGCCCCTGCCCAAGGGCGACGTCCACAAGCGCAAGGACCTCATCCAGGACGTGACCCTTCACGACCTCGACTCGGCCAACGCTCGGCCGCAAGGCGGGCAGGACATTATGTCAGTCATGGGCCAGCTCGTCAAGGGCGGCCGGACCGAGGTGACCGAGAAGCTCCGGGGCGAGGTCAACAAGGTCGTACAGCGCTACATTGACCAGGGCGTCGCCGAGCTCGTTCCGGGCGTCCTCTTTATCGACGAGGTCGGTCCAGGTCCCGCCTCATTCGCGGCGTAGGGCGCGCGCGCGCGCGAGACTTGATGCTGATCCCGTCAATCCATCCATGCTTCACAGGTGCACATGCTCGACATCGAGTGTTTCACCTACCTGAACCGGGCACTCGAGTCGCCGCTCTCTCCGCATGTCATCCTCGCGACCAACCGCGGGCTTTGCACGATCCGCGGGACCGACGTCAACGGGCCCGGCATACAGGCTCCGCACGGCGTGCCGGTCGACCTGCTCGACCGGTGCATGATTGTCCGGACGATGCCCCTCGGCCGGGACGAGATGCGCGAGGTGCTCGCGATCCGGGCGAGCGTCGAGGGTCTCAGCGTCGGCCCTGCCGCGCTCGACCGGCTCGCCGACGAGGGCGAGAAGAGCTCGATGCGGTGCGTGTCTAATCGCGAGACCTTTCACAATGTTTCCCTCTGCACAACCTGGCTGACAAGAGAACACCCTCGCCCCGGCTTGACAGCTATGCGATCCAGCTGCTCGCCCCGGCGGCCATTCTTGCCAAGCTCGCCGGCCGGGTCGAAATTGCGGTCGAAGACATCGACGAGATGAACACGCTCTTCCTTGACGCCAAGCGGTGCGTGCCCTCTCGTGCAGACGAGAGCCGGGAAGGAGCGATTGGCTGACCTGCAGGTCGTTTCGATTGGCCCCTTCCTTCCTCAGCTCGACAGAGGTCCTGGAGACGGCGACCGGCATGCTCGGCCGATAGAGAGGGTCGCTCTGCCCACGTGATTCTTATGAACCCATCCGACCGACCTCAACCTCTCACTCTCTCTCTTGGTCGTCAGCTTGAGGGACAGTCCGAAGCCTCAAAGGGGCGCCCTCCCCTTTGTCCCCGACGCCGCGCAGCATGCCTACGTTGCAGCAGCTGGCTGGCCCTTCGCCCCCCTGTTCGACACCCTTGCCGTCCTCCCCTGTCGCTCCTGAGTACGGCTTCCCTCCCGACAGCCATCTCGACTCTCCGCTCTTCCGAGTCTCCTCCCTTCACACCCGTCCTCGATCTCTCCGCGTTTTCGCCGAGTCGTCGTCGTCGTCGTTTCCTCATTCGCCTGCTTGCCTCCGCACGCGCCTGTCGACGCGCCCCCTCGTCCCGCGCGCGCGCCGCCGCCGACGATGCCAACCCTGCAGCAGCAGCCCTCGACAACGTCCTCGACCTCGACCAACGCCAACCTAACACGATCACCGACCGACATCTCGACGACGCTCCAGCAAGCTCCTCCTCGCTCGTCCCGCCGCCGATCGACCCCCATCTACGCCTCGCCCCAGGTCAAGTCGTCCTACGGCGCGCCCGTGAGCGAGTCGGCCTCGCTCAACCGCCAGAGCCCGTCCCTCCTCGTCGCCGCCGCCGACGCCCGCCGGACGAGCCCCGTCATGTACAGCCGAGCCGGCAGCAGCTCGCGAGGCAGCGTCGACCGCGGTCTCGAGGACAGCGACGATGAAGCCTACCAGGGCGAGTCGGCAGCCGTCAGGTGCGTCCCGATTGTCCTCCTGCCTCAGCGAGCCCTTGGCCGGGACCTCGCGCGTTCCGAGCCTTCGCGTGCGCGCTCGGCTCCCGTCACGTCTCGGAGGAGTCCGCGCTGAGGGTCGAGGGCGGGCGTGCTCGCTCGACGCTCGCGAGCCTACCTAGCCCAAGGGGCATGTCACAGGCTGCTGCTGACCCACCTACTCGCTCGCTCGCTCGCTCGTTCGTTCCGCCCTCGTCCAGGCAAGCTCGGCTCAACGAGCGAATGCGCAACACGACCATCGGCCGCAACAAGGTCAACGGCTCGTCCCTCAACAACACGTCCGTCAAGTGCGTGGAGCCCTGCCTCTCGACCTGCGTCCTGGGACCCGCCACCTGACATGCGCTCCTGCCCGTCCCCGCTCAGCATCGCGACGGCCATCTTTCAGGCAGAGCAAGGCCGCTTCGCGCTCGCGGCCAGCCCGTCGGCCTCGACGTCTGCGTTGGTCAACGGCTCGTACGCCTCGTCGGCCTCCTACTCGCGCAAGGAGACCCACCAGCCGCCGCCGTCTGCCCAGAGCTCGAGCCGGCGCGGTCCACTCCCGCCAGCGCCGTTGACGATGGCCGCGGATGACGTCGTCGCGCTCGAGGAGGAGCGCGCGCGTCGCCGGCGCGAGCGGACCAAGAGCCCCGTGCTCGATGCAATCGCCGGTGCGGCTCGGGCACTCAGCCCCGTCAGCTACCTGCTCAAGCCCCGGGTCGCCCAGGGCGCGCCCTTCCCAGAGGAGGACCACGACGACGGCGGCGGCGGCGGCGGCGGTTACCAGAGCTTTGCGTCTCTGCGCCAGCCGCTCGCCGGCACCCGGTCGACCACGCCCCAGCAGGACCTAAGCTACCTCTCGGCTAACTCGGCGGCCGACGTCTCAATGTCGTCGGACCTTGCGCTCAGCGCCGACCGGTCGCACGGCTCGCAGGCGTCCGACTACGGCTTCGACGAGGAGGAGCGACTGATGGCTGAGATGGAGGCCAAGCGGGCTCGCGTGCAGGCGGCGGGCGCCGAGCCGAGCGGCGGCAGCTCAGGCGGCGGCTGGTTCAGCAAGCTGGGATTCAGCAGCTCGACCAGCCGCGACGAGCCGGCAGACGTGACACCGAAGAAGGGCGGGGCCGGTCGCGGAAGCGACGACCGCTCTCTGCTGTCCGAGCCAGCCGACGAAGACGATGGCAGCGACGCCGGGCGGTCGTCCGACTCGTACGACGATAGCGACAACTCTGCCAGCAACTCGGTCCCGGACGAGGATCCTGCCAGGCCGACCAAAACAACCTCGCGCCGGCGGCCGCGGCGCAATTCGGATGACGCCAAGACGTACAAGTACCGGCCGGGCGAGTCGGCCTCCGAGTCGGACTCGACCGACGGCCGGGCGCGGCGCGGAGGTCGGCGGCGGCGCTCGGGTGGCAAAGTGACCGCCCACGGGGCCGAAGGGATGGCTCCCGTGGTCGAGGGCAAGAAGCGCCAGCGCAAGGCAGGCAGGGGCGGCAGGAGGGACCCGGCGGGCGAGGCCAGCGACGAGGACGACCTCGAGCTTGTCGAGGCCGAGCGCCCTCGCCACGACGACGAGGACGACGACCGCTCGGGTGGCATCGAGTACGACCCGCGGCCATCCTATCGCGAGGAGGAAGACTCGTTTATCGTTCGCTTCCACCCCGGCGCGCAGACGTCGCCGCTGGCGTCACCAGAGCGGACCGCCTCTGCCAGGCAACGTCAGACGGGTCGCTCGGGACGGCCCCGGCCGTCGCTAGGCCTGCCAAACCCGGTCGCCGGCCTCAGCGACCTGCTTCTCGCCGTCCTCCGAACCATCCTCGTCGGCGTCATCTTTGGCTTCAACACGCTCGTCGCCCTCGTCTCGTGGCTCGTCGAGTGGCCGGTCAAGGCCATCGCTAGCGCCCGCCGCTCGCTCAGTCTCGTCGACTGGCGAAAGATCGCAAAGCCTCTTGCGGCTGCTTTCGGCTTGCTTCTCGTCGCGACCATCGTCGGCCGCCGCTCCTCACCCGCCTCGCCGCTCGAGGACATTCCCTCGTCGTGGCGGTCAGGGCTGCCGACGCCCATCGCCCATGACGGCCGGCCACCCCTTTCATCCCTAGCACTCCCGCCGGACTCTGTCAAGGAGCTGCTGGAGCGGCTCGCACGAGTCGAGGGTACGCTCGGCGCCGTCTCAAGTCAAGGGCGGCGGTCAGCTCAGGATGTCGAGGCGTTGGCCTCTCAGCTCGGTGGACTCGAGCGTCGGATCGAGCTCTCGGACCGGACGATGACGGCCCTCGACGGCCGGCTCAACGCGCATCGGACCGACTTTGCAACGCTCGAACAGCGCGTTCAAGATGCCGAGCGGGCGGCGCGGCAGGCGCTCGACGCCGGGCGACTGGCACAGACCGCGGCCGACGCAATCGAAGCGCTCCTCCCGGCGCGGCTCGCCGTTCGGCTCCATCCGCAGACCAAGGCGCTCGAGATTGAGCCGGCCTTCTGGCAGGCGATGCGCGACGTCTTTGTCGGCCGTCACGAGCTGCCGGCGAGCGTCTCGAACGAGATTGCCAAGCAAAAGGCGGCTCTGCTCGCCGGTCTGCCGGAGGTGGCACCCACTGTCGTCTCGGAGCCGGCCTCGTGGGCAGACTTCCTAGCTGCCAACGAAGCAGCCCTTGAAGCCTGGTCGGATGGCCAGCTCGACCGTCGAGCTCAGGCGGGGGCTATCGTCTCGCGACCCGAGTTCCTACGCGTCCTTCAGGCCGAGCTTGCGACCGCCAAGGTCGAGCTCGAGGACCGGCTGGGCGCCGACCTGCGGCGGACCGGCGAGGACGCCGTGCGCTCATCGCTCGCCGAGTCGACCGCCTACGCCGACAAGGCCGTCAAGGCCGCTCTCGGCCGGCTCCCGACGCCGCAGGTGGTCCCGGCCTCTGCTCGCCTCGCGGAGAACGCTGGATCGTCGGCTGGCACCGTGGCCGACGGCGACGTCGCCGGTCTCGTCTCGTCGATGATTGATGCCGCCCTCCTCCGGCACTCCAAGGATACGCTCGCGATGACCGACTATGCGCTCTTCTCCGCCGGCGGCCGCATCATCCCCCACATCACGTCCGACACGTTTGAGCAGCCGATCGTGCGCTGGGGCGGCCTGCTCAAGCCCAAGGTCATTCCCGGCCGGCCGCCTGCGACGGCTCTCCTGCCCGACATCAACGTCGGCAATTGCTGGCCTTTTGCCGGTCCGAGCGGCCAGATCGGCATTCTCCTCGCCCGGCGCATCCTCGTCTCGGCCATCACGATCGAGCACGCCGCGCGCGAGGTCAGCTTCGACATGGCCGCCGCACCTCGCGAGGTCGAAGGTGCGATGATTCTGCTCCCCCTCACCTTTCCCTCCCGCATCCTCCTCCACATGCTGATCGTCGCTCTGCTGCTGCCCGTCCGCCCAGTCTGGGGCCTCGTCGAAGGTCAGGCCAACCTCGACAAGGTCGCGGCCTACCAGGAGGGCCATGCCGCTTCCGGGACGCCGTCCTCGTCATCCCTCCCGCCGTCGCCGGGCTACATCCTCCTCGGCCAGCTCGAGTACGACATCAACGCGCCTCGGCACGTGCAGACGTTTGCCGTCCCGAAGGACGTCCAGGACCTGGCCGTCGACATCGGCATCGTCGTCGTCCGCGTCGCCAGCAACTATGGCGCCGACTACACCTGCCTCTACCGCGTGCGGCCTTCCTTGCGCTTGCCCTCTCGCGCACGATGCACGTCTTCGCTGACGGCTCCCTCTCTCTTCAACTCTCCTTTCTCTCCCAGGTCCGCGTCCATGGCGATGCAGCCCCCGACGTCCTCTTGGCGTAACGTCAACTAGTCGCCCTTCCTTTCCCTCGCCCGTGGTCGCTTTACCAGGAGCTGGCGGCCGGCCGAACTCTCGCGGATCTGTACTCTTCATCTCCCCCTCACGACCCCTTTCGACATGCATGAACCAGACGGTGACCCTGATTCTTTTTTTCGAAAGTTTTTTCAGGGCGCATCTCGCGTCCAGGAGGTCGTCGGTCGGAAGTCGTGCCAGCCGTGCCGCTAGAGGAGATTGAGAAGTACAGGGACGAGGGATTGAGAGACAGAGAGACACGCCAGAGAGACATCTCCGCTCGTCCCAGCTGAGCTCAGCCGCACGGACGACACGCGAAGAGAGAGACAAGGATGCTCGAGCTGACGGGCAGGGCGGACCGACTGCACGCAAGGCCGGACGAGCAAAGGGCGCGGGTCAGCAGCATGCCCTTGAACGGCAAGGACGATACGTGACGAGCTGCAGGCTAGGGACGCACCAGGTAACGAGCCGCTGCAGGAGGAAGGTCGAGCGCGAGCTCGATGTCCGTCAGAGGGGGCCGTCAGGTGGTGGCTAGGCGCTCAAGGCGCGCGTCGCACGCGCTAGGCAAGCGGCCGGTATTCCTCTTCCCGATCAACACCTCGACGAAGCGCCTCGTGCGAGTCGTCGGCACTGTCGTGCTCGGCCTCGGCGGCGGCTTCGATCGTATTGGCGTCCATCAGGTGCTTGCGCTCGCCCAAAGGGTCGTCGGCGGCGGCGGCGGCGGCCGCGGCCCAACCTCCAAGGGCAGCAGTAGCGCTATGGGCGAGCTTTGGCAGGCCCTGACGCGAGTGTCGGGCGAGTTCGTGCTCGACGGCCTGGACCGAGCGGTCGAGCGTCGTGCGGAGGTCGGCTGACTCTCGGCGGCCGCCGACCGAAGTGTACGACGACGACGGCGGCGGCGATAATGACGGGTCCCGGGGCAAGAGAGGCGACGAGAGCGAAGCGTGTCGGCCGAGGATGACGAGGTTGGACGTCCGATTGCCGACGCTGCTGCTGCTGGTACCGCCCGTTATCGGCTTGCTGAGCGACGACGTGCGTCGTACCGGGGGCGGAGGGAGAGGAGGAGCGCGGTTGGCGGCCACGGACGTGCTCTGGCCGGAGAGCGCCTCGACAGGAGACCCGCCGCCGACGGCAGGCGATGGCCTGCCATGGCCGAGGGTCAGACTCGGGCTGCTCGACTTCCACTTGCTGCCGGCACTGCTACCGCCGCCCAAGCTGCCTTCTCGTCCCTCGCCGTGCCCTGCCCTGGCCGGCCTCGCGAGCCCTCGCTCCCTGGTCGGCGACGACGACCGGATTACCTCGATCCGTCGCGTCCGGTCTGGCGCCCGCACCGCCTCACGCCGAGCCTCCTCTGCCGCGGCGAGCGAGCGGTGGACGAGCTCGGTCGTCTTGAACGCGTTGGAAAGGTTGGCCGTCGGCGACCCGGAGGGGTCGGCAGGTCGCGTCGTCAGCGACGGGATATCCTGAGAGCGGGTCGGGCCCGAAACGGAGCTCGAGGACGACTGCGTGTAGCTCTGGTCTGACCGGGGCGGCAGTGGCGGTGCTTTTGCCAGTCTCGGTGCAGCGGTCAACAGCACCTGGACGCAGGCCGGACGAGGAGGAAGCGCCGGCGACGACGGCGTACGCGAAGTTGATCGCCCACCGGCGGCGGCAGAGAGGGTCCGAAAGACGTCGGGTCCTAGCGGTGAGGCCGTGGTCGAGGGCACCGACTGTAATCGTGCTCGGAAAGGATTCGACGAAGGGCCGCTCGCCATGGCCGTCGTCGTTGGCAGCGGAGGCGTGAGTCGATCGACCGGAGGGGACGTGTCGAGGTTGGTTCGCTGCGCACGTTTGTCGTTTCCGTTGATGGTTGACACCCATCGACGGCGGCCGACCGACTCTCGACCGTCGTTGGAGGTGGAAGACGACGACAATCCGTCATCATCGTCGTTGTTGCTGCTGCTGCTGCTTGATGAGATGCCGTCATCGGCCGTTGCGTGCAGAAGCTCCGAGTCGGGCAGAGCGGGACTCTGATCTGGAGGTCCGGATCTGTGGCCCGAGGAGGGCACAGCGGCGAAGTCTTGAGCAGTCGGCATCGACGTTCGGCTCGGTGGAGGCGGCGGCCGCCGCGGCGGAGCCCGGAGCGACGCCCGACGCTGCGGCGGTGGTGAGCCAGGGGGAGTGGTTTCGACGCCGGCCGACAGGGCACCCTTTTGCTGGGCCGAAGATCGGCGATTGACGTGCACGGGGGGTGGAGGGGGCTTCGCATGCTTCTTGGCGAGGTACGTTGCAAAGAGCGTCTGCGAGGGTGCTTGCGTCAGGTCGGGTGACACGGTCGCTGGTTCCCAACAAGCAGCCAGGCGCAACAACCCCAAGCATGCTCGCTCGTCAGCACCTCTTGAGAGTTCCTTGCTCTCACACCAGCCAGAGAGGGAGAGGACGGACCCTGTCGAAAGGTCAGGTCGACGCCCTCCGAGCGTGTGCTGCGGCCGGCCGAGGCGTGGACGACGAGGCGCAGCACGCAGAGCACCTGGCCGGTGGTCAGCGGCGTCAACGCCCGGAGGTGGCTCTGCGAGGTTGCGAACCGGGGCTGGAGCGTCATGTGCGAAGGGTGGAAGAGGGCGAGGATCTGTTTTCGACCATCAGAAGCCTGCACAGCTCAGCGCTCTCCTTCCGTCGGGACGGGGTTTGGCTGGCGATGGGAGGGGCACGACGGGGGAGGGGGGACGCACGTCCTCCCAGACCTCGGCGTCGACGCGCAGGCGCTCGAGCAGGAAGCGGCCGACGTCGTCCACCCGGATCTCGGCCGCAAGCGACTCGGCCGAGCCGAGCGCGGCCGGGCCTGGCGTCTGTGGCGGCGGCAGGAGCTCGTGCAGCCAACTTGTGAGCGGACCAAACTCGTCGGGCGAGAGCTGGG